>Ga0182027_10014052_pt1 | contig 11108 bp, 6 predicted proteins | sample 712E1DmetaG_FD_121300 | JGI IMG/M metagenome (GOLD analysis project Ga0182027, IMG submission 121300) | Permafrost microbial communities from Stordalen Mire, Sweden - 712E1D metaG (Illumina Assembly) | ecosystem: Environmental > Terrestrial > Soil > Wetlands > Permafrost | place: Sweden...
CATTGGTATTTCCCCGTCACCACCCTTGCAATTTCCCTCAATCTACTCTCTCTGTTGGCCGCCCTGCTCAATCGTTGGCGCTACCTACTTGCCGGGTATGCGTCTCAGCTCATGGGCATCGTTGCTGCGGTCAGTTTGGCCGGCCTGGTGCTGGTTGGGTTTACCCGATACCATCGGCAATTGCGATACCATGAGGGCTTCGCGGACTTTTGCCTCAACGTTGCGCCGCGAGTACGTCGAGCGTTGCACGACCATATACCGAGACTGTTGGAGTTCGATGATGGAATAGTCAGTTACGGGCTCAATGTTCCGGCCATGTCCGGCTTCGGGTACACGCTTGATCGAGAGGCCGCAGACGCTTTGCGCGCGCACCGCTTGCTGCAGCTGGCGGTCAGACGCGGCTTTTCGGGAGTTGCCACCTACTATTATCGCGGTCACGATCTCACGACCGCAAGCACGCCGGCCGAGGCGGCAGATTGGGTGCGAGCGTTTGTCGACGTGCCAAAGGGCTATCAGGCAGAGGTGATCTACGGAGATCAAGCTTTCACTATTGTGGAGGTCTCCACTCAAGGAAAGGCCAATCCCTAATCGTGTACTGGAGTTTCTCTTGAGCCACTTAATCCCTCGGAGTGTGAAATGCTTGCCATGACTCAGAGTATCACTGATTCTTGCGGTGCAATGGTATGCCGAAAGGCGGGACTTCGATGAAGAAACCGCCCAACTGGTTGAGTAGGTTTGTTTGGATCGGATCGCGCGTGGCCGAGGCGCGAGAGACGACCTTTGGTCCAGGGAAGCCCGGATTTGCTTGGTTCGATGTCGCGCGCCGTCTTTGCGACGATATTGTCGGGATTGCCGGCAAGAGCAATCTGGCGGTTGTTCTGCTTGAGTGCGATCAGGTCAGCTTGCTGGTTCGCGCACACTTGGAACGTGAGGGTGCCCTTTCCGGCACGGGGCCAATCGGCGACGGTGATTGGGCGAGCGCTTTGCGGATTCCGGTGGTGGGCCAGGCATTCGCCAAGCTGACGTCCGCTCAGATTTCGACCCTGAAGGCCTTGCTGGGGCCGGGTCGGGATGCGATTCTGGCAGGGCTGATTGGGGAGGATCTAGAGTCGTTTGCCAGTGCCGTGCACGGCGTGGCCAGCGGGCTATCCGAGCCGCTCGAGTGTGAGGCGGCTCGCCTCGGGTTCGCGCTTTGGGGGCGATGGATCCGGGTGATTGTCACCGCTTTGCTGCTAGCCCTGCTCTTCGGCACCCCGGTGATTTGGCTGCACAAGAAGCAGGCGAAGCCGAACCTTGCCCTCCATCGCCCCGTCATTGTCAGCAGCCAGTATCCTCTGGAGGGAAAGGATCACAGTCTGCTGGTCGACGGCGATTTCGACAACCTTGGCTTTCACACCGAGTCCGCTGGCCAGCAATGGGTCGTGATCGACCTTGGGTCGGTTCGCAAATTCGACGAGGTCGTCGTGTACAACCGGGCCGATGGCTTTCAGGAGCGGGCGGTGCCGCTCAGACTGGAGGTCAGCAGCGACAACAAGAACTTCACGCTTCTGCGGGAACAAAGGGAGACCTTCTACACCTGGAGCGCCAAAGGTCTGCGGGCCGAGGGCCGCTATGTCCGTCTCCTGAACACGCCGCCCAACTTTTTCCATTTGGCGGAGGTGGAGATCTATTAGAGGTTGCCGATCTGGCAGCCGGGTGAATCACGGCGCCGGCGCTTCCTCTTTCACACTGTTGAGCTTGCCAAATCCGAAGAGTGGGATTTCCTTTTCCGGCTCGGTTCGATCATTGCTCAGGATGAGGACCTTACCGAGCGAGCCTCGGCTTTCGTCGGCAACGCGGTGTTCAAGTACCCTGACTACAACGTGGAATACGTTGTCAGAGAGAGGTCCCTCCACCGAAGCGGCGAACGGTCCCTCCAGCACGCGCGCCCCGCGCACATGGAAACCCGGCTGTGAGCTGCGGACTTCTATTGATACCACCTTGGGCCCCGACAGCTTGAGGTTGAAGTACGGGTTCGTGGGCGAGACATCCAGGGTGCCCTCCACCTTGCAAGCGTAGGGCATCGCGATCTCCTTGGGACGCGCGAGACCAGTTGAGACAATCAGATTGCCCGCATGCATTCCCGGCTTCTTGCCGTGGCAACGGACATGCAGAATCGCTGGAGATCCCGGCTGTCGGGACGGAAAGTCCACGCTTGAGTCTTCCGCAAGGCCCGACCTCTTCAGCTTGATGGTGGCCTGGTCAAGCAAGGCTCCCACCAGATGGATTTCCTGCGACCGCTCTTCGCCAAATGGCATCTTCAGATCGATCACCTGCGCGTCGAACGCCAGCAGCGGCGTCACGTTCGCAACCAACTCGATAGGAAAACTGTCCACCTGCGCATCGTTGCTGTGAATCAGGATGAACTCTCGCATCGGCCCATAGAGATCCGAACGACAGGTCACTTCAAGATGGCCGCTCGCTCCTGGCGCAATGGTCTTGGGCTCAATGCTCGCCGAGCAAAATCGGCTGGCATCAATCTCGCCGATTTCCAGCGGAAGTGAGCCCGCATTGGACACGGGAAAGGCCCTGTGCACGGATTCATCCTGCACCACAGGACCCATTTCATATGGTGGCGGTGCCAGCTTGAGTCGCGCAGCCGACGCAAGCGTGGCTTCGCTTGCCGTAACTGGCTCCGCCTTTCTCGGGCCTCGCTGGCAGGCCGCGGAAAGGCCCAACACAGCGAGGGTTGCCAACAGCGAGAAGGTCTGCTTGAAGATCAAGTCTGCTCGGACTCAGAAACTCTTGGCAAACGCGTTCAGTTGACCGAGTTCTGATCCTTCTTCGTGTACATCCAGTCCTTGACGAAAGCCCCCATCTCGTCCTGTCCCGTCCGAAGCGTCCAGTTGTTGCCGGTGAACATATCCGGCAGCCAACTGTTCGACGCGCACCAGGCCGTCCAGCTGCCGCCCAAGCCTTCGAGCCAGTTCAACATGTTGGTTCCATAGTAGCCGATGATATTCTGACCTCTCCCCGGCTGGCCTGTGCAAGCCGGCGCCACGGATCCGCAGAAACCCCACTCCGTCATGATGAGGGGGACTGCCTTTGCGGCAGTATTCACCTGGGTGACGTTGTAACCGTTCCCCTTGTTGTAATGTTGTTCGTACATGTGGACTGAATACATGATGTTGCCGCCGGTCAGTGGATTCGTGGCCGCATCACCCATGTCCTGATCCCAGGCCGGGCTGCCCGCAATAATGATGTTCTTGGGTGCGAAGCCACGAATGAGGGTGACCCAGCCTTGCATGGTGGGTTTGTACTTGGCCCAGGTATCCATCTGATTCGACTCGTTGAACACCTCGTAAAACACGTTGGAGTAGCTGGCGAACATAGGTGCAATCTTGGTCCAGAAGGCAGTGACGTTGGACGCCTGGTTGTACGGGTTGTCGATGTAGTGCAGATCGATGATGGCGTAGAGGCCAAGCTTCGTGGCGTAGTCCACTGCGGGTTTGAGGGTATTGGTGACGTACGTGTCCGATGTCCCAGGCGGATCGGCAGGCAGACGCACGATCTTCGTGTACCAACCTGGCGAACCTGGCGCACCCACCGAGGACGCATCGACATCGTTCTTGTTGGTGATCTTGTCGAGAAGGCCGTTGACTTTGAGCCCAGTCGCCATCTGTTGAGTGAGGCCCTCGATCGAAACGCCCCTCAGGATCACGGTCTTGCCGCTGGGATCCTGGAGCTTGTTCCCATTCACGGTGAGCCAGGGCAAAGATCCGCCGACGGAGCCGGTGCTGCCGCCGATTCCACCCGCTCCGCCGGAGCTGGCGACTCCGCCCGAGCCACCCGATGCCTTGCTGCCGCCCGCTCCGCCGGAGGTGGCGACGCCACCCGAGCCACCCGACGCCTTGCTGCCGCCCGAACTTGCGATGCCACCTGACCCGCCCGAGCTGGCGACTCCGCCTGACCCGCCCGCAACGTGGGTGCCACCCGTGCTTGCAATGCCGCCCGATCCTCCCGAAGTCTTGCTACCGCCCGAGTTCGTGATGCCGCCCGAGTTCGTGAGGCCGCCAGTGTCCGTGAGGCCGCCAGTGTCCGTGAGGCCGCCAGTGTCCGTGAGGCCGCCAGTATCTCCCGAAGTTACGCCGCCCTCCGAGCCGCCTGCGCCTGTGTCACCACCGGACCAGCTCTTGTCAGTTATGCCCCCGCTCGCGAAAGTTCCGCCGCCGGTAGTGCCCCCCCCTTCGGTCACGCCGCCAGATTCCACCGTTCCACCTGACCCATGGTTCCCGGCGGTCGCTCCCGCGCCTCCGTTGGCCACCTGTTCATTGTTGAGATTGCATCCGATGCCACAAGCCGCGAGCAGCGAGATTCCCAAGGCAGCGCGGCGAACGAAAAAGTCTTTCATGAAACTCCTCCAGTGATCGATCTAGACCTCTAGCACTACAGTGACGGCACCCAAGAAAAACGCTCCACAAATCGCAACGTTGCGACCTCGGCCAGTCCGCGGGAAATCCCCTAGAGACATCTTCGATTGTACCTTTTGCTCACCATGACTCCAAGCGGACGCTGTCCGTCCGACCATGAACCTGCCGGCAGCGCCTGCCAGCATCCCACAACCCTTGCAATAACGCAGTCTTACCCGACAACCAGCTGGATGCTCATCCTCCCAGGCGCGCAGCATGCGGCATCGCATCGGGTCGCTTCAATCTGGGCAACACGGAGGTGCTAGAAACGACACCATGGAGAAAGGCGCGATGAAGCGGTTTCCGCTGCTAATGCTCGGCTTTCTAGCGATTTGGTTCGCGCAACTTTCGGCAACGGCGCAACCCGACCAGGCCAAGGTCGCTCACCTGACGGTCCATGTCGACCAGCAGGGTCCGAGGATCAGCCCGCTGCTGTACGGCATCTTCTTCGAGGAGATCAACCGGGCTGGCGAAGGCGGTCTGTGGGCAGAAATGCTCCAGAACCGCTCTTTTGAAGACGACCGCCAGGAGCCAGTCGGGTGGAAGGTCTCCGGTGAGCTGAAGGTCAGGCTGGACAGAACCAAGCCGTTGCACCGCCGAAATCCAACTTCACTGAACCTGGAGTTCTTGCGTCCCGACGCAAGCGTCGCTCAGGACGGCTTCAGTCGCGGCAAGGACAACTACGCGGGCGGGATGGCGTTCCGCAAAGGGAAAGACTTGCGCTTTTCACTATACCAGCGAGGGGATTGCCCGCTGGAAATCCGCTTGCTGGGGCAAGACGGAAAGGTGCTCGCGAAGACCTTTCTCCCGGCGCCGAGCAGCGCCTGGAAAAAGGTTGAGGCCACGCTGAAACCTTCGGCCACGGACATGGCCGGACGGCTGGTCCTGGCGGGCCAAGGCGTGGGCAAGATCTGGATCGACCAGCTTTCCCTGATGCCGGCTGCGACCTGGAAAGGGCATGGCCTGCGGCAGGATCTCGCCGAAATGATCGCGGCGCTCAAGCCGGCATTTGTACGGTTCCCCGGCGGATGTTTTGTCGAGGGCCTGGACCGAGCCAACGCCCCACGATGGAAAGATTCGATCGGCGAGTCGGCGCAACGCCTCGGCATCGCGAACCGCTGGGGCTACCAGACCTCGGGGGCATTCGGTGTGCACGAGTTCTTGCAATGGTGCGAAGACCTGGGTGCTGAACCCGTCTATGTGATCAATTGCGGCATGGGCCACGACTACGCTGTGCCGATGAATCAAATGAAGGAATGGGTGCAAGACGCGCTGGACCTGGTGGAATATGCGCGGGGCTCAATCGAAAGCAAGTGGGGCGCTCTGCGAGCCGCCGCCGGTCATCCGGCCCCGTTTCGGTTTAACTACATGGAAATCGGCAATGAGAACGGCGGGCTTGCTTACGCCGAACGCTTCGCCCTGTTCCATGATGCCTTGAAGGAGAAATACCCGGACCTGCACATCGTCGCCAATCTCTGGGACGGTGACATTCCCAAGACCCGCCCGGTGGAGATCCAGGACGAGCACTACTATCTCGACGCCTTGGGTTTTCTCGGCATGGCGGACTATTACCAACGCGTCGACCGTAGCGGTCCCCTTGTCTATGTGGGCGAATACGCCGTCGCCAACGGGGCCGGGACGGGAAACCTCTTGGCCGCGCTGGGCGAGGCAGCCTTTCTGACCGGGCTGGAAGCCAACAGCGACCATGTGGTGATGGCGTCCTACGCCCCGCTGCTGGCCCACATGGCCTGGAAAGCCTGGAACCCGAATGCGATCATCTTCGACCAGGGCCGCTGTTACGGCACGCCTTCGTACTATCTGCAAACCATGTTTGCCGCCAACCGCGGCGACATGGTTTGCCCAAGCGAACTGAGCCAGCCGGAGATCCCGTATCAGGCGCCGAAAGGCAGGTTCGGCGTCGGCACCTGGGGCGACACCCAGGTCGAGTACAAGGACATTTCATTCACTGCGCCGGACGGAAAGCGAATCTTCAACAGCGACTTCACCCAGGGGATGAAGGGCTGGAAACCATTCAAGGGGCAGTGGACAGTCGCGGACGGGGTCTTGCGCCAGACCGGGAAAGAAGACGCCTTCGAGCTGGCCCAGATCGCCGACAGCAACTGGGGCGACGGCGTGTTCGAGGCGCAAGCCCGCAAGCTGGGCGGCGCCGACGGGTTTCAGATCCAGTTTCAAGCCGAAGAGGATGGCCAGCAGAAAGTTTGGAACGTGGGCGGCTGGGGCAACGTCCGCATCGGGATGCAGGGGATCTTCGGTGAACCCAAAGTGCCGGGCAAAGTCGAGACCGGACGCTGGTACAACATCCGCATCGAACTTCAAGGCCCGCGGATCCGCGGCTACCTCGATGGAAAGCTGATGCAGGAAGTGGTCCGTCCCAGCCCCCTGCGGCTCTACGCAGTGGCCAGCCAAACCCAGGAAGGCAAGGAGATCATCCTCAAACTGGTCAATACCGGAACGGTTCCGCGCAAGACCGTGTTCGAGCTGAAGGGCTTGAGGTCGGTCGCACCCAAGGGCCGGGCCATCGTGATGACTGCGAATGATGGGAAGGACGAGAATTCATTCGAGCGGACCCGGCGCGTGGCCCCGGTTGAATCGGTTTGGACCGGGATGGGGACGAGTTTCACCAAAACGCTGCCCGCCCGGTCGATCACGGTAGTAAGACTTGCGGTGACGCCATAGTCGCGGCGTGCGGCCGAACGAAGCGAGTGGGGAGAAGACGATGTCCCTTGGCCTCACGGACCACCAGACGGTCTCGTTTCTGAGCCGCGCCGCCGGCCGTCGACTTTCTCAAACTTGCTCGCGTCGGCTGTTGCCCAGCCCGCGGTCCACGGCGACAGCGCGTACAGAGTCCCGTCGCCGCCATCCTTGACAGCCCACCGACTGTCTTTGATGGCCCAGCGAGTTGTCCTATTCGCGAGCCTGCCCACCCTTATGGTCAACTCGGAAGCATTGTCACTGAACCTGATATGGACAACCCCGCCGGTCTTCTCGGCCATGTCGACGCCAGAATCAGACTTGTCTCCTTCGTCGCCGAAGTCATCCGCACTGAGCGACCGGTAGGCGCGCAGCAGATCCTTGACCTTGCTCTCATCGAACCTCTTCCACTCCCGTTCAGATTTGCCGAGACTGCCGTCTCCACTGCGCCTGGTGAACGATCCCTCCCACCTCTCGCCATTCTTGGAAAAGAGAAAGACGCCGTTCCTGTTGCTGATCTCGACCTGTACGGCGGCGTCTTCGTCAAAACCAAGGATCGATGTCTCGCGCCAGCTTCTGAGATCGCGCGTGTAGAGAAAGCCCTGGTAGCTTGCCGGTCCCCAATTGACCATGGCAAATATCCCATCCTTGCCAGGAAGACGCGCAAATTGGCCGTGCGCACTGGTCTTGCCACAGAATATGTCGCTCACCATCTTGACGCCTTTCCAAGCAACGATGTGCAAGGCTTTCGCCTCGGTGAGGTCGTACTGGTCGTAGATCCCGGTGCCGCGGTCGATCATCTCCCAGAGATGGAGGTTCTCTAGATTGTTGATGAGGGCTTCGACCTTCGAGGTGCTGGCCCTGGTCTTTATGGGGAAGGTCAACTCCCAGTCTTGGCCTTGCTTCTCGATCCTGATGGTACGAAGCTGCGATTTGTCGTCGTCATCCGGCCTTGTCAACTCGATCTTGGTGATTCGTTCAGCGTAAGCCTTGGGCAAAGCGATATCGGGAAGCGCCTCCGATAGCGCGGCGGTCGAGTGCACTGCCACCTGCCTCCCCGGGTTGACCCGCCACAATTGATGGATGGCGCCGCCGATCACAATGACCGCGACCGTTGCGTAGATCTTTTGCGACACCTTCATCGCAGACATTGCCATGTGAAGGCTGGAGGCGGACCCTACAGCATTCACTCGCGCAGTCTAACGCGACATCACCCGACGCGCTTGCGCCGTCGCCGTGCCACCGTGACCAGCAAAGATAGCATGGCAAGAGTAGCCGCGAGATCGCCACCGGTCTTGCCACCACCCATGCGACACGAGCATCCCCCACTGTTGCTCGAACTCGTGCCCGATGCACCGGCCGGCCCGCTGGTCGCTGACTCGCCTCCCAAGCCTGACAGGCTGGACCCGCCGCTCCCCGCAGCCGCCACACCGCCTCCACCAGTATCAAGTGCACCGCCCGTCCCACCCCCATTGCTGTCGCCACCAGCCCCTGCACCGCCCGACGTGTGCCCAGCGCTATCTCCACCGGCACCACCTGACACGCCTCCCGTGCTCAAATCGCCGGAACTACTTGAAGCGCCTCCCGTGGCCGGCGCTCCACCTGATTCCGTGCCGCCGGAACCGACGCCACCGGTTTCACCAATGCCCGTGCTGCCCGTCATGCCCCCAATGCGACCGCCGCTCCCGCCCGAGCCAATCGACGTCCCTCCCGTCATAGACCCAGCGGATCCACCTGACACGCCACCTGTGCTCATGCCGCCAGAACCGCTTGACTTGCCTCCAGTGCCAGGCGCGCCACCGGATCCAGTGCGTCCACCACTGGCACCTCCGGTGCCAACCGCACCGCCCGATCCGCCCGATGTTCCGGCAGTCGGAGTGATCGCCCCGTATTCGAAAGCGCCCAGGTCCGGAAACGCACCGACATATGCCGGGTAGGGTTGAGGCAGCCCTGTCGTAGTCCCTTTGTCGATTTCCGGGCTTCCTGCCGCCAGTCTGAGGAAGGGCAGGATTGGCAGACTGCCGTCAGCCTGGCGCGCACTGGCCATACCAGCAAAGCTCGTCGTGTCCGTGGGCGGGACGCAAACCGTGCCTCCAGCAGCGTACGCCGCTGGGCATGAAGCGGGAGGCGCAAATTCAACACTCTGAAAGTCGGTTGCCTTGACGGTGATACCGATGGTCGAGTCCCAGGAGTTATTCTCGTCGCTGATAAGGCTGCCCCCCAGATTCATGTTGGAAGTGAGCGCACCCGCAAAGGCAATGTTGTTCCTGAGAATCCCCACTGAGACTGACGAAGTGTTGTCACTGCCCACGCCGAGCATGTTGAAGTCCGGATTGTTGCTGTAGGCCGTGTTGTTGTAGAAATACGCAGAAACGGGGGAGTGATTGGCGTAGAAACCCGCTGCCTTGTTGAAAAAGGACACGTTGAAGCGCAGGACGTGCTGAGGAATAGGGTTGGGAACGCTGTTGGGAGGCATGTCATAGCCACCTCCTTTGAAGCCGTTGCCATTTCCCGCGGATAGCGCAACCGGCTTGCCGCCAGTCAGTGCATCGGGTTTGTACCCATGGTACCAAGACCACGAATACTCGACGGTGCACACCTCCTGCGACTTGATGAAGTCCCAGCCATCGTCGCTATTCCACCAGGCGCGGCAACCATGGAAAATGTTGCCGGTGTCCCCAGCCTTGTCCGGGTGACAGCCGAACCCGTCAGCGCTTTGGCCGTCTCCGTTCGATGTCAAACTATCCTCATTTTCGTGAGAATCGCAGTTGAGGAAGGTGTTGCCGCCTCCCTCCTGAATGAAGACGCCAGGGCCCATGTTGTGGTGAGCGTTGATAAGCTCGAACTTGTTGTTGCTTCCCCCCATCACGTAAAGACACCAGGACTCGTGGTTGTCACTGTTGAGCTGCAGCGTCCCAGTGAGCTCCAACCCTTTCAGATACAAGTAGTCGCCCTCGACCCGGACTCCGACGTGCCGGCAATTGTACTTACTTGTATCTGTGACGCCCGAGAAGTCGAAGACCGGGGTTTCGCCCTGATACGCCCAGTAGTTGATCATGTTCCCAGATGTGCCGCTCTTGCTAAGAACGACAGAGTCCACTGTGGCGCTGGTGCTGGAACATGTCGACGTCGCTGTGGTGTACTTGTAGGTTCCTCCCCGAAAATAGACAGTGTCGCCAGCGGACGCGGCCGTCTGCGCCCGCGCCCAGGTGGCAAAGGGCGCGTCCAGCGTGCCAGATGCGGTGTCGCTGCCGGTTGGAGCGACGTAGTACGTCGTCGCAGCGCGCGCGGCCAGTGGCGCGAGGAAGACCGAAAGCAGGGCCACAACCCGAAAACGCAGGTTCTTCATCATGTTGGTCACACCCTCGGCAGGAGTACCCTAGGGAGATCGACGGTGAATTGGCTTGACCTGCTGGCCAGTCCAATTCACCCAGCCGCCTCCCGTTGGGGACAGGAAGCGGCATCTCTCGTCAAACAGAACGCCCAGTGCTAGTCGCAGGTCCCTGAGCACGGAACCCAGGTACCCTCAGTGGCCGTGATGGTCGCCGTGCCGTCCGTGAGCCCAGTTGCCTTGGCGGTCACGGTGATGATCCCGGCGCCGGTCGCCTGAACGATGGCGTAGGCTGCGCCTCCGGAGGTGCTGCGAACATTTCCGCGGAAGGTTTCCTGCTTCTGGCTCCCGCTGTCCACGGCCATGATTCTTCCGGGGCCTGAGATGGAGAACGTGATGGACGTGTCAGTGGACACCACGGCCTTGACGAACGAGACGTCATCCACATCGTTGAGTATGCTGGTGTGGTCCGGCGTGAGCACGATCTTGCCCGCCACCGCTCCACTGGGCGGAGCCGACTTTGTCGGCCCACCCCATATGCCCGACCAGGTGTAGCCAGTGGGCCTGACTGCTCCCAGTTCGTCCATGAGCGCCCCGGTGCCACCGATGCTGGGCCA
>Ga0182027_10014053_pt1 | contig 11107 bp, 9 predicted proteins | sample 712E1DmetaG_FD_121300 | JGI IMG/M metagenome (GOLD analysis project Ga0182027, IMG submission 121300) | Permafrost microbial communities from Stordalen Mire, Sweden - 712E1D metaG (Illumina Assembly) | ecosystem: Environmental > Terrestrial > Soil > Wetlands > Permafrost | place: Sweden...
AGACGTCAAGAAATTTTGCCATGTCTCCGGAGATGGATCCGAAGGAAATAAGATTGTCCACAGTGTATGGGACCTTGGAGAATTTTCTTATTGTGATTGTGTTTCCATTTGTTGACACAGGACTTAATGTCGCATTAACCCTATCTCCAGAGTCTAGATGTGCATCTAATAATGGAGACAATACACTTATTTGCCTCCCTACCTTTCTGCCGATGATACTGGCATAATGTTTCGTCTGGTCCTCACTCTTTAAATAAACATTAGTCTTCAGCCAACCATATTTTTTATGATATACCCATGCAGGTTCTGACGCCTGATTCACGACAAGCTCCTCGAGGTTATCATCATTCATCAATAATTCCAGATTACCTAATCCTAAGCTATTTATCTTCAGGTAAGACCTCAAAAAATTTACCGTTTCTGAATTACTGTCTGGAAAATATTTATCTATCAAAATATCTATTAATTGATTAAATTTATCCTCTACTAAATCTGTTTTTTTAACGTCGCCCAAATCTTCTACGCCCAAGCTGACTCTGCGTATTAACTCAAGCCTGACTTTCTCGAGAATCATCTCTGTCGTCTTGCTGATGACAGATATCTGAAGATTATATGTCGGTACGAACTCTCCGCCTTTTTTTACGACGGTGACGCTTATAGGAATACGCTCAGAGGTAAACTGATACGCGTCCATAATTACATCTTCTTTATTCGAAAAACCCGGTTCTGACTTCTCTAAAATATTTTTCTTATTTTGTTTATCTTTATCAGTTCTAGAGTACGATTTTCTTTTATTGGAATGTTTTTTCACTTGCCACCAAAAGTTTATAATTTTTATTTTTTATCTTTTATCTTTTTATTTATGTGTTTATAATCTTTATATATGCTTTTATAATTATGTTCCCTTAATTATGCCTAGCAATTTTTCAATTTTATATTTTATAGACAATTTCTTATGTTCATATGATTCTAAAGACAATTCTAATTCTTTTAATTGCGATTTTATCGTGGAATTATTAGTCATGAGTGTAAATGTCAACACTCTCTTCTTTAATGTCTCCAAATCTTTTGTCAAATCTGTCTTATCAGTCTCTATTTCCGATATCAATTTTTCCGTATTTATATTTTTGGAGAAAAATCCGTCGAAGCTCTTATGAACCTTATCGCCTACCTCAGCATAGGATTTTATTGCTCCTACTTTTGACTTGATCTCTTCTTCTATATGAAGTTGACTCTTAAATATGCGATCTTCATTTACTTTTAGTTCGGCGATTTTTTTATTCAATAAACTGTCCTTCTTTTCAGACAACTCTAAATTCAACTTATCCAGCGCCCTTTTATAATTCTCAATCATTTTATTTGAATCATCAAATCTATTCTTATAATCATTCATAACTCCATCAATATTTCTTAAAGATTCTTTCAACGAATTCAGCGTTCTATCGTAATCGCTTCTTAATTTTTTTAATTCATCCAGTTTTTGTCCATATTGTTCAAGATTCTTTCTCTCCTTTTCTATCAATGATTGTAGCTCTTCATACTTCTGCGACTCTAATTTAAGCTTTTCCTGCGCATCCTTGGCAAAAGAATCATACATATTCCTTTGTTCAGTCACATCCTTATCCAGATTTTTTCTCAACAAATCATAACGCTCTAATTCTGTAAGTTGAGTTTTTACTACATTAATTTCTTCTTTTATATGACTCTGGATATTAGCAAATTCTTTTCTTATATCTTCAAATCCTGATGTCTCATCCTGGAGAGCAGTTATCGCCACATCAACCTTTCTAGCCAAAGCTTCCTTCTCAGAAGACACTTCCTTAGCACTACTTAAGACGTCCTCTTTTGTGATTTTCCTTTCGGTAATCCATACTTTCGAGAAACTATACTCTAATGTAACTAAACCTTCTTCTTCTAAGAACTCGGCCCACTCTTGAACTACATTCTTTCCTACGCCCAACTTTTTTGCTGCATCATCTACAGTTACTTTCTTTCTTTCAGACACTAGCTCAACTAGTTTATCTACCCCTGTCTTTATACTCGTTCCCACCATCTTTATACTCTAAACTCTCGACTACTTATATAATTTTGTTACGACTATTAAATATATACAGTTATATATCGTTGAATATATACAGTTGAATATCTTGTTTGTCGTTTTAGTTTGTCGTTTTATATTGTTTTATATTATATATCATATACTGTTTTCGTTGTTTTTTTGCTTCTTCCCATTTTATCTTGATTTTCTAAAGGTTTTTAACGATTTTACAACAAAATTTTATATAAATTTAATAATATTATTTTTATGGACATCTGCTTGAATTGGAAAAATTCAAACCTGTAACATTATACATGCTTATCCTGTTTAGAGTTATCACAAAATGATCTGTCGTAGGTATTCCTGAAATATTACAGACTTTGTCAGCAGGATTTACTGTGGTATCAAAATAAATATAGTCAACTTTTACTTTATTCTCGTCCACAGATATCCCTTGATCAGACAAAAATTGTATATCGACAATACTTTCAATGCCATTTCCATTAGGGTCTGGACTGTTGTTACCTTCATATCGCATTATATAACTAGGAGCATAAGGTGATGCAAGATAATAGAATCCTTCGATATGCTCTTGCAGATTAGTAGTATTTGTTCCATTAACTAGAAGAGTAGTATTCAGACGATGTATGCCTTTAGGAGGAGTTAAAGGCATATTTCGTATATATAGTGGATCTGTCAAAGTTTCTATCGGAAGATTTGTGGTATACTCTTTGTTAATATGCCAAGAAGCAGTATTCTTGCTGTCTATCGCAGTTATATTCATCATTATATGTACATCAAGAGACCAAGGATCTGGTTGTGTTAATCTTATATTTGTCACATTAATATCTAAAAGTATTCCAGTAGATGCAGCTATCTCTTGTACACGCGATAAATATTCGCTGAATGTAGAGTTAAGCATTGTGGTTCCTTCTGCAGTCCCGTTTATAGTGCCATAAAAGAATGCTTCTCTGAATGAATCGCTTGCATTATCAAAATGTCCTGTTACTTTTACGCGTCTATCTAATGCTAAAAGTGCTCTAAACCCAGAGATATACGTCGCCCTGTGAATATCATTATCTAGATTTTTCATAAAATCATTCATTGCTCTGATCCTTACCTGCTGTAATGCTTCTTGATCCTGATACCTATAATTGTTTGTAGCAAAAAAGACCATCAATAATATCGCGACCAAAAAACTAGTAACCAATAAGTATGTAAATCCTTTTTTATCAAGTAATAAAAATCTTGATATTTGTTGGGGTTTGATGTTCATTGCCACACCTCTATATTCATCAAGGACGGTCCCCACATGTAAGCTAACTTGCCTGTCACAGATAAGACTATCTCTAAATCATTCTCTGATAAATCAAAGAAAATTTTACCACTATTCTCATAATCTAATTGCTTCAGCAAGTTATATACGGTAACATCATATACATCATCCATATACAAGTCATATCTATATGCATAAGGATAGAAAGAAGCATTAGTTTTGTACATACTTGTATAATAACAAGTCTTATTTCCCGGAGCGCTGCTTGGTATCAACATATTAAACGTCGATCCAGAGATGGATTCTATAGTCCAATTACAACCCACTGCCTTCTCCAAAGCATCAGAAGGCTCTGTTGAAGCATCGACTAACGCAGTATATATTAAAGTATTATTATTAGAGCAATTAGAGCTGTTCGTCGGAGAATCTCCTACACTCAAGACAAAAGTATTATTTATTCCTGGTTGAATTATTAGCGAAGGTATCTGTATTACAAAAGGATCTCCTAATAAGAGATATTCTGAGCCATATTTTGTCAGATTAAAAACAGTAATACCATTAACTACAAGCTGTTTGGTCCAATGACTTCCAGAATATGAAGTTACATATGCATCCTGAACCTCAATATTCGCAGGAATATATATTGAGGCATTACATCCATTGAATTGAGAGGTTTCTTTTACTAAAGATATTTTATTTTGCGTCAAGTTCTCCGATAAAGGAATATAGTCTACATCAATATATGATGAACCAAATAATCTGGAATTAGTAAAATTTCCAGACACTGTTACTGTTTGAGAGGAGAAGTTTGCTGCTATGAGTATTTGCTGTGTAATATTATTAAATATGGATTGTAGTTTAGATGTGTCTGTAGCATTGAAGTATAAAGAACTATTGCATGAAGTGTTCTTCATAGTATCGATTCCGGCAGCACTCATTCCTGTTCCAAAGCCTATTGTATAAACTGTAATATTATGATTACAAGCTTCCTTGCCTGCAGCAATTGTCCAATTCCTATCCGCAAATTCTGAACTTCCTCCAGTCCCATCGCTGCCCCATACATAAGAACCTGAATAATCAGATAGATTTTTACAATAATAAGTAGGATCTCCATCGCTTAAGAATATTATATATCTATTATTGGCTGAACTATTTATAGCATCCCTTGCTCTGTTTATAGCACAACACGAGCATGTACCTCCATCAGCTGCATAGAGATTTATAATACTGATCAATTGCGAAGCATTATTTGTAAGATTGGTTAATGTATTGGCATGATATGAAAAATCCAGGAGTCCTATGTGATGCAATAAAGAATTATTAAATATGCCGTTTACAAAATTTATGTCAGCGCTTTTCGCTATACCTATCTTCGTAACACACGAATTTACATAAGTTTTTCCTTTAAAGAAAGATGTAGCATTGCAAAAATTATCAGGATCTCCATCACACTTATTTGTATTATCCACAACACAAGATATTGGAAAATATGTAGGATTTGAAGCGGTTCTGTAAAGATAACTACAATTATACATACTAGGAATGCAATCACCCATGCTTCCAGATACATCAGTAATCAAAAACATATCTGCGGGAAGACCGGACAGCACTGTAGTAATATTGGAAAAGTTGGTCACAGCAATTCTCAAAGGAATTGGTTCTTGGGGTAACATTTGATTATATCTTGATATTAATTCACTTTGGTTCGCAGTAAAATTTCCTTGTGTAAGAAAAATTGTTTCATTACCAAAGGTAAAAAAAGTTTGATAAGGATTAAAGAATGTCGTGTTTAAAGTCCAATTCTGAATATTGCCTTGCACTGATAATGTATCATAGAAGTTTATGAATCCATTTATGTCTGGAAAATAATATCTATAATGTCCTCGCGTCAAATTTTCAATCAGAGTATCGGTAGTATATGTTATTTTAACAAAACCTCCTGAGACATATGAAATATTTAATGTAGAAGTATAAATCATGGATAATACGTTTGTGCCAGAATTTAATGAGTTATTACATGATGATATATTCCATACAGAAATTCTTGTATTGTTTCCAATATATGATGCTCCACATTGTATTGAATTAATATATAATTTGAATGTTCCTGGAGTATCTAGTTTGATTAATGCATCAATCATCCTAGAACTGTTAAAATCCGAAGGCAAGTTTATATTTATGGAAATATTTCCTTGTCCGACAAATCCGCCAAAATAAGAGTATGAGGATGTTTTCTTGTTACGAATTTTTTTAAGGGAAGCTGTTCCTGAAGATCCTGTTATTGGTTTTCCCTGTTCTATTCCTGCAATCATCCTATTGGAAGACACTGAGTTGGTCTTTCCACTCGTATTTCTAAGTAGCAACGTATTGTTTCCCATCGAAGTTCTTACTCCGCGGTCTTTAGGCAGAGAATCATTGACTAATAATTGAAGCAAGTTTTGCGCCTCCGGTATTTGATTCATCGCCCAAAACTCGCCTATCTGATCAATTACTGTTTTATTGACGTCTGTAATATTTCCTGAAGCAATTTCGCTATTTATGAAAGAATTGTTTAGCTCACTTATCTTAAGTTCAGATAATACTGTCAAAACATCCTGCGATATGAATGTTTGCTGTTCTATTGATGTATCCTCAGGACTATAAGTATAATATATTAACATAACTGCTCCTATTAAAAGCATCGAAGCCAATAATGCATCCATCGTATAAAATATTGCTTTTTTCATTTTGATTTAAAGGATTTTTGATTCAAGGGTAGTATTGCCAGTCAACTCCATGTATATATCGTCATCAGCATAACTGTAGAGTTATATATTATGACGCGGTCTATGCGCGCCAAATCATCATATTGAGCCGCTGTCAGTATCGGACTGCAATTCGCACCTGTAGAAAGATTATATCCATATATGCATTGTCCTGTATTTATTATATTTGTACTATTACGTATAAAAAATATATAGTCGCTTGTAATATGCATTAATGTCTTTGCTCTATAATAATCTATGTCTTTGAACTTCGAGAGTTTTGTATTGTTTATTCTATTATGCTCTGCTATTCCTGGCAAAACAACATTACTTAAATCTCCCGTCCAATTTGAGGGATATCCTTCTGTCAACAGATTGTCTGACAGATGCACTGCATCTCTATATACAATCAAGCTGTCTGCTGAAGGATAAATATTAAAAATTATTTTCACAGATATTAATATCATCAACATGAACAGCATAAGTCCTATAATAAAATCCAGCGTCCATACTTGTCCGTATTTATTTTTTTTATTCATCTGTTTATTTTTTATTTATATAACACCTTAGCAAAGCTATTGATGATTAATTATGACTAATTTATTCTTAATGTGTTGTTGTTTTTCGTCAAAATATTATTTCCTAAAGTGATGTTGCCTGTAATCTTTGGAATAGCATAAAACACCTCTGTAGTTTCGAACGAAATCAACAAGTAACTATTAGTTATGTTCGTCTGGTTTGAACTACCGACAATAGCAGTATATCTTACACCATCTAATGTAAGGGGTAAATTTATTCTCCTTGTATATCCATCTTCCAATTGCGATGCCAAAAGAAATTCTTGCTGCAATGATTTTCCTAAGTCATCCATCTCTTGATATGCCTTCATTTTGGTGTTTCTTTCAGATATGGATAATAGAGATATCAGCAACGTTAATATAACAAAAAATGCTATAGCTATTAAGAGCAGAAATTCCATCGCGATTTGTCCTTTGCGTTTCATCATATAAATTTATAAAAATTATTTTTTCGAATTTTAAATTGGATTTTGAATCGGATTATTTATCTGTAATTCTGACCACGTTGGTTTGTGCTACGAATATCAGTATATGTTCGCCCTCAAAAGACCTTATGCTACCACTAAGATTTGCGGCCGTCTCTTTGACAACCTGATATGAAAGATCTGTTGTTGTAATATTGAATATAATTAGCGTGCCATTAAGCTGTACTGAAGTTATTCCGGCAGGAAAATTAATGTTTAATGTTCTTTGAGAAGGCTCTCCCATATAGTATACTTGCTCAGCATAATCACTTATCTTGCTTGCCGCCTTATAGACTTGCATTTGTGTTACATCTGCTTGAATGTTTCCTGTCTGTTTTACATAAATCAATATCAATGGTAAGGTCATTGCGAACGCTATTCCAAAAATTATAAGATACTCCATACTAACTTGTGCTTTTGAGCCAAGCGTAATTAAGCTAAGTCTAGAACTCTTACTCACCATCTTTTCACACACCTTTTATGCTTAACTGTGTAGAGGTATTATATAAAGATAGTGCTTAAAAATTAGAGAAAGATACATGCAAACGAGAAAGTGTATGTGCTTAATAAAACCATCAAAGCGAAACATTTATATATTAGTATAGTTAAGTGTATACTAAAGATTTTATTTAAATAAAAAATACGAGGTGAATTAGTATGAATAAAAGAGGTCAAGCTGCCATGGAGTTCTTGATGACTTATGGTTGGGCAATTGTAGTAGTATTAGCTGCAATCGGTGCTCTCGCGTACTTCGGTGTTTTAAGTCCGCAAAAATTATTACCAGATAGAACAACATTTACAGCACCAATACCAAACGTAGATAATGCAGTAGTAACTTACTCTGCAACAGCACCAACAGTACAAATAGCGTTTAAGAATAATAAAGGTGTAGCAATAACATTACCAATGACTGCAACAGGAACAGGCAATTGTAATGTCGTATCAGCTGTCAATGGAACATTTACAAATTTAACAGGGCAACAACAAGCAATCACTCCAGGTGTAACACAAATCCAGAATGGCGGAGGATTCCTATTGACATTTACTTGTCCAGCAAATCCAGGTGCACAGGTCGGTTCAAAGTTTTCGGCAGACTTTTCATTCCCATATGTGAACTATGAGACAAGCCAGACATTAACTCAGACAGGCTCTGTAGACGGCAAGTACAGTTAAATCTAAATTATTTTTTTATTTCCTTTTTTTGATTCTTCTTATATCGATTTATTGAGAACAATTATAATCAACAAAACATATAAAGCACATTTCATTCTCCTCAAATATGAATATCATAAAGACTGACAGATTCATAATCAGAAATTGGATAGAAGCAGATGCAGAAGCATTAGTCGAAGCGAGAAAAGATTCATCAATAACAAAAGGCCTTGGCGAAATTAACAATCATCCTTATACGTTAGCATATGCAATAGAACATATAAATTCCAGCCAAGGAGAAAATAATTCTAACTTTGTAATAACTATAGATAATAGTGTTGCAGGAGAGATAGGAAGTGTATTCAGGAACAAACCTTCGATAGCCAGCACTACTTATTGGATTTTACAAGAGTATAGGATCAGAGGCATAGCTACCGAAGCATTAATAAAATTCACAGAATATATATTCGAGCATCATCCTGTTCAGTACATGGAAGTAAATGCATCAAAGTGGAATGCTGCATCAATTAGAGTACTAGAGAAGGCAGGATATATTCTTAAAGGAGATATTGGAGATTCGAACATAGATATATACCATAGAATAAATAGTGAATATATATGGAAAAAAGCCAATAATATATCACATGTAAGAAAAAAGAAATCTGTTAAGATAGAATAATTATTTCGAGTTTATTAAAACAAACTTCGCTAACAAGCTCTCTAGTTGAAGATATTCATCGCTTCCTTCTATCATTCTGAACTCTACTTCTCCACAATCCTTGACCATTTCTAATTTCTTGTGCGGGTCAATCTTCAAAGCCCAAATTTCTTTTTGTACTTGCTTAATAATATCTATCCCAGATAGACCATAATTTAACATAGTATCAAGCAATTTTGCTTTCGCCTTAGAAAAATCTTGTTTGACGCATAATTCTAATAATTCTAAGACCTCTTTTGGTCTTGCAAATGCTGCAACCTCAAATACAATCTCTTCAGTAATCTTTGTACTCAATACAGCGCATGCCTGTAATATATTCTCGAGTTTTCTACAATCACCCTCAGAAACCGTAACTAATGCTTCTTTCGCCTTCTCATCCAACTTTAATTTCTCTCTCTCAGAAACATTATCTATGATTTCATATATCTCAGACTTATCTAATGGCTTGAATCTAAATACAGCACATCTTGATTGTATAGGCTCAATGATTTTTGAAGAATAATTACAACTTAATATAAATCTACATGTTTGAGTATAATTCTCCATTGTTCTTCTCAATGCCTGCTGTGCTTCTCGCGTCAATGCATCACACTCATCCAGATAAATTATTTTAAATGGAACATTTCCGATTGCTTTCGTTCTCGCAAACTCTTTTACTTTTACTCTGACAACATCTATTCCTCTCTCATCTGATGCATTTAATTCCAAAAAATTATCTCTCCATGATTCTCCATATAATTGTTTTACTATGACCAAAGAAAGCGTCGTTTTTCCCACTCCTGCAGGACCTGCAAATAATAAGTGTGGAAGATTTTTGTTTGCTACAAAAGCTTTTATTCTCTTAACAATATCCTTCTGACCTTTAACCTCATCAAACTTTTCAGGCCTATACTTCTCAGTCCATAAAGAGTATTCATCAGACATGATTTTAGGATAGAAATAGTGTTTAAAAAGTTATCCTATGAATAAGTCCAGTCATATAATATCTACAATGTTCTTATCTTCTTCTCAATGTCGATGTAAAGTAAGGCCATAATCCGCTTCTGTCCTGGCTCTTTATGATCAATTCCTGCCCTGGAGACGTCGCGATGCCTGTTAGATTCACACGTACTGATATATTGGTCTTGCCTGCACCAGTCATGGAATCGTTTACATATTTATATATCAATTCTTTATATATAGGATTATTCTCTATATTAGACCCTGAATAATTTATATATAATATCGTTGCAATAGCCTTATCATTTTCATCATATTTTGCTTCTTCTATTGCTGTAACATTTAATGTCTGATTTCTCATGACATAAATCCTGTCATAATTTGTTGTATAACTTACAGAGTTGAATGCCTCAGATATTATAGGTGAACTAAATAATCCTTTGAAGAAATTTGTAATCCTATCCCATAATGTTTCTTGTTCTATTCCAACCACGCGTTTATCTGATATTACAAAATAATTATATTTTTGTTCATAATATACTTGAAGACCGCGATTAGGATTAGCATGAACATCATCTATACATTGCGTAAAATTAGAGCCTGATACAAGATGCGCTTGAGTAGTTAAACAATCAAGATAAACGTTTGTTGGATCGACGCCATACATTGCATTATATTCTGACTGCAATGTAGCCAAGAATTCCTTTGATTTATCAATCGTATAGTTTTCTAGCACCACTCCTGTTATTATCTGCTGCTCAATTGTGCTTTTTTTCATTATTAATACACATGCAGATAATACGTTGTCTAAAGAACTTCCTTCAGCATCAACATTATAAGTCAATGAAGCATTATCGTAACATTGCAATACATAATTATAATGTTCGCTAATATTTTGTAATAGCGTCGCTACAATGTAAGATTTTGTCGTCCAATTACCTTTATAACAATAGTGATTGCCTTGATTAAAAGTATATGGTGCATCAGATATTACATCACCATCATGAATGCATCCTTTAGAATAATTAATATTTTTTGGACTATATGATTCATTGACAAAACAATCTGTCGCTAATGCGCAATATCCTGAGTTCTCATAATCCCAGTCATATTTTATTTGACTAGGCACCCACTGAGCTTCCTTAGTCGTGCTATTTACAATCACACACCTGTAGCTTACTGCCTGCGATTGATTTAA
>Ga0182027_10014054_pt1 | contig 11107 bp, 7 predicted proteins | sample 712E1DmetaG_FD_121300 | JGI IMG/M metagenome (GOLD analysis project Ga0182027, IMG submission 121300) | Permafrost microbial communities from Stordalen Mire, Sweden - 712E1D metaG (Illumina Assembly) | ecosystem: Environmental > Terrestrial > Soil > Wetlands > Permafrost | place: Sweden...
CAGACTGAGAAAAGACTGCTGGCTCAAGAATGCGTCGAAATCCTGCCGGGCGCTCTGCGAAGCGTTCAGGGGGGCGGTTTTGCCAGTAGCCCGGATGTGTCGGTCTACCGACTCAGTCCGCGGACCGGCGACAGACTGCATGCAGGCTACAGAGTAGAGTGTGAAACATCCGGGCTAGGAGCTCGTCGGACTTCGTCCTCCGTGCTCCTTGTCAAATGGCTGACGCCATTTAGGACGGACTTATGCGTAGCACTGCGTGAGACCTAAAAAATGGTTTCGTGGGGTGGAGGCTGGACGAAGATCCAGTTGGAGTCGCTTTTTGACGACGCCGGCCCGGTTTCTCGACCGGGGAGAGGTTCGGTCGGCGGTTTTACGCCGCGGCCGCTAGACTCCTTGAACTGGGGAACATGTTGCGATCAGGTCAAGTTTTCAGACAGCGGTTCTGGCGGACACGGCGGTCCGCTCTCCAACAATCAATTCACGCTGGAGGGCGCTGCGCTGTCAGCGCCATTCCACGATATTTGATCGCGCCATGGTCCCGGTTTGTGGATCGCCGCGTACGCGTAGCGGACGCCCCAGCGAGGCGCTTCACACAGCCGGAGCCTTTACCGACGAAAAGCCTGTTGTCCCTGCGCGCAACGGTCTGAGGCTACACCTCGCTGGGTTTTTGAGGGTGAAGAGCCGTTTGAAGTTATAGCTCCTGCTGATCATACGGCAGAAACATCGGGGTCTGGCGGTCCAAGTCGATTCTGCTAACCAGCAGAGCATCGGCGCGCCGAGGACAACTCCTCGTTTCGGCTCGTTTTCCCGCCCGTTCAGCACAATCTACAGAGTCAAAATCATGCAAATGCATCGCGTCCTACCTCTCCTCATGGCCCTGGGCATTTCTCTCCCCTCCGGTCTGGCAGCGGCGAATCCGCCGGCGCCCGCCGACCCCACCAGTGTGTGGGATCTTACCCTCATCTACCGGGACGACGCCACCTGGCGCGCCGCAAAAGACCGTCTCGCCGCGGAACTCCCGAAGATCAAAAACTACCAGGGCCGCCTGGGGGAAAGCGCCGCGACACTGCGCGAAGCCATGGATTTCATCTATGGGCTGCGCAAGGACTTCGACCGGATGGCTGTCTACACGTCGCTCAAACGCGATGCGAACATGCGAGACTCTGGAGCCCTCGAACTCAACCAGGAGGCTGATCTCCTCGGCACGGAGCTCTCCCGGGCGACCAGCTTCGTAAATCCGGAGTTGCTCGCGGTCGGCGAGACCAAGCTGCGCGCATTCTTGGACGCCGACTCCGGTCTGGCCCCTTACCGGTTCCGGATCATGGAAGTGCTGCGCGCCGCGAAACACACGCTCGGCGCCGAGGCTGAGAATGTGCTCTCCGCCTCCGGTTTGATCACTGACACGCCAGTCTCGCTTTACGGGATTCTCGCCAACGCCGACATTGCCTGGCCGAGCATCAAGCTTGCGGATGGCACCGAGGTGCGGCTGGACCAGTCTGGCTATACGAAATGGCGCGCCGCGCCCAACCGCGAAGACCGGAAAGCGGTGTTCGAGGCATTCTGGAAGACCTTCCGCGATTACGAGCGCACCTTTGGCGTCTCCCTTTATTCACAAGTCAAGACCGACTGGTTCACCGCGAGTGTGCGCAAATATCCCAACTGCCTCGCAGCGTCGCTCGCCAGCGATGATATTCCCGAATCTGTCTACCGGACGCTCGTCGCGGAAACGAATGCCAACCTGCCGACGCTGCATCGCTATTTCAAGCTGCGCGGTCGCATGCTCGGCATCTCCGATCTCCACTACTGGGATATTTACCCCCCGATGGTGAAGCTCGAAAAAACGTTCCCTCTTACCACCGGCAAGCATCTTGCGCTCGACGCGGTGCAACCCCTCGGCGCCGATTACGTGGCGCTGTTCGCTGCCAACATCACCGGCCGGTTTACCGATTATTATCCCAAGCAGGGCAAGGCTGCCGGGGCTTACGAGAACGGCGCAGCCTACGACGTTCATCCGTTTGTGCTGACGAACTACAATGATGATTATGAGTCGGTCTCCACGGTCGCCCACGAATGGGGGCACGGCACGCATTCCACCCTCGCCAACCGGGCACAGCCCTACCCGACCTCGCAATACAGCATCTTCGTTGCCGAAATCGCCTCGACGCTGAACGAGACCCTGCTGCTCGACCACATGCTCAACGTCGCGAACAACGACAAGGAGAAACTCTATTACCTTGGCTCGGCCCTGGAGAATCTCCGCGCCACCTTCTTCCGCCAGGCGATGTTCGCCGAGTTCGAGCTGGCGATCCACGAACAGGTCGAGCAGGGCGCTTCCCTCTCCGGCGAACAGCTCAGCAAGATCTACGGCGACCTCCTGCGCCGCTATCATGGCGACAGCCAGGGAGTGCTGAAGATCGACGACCTGGTCACCATCGAATGGGCCTATATTCCGCACTTCTACCGCGACTATTATGTTTACCAGTATGCAACCTCGATCGCGGCATCCCAGGCATTTGCCGACCGTATCCTCAAAGGCGAACCGGGGGTGGTGGACACCTACCTCGGCATGCTCAAGGCCGGTGGATCCGACAATCCCTATCAACTCGTCAAACGCGCCGGGGTAGATCTCGCCACGCCAGAGCCCTACCACGCGCTTGTGGCCAGGATGAACGCGATTATGGACCAGATGGAAGCGATCCTGGCGAAGCAGAAGCAATAGCCCTTGGGTTTTGCCGCCGGAGCCGCGCGAGCGCGCCGCCGCAATACGGCCCCTGTTAACGCCGGAACAGTTTCCCAGGCCGGGTGAAAACCCCTCGCCGACCCCTTCCCCGCGGTCCGGGGAAGGGCCGGTTCCCGGCTGGGCGGCGCCGCCGCTCGCCGACCCCTGTGACCGTCGGTCGATTCGGACGGGCGTTTTTCGGCGAGATCGTATATGACTCCTGTCGCCGTCCTCATGCGAACATTCGTCTCCAGTTCCCGTCGCTCGATTCTGCTCCTCCTGACCCTCGCCTGCTGCTGGTCGCTGTGGGTGGTCGCCAGCGGCGTCGGATGGGCGCTCAAGGCGCCGGAGAAATCAGCGTACATCCTCCGGTACGAGACCGTGGACGGCCTCCTCGGGCTGGCGGTGTGCGGCCTGCTCTTTTTGGTCTATGAACGTGTGCGCCACCGGCTCGAACTCGGCCCGTTCCTTTTCGCAGTCGCGCCGCTCTGTTTCGTTTCCGCGGTCCTCTGGCACGGTGCGTCCATGCTCACGATGTGGTGGTCCGGCTGGAACGACCGGCTCTATCTTGACGCCAGGAGCCTGCTGATCGGCGGAGGGATGATGGACGGAATCACGCTCGCGTTTTTCTCGCTGCTTTTTCTGGCCGTCGATCACTGGCTGCAGCTGCGCGAACAGCGGGAGAAGACGCGCGAAGCGACGGCCCTCGCCCAGCAGGCGCAGCTGCTGATGCTCCGTTACCAGCTCAATCCGCATTTCCTGTTCAATGCGCTCAATTCCATCCGGGCGATGATCCTGCAGGAGCCTGAGCGCGCGCGACCGATGAAGTAGAGCGTGCCGGTGCGGGTCACCGAAGGCATGTAGATGGCTTTGAGTTCTGCAAAGCGGAAGGCAAAGCCCAGGCAGCTTGGCACGCCCCTCCTGGCCCCCTGCTTCTTGACAACCCAGATGCCGTGGTCTGCGCGGGGATGGCATGGCCGGATTGGGCCCAACGATCCACGTAGATCGCCACGTGCGAGTTCATCATGGCGGCGCTGCTTTTCGAGATCGCAAGGAGGGCGGTACCTTGAAGATCTGGAAGGACCGCTCCGGCAGATGACGGAGAAGCGCTGGCCGACGCGGCATCTTGATTTTCCGGTGCAGCGAGGCAACTCGTCGCCAGAAGCGCCAGCACTCCGATGAGTGGGAAATGCGCGATCATCGCGTTTCGATTCCCGGTGTGCCGTTCTTGTCGACGAGGCTGAACCGGGCGACGAAGGCGTCGCCGCCCCATTCGCTGCTGCCACCGTTGTAGCTCGTGTCACCAGCGCCTGGAGTCACCGGGAAGTCGGCCGAGGTGGTATTGCCGGCCATGTAGACTTTCAGTTTCCCGTCGAGGTAGTAGGCGCTTTGCACACCCTGGGGAAGGCGCGCGATGTGTTTCTTGATCGTCTCGACCTGGCCGCTGTGGTGGACGGGCACAACCAGGTGCGGTCCGCTAATCATGGCCATCTCAAGTGCCTGGTCCGTGTTGCCGCCGCAACCGGACAGCAGAGGAAAGATGACGTCCGCCTTCGTCGCGGCCATCTCCGGCAGCGACTGCGTGTCGCCGGTGACGTAATACCGGGCGCCATTCAGCATCAGGACGTAGCCGACCCATCCGCCCGACTTCGGATGCCCCCAGTCCTTGGCCTCGAAGTAGGCAGGCACGGTGCTGAATTCGAAGCCCGCCAGCTTGTAGTCTTGGTTCGGTGCCACGACCTGCATGCCGGCGATGCCCTTCTCCTGCGCCAGCGTCACGACGTCGGCCGGACCGGCGAGCACCACCTGCGGGTTGGCCCTGATGTATTCCTGCAGAACCGCAGGCTGGAAATGATCGCCGTGCGGATGCGTGATGAGAATGAGGTCCGGCTTCGCCAGACCCGACTGCACGACCTTTGCATCGGTGGGACCAGACGTCGGATCTACAAACACGACTCGCCCTCCCTTATCGGCGAAGCGGATATCGTTGTCGTTCAGGTGCACGATGCCTTTGAGCAGCTTGCAGCCTGTCTTGGCGGCGGACGGGCAGTCTGACTTTTCCTCAGCGTTTGCGATCCGGGCAGCAAAGAGGCCGGCGGCCAGCGCCAGCGCGATCAGCAATGAACGGGTCATGGATTTTTTCACGGCTCTCTCCTGTTGGGTTGTTGGGGTTGATCGAGGACGTGCGTCGCGGCCGGAGCTTGGGCGGGGTCGAGTCGGATTCTCCGGTCCGATTCCCCAGAGGGGGCGGACCGGCGCTCGCCCGCGACGCGTACGCAGTCTCGCCAATCGAGGGCCGGATGGGCATCCGCTTTCGAGAACCGGCCGGCAGAATCGACGAACGGTCGGAAGCGGCGATCAACAATCCGATTGCACTCGCCCGAATCAGCGGGGAGCGCGGTCGTTGCACACGGTGATATGCCGGCGGATGCCGCTGACCAAGACATCGACCTCCGTTTGATCGAGCCGGCGCAGCACGCACTCCCACCGGAAGGCGAAACTGCCCGCCGGATCGTAAGCGCAATGCTTGAACAACGTGTCGAATGCACGCCGGCGCCTCCTGTAATCCCCCTGCACATGAAGGAAACCAGCCTTGAACGCCTCCAGGTAGGTCTCGGCGAACTCTCGCGGGTTGGGAATGAAATTCGCCCGCACATTGATCGGTCGGGCATAGGCGGGAGCGGCATCGAGCAAGCCGCGTTGGTAATCGGAGAACGCTCCGCTCGGATCGGACACCACCAACCGGTCCGGCAGTCCGGTGGACGCATTCTCCATCACCACTTCATCTCCGTCATCGAAGAGCGTCTCTTTGGACCCTTCCAGGGCGCGTCCGGCGATCACGTTGGCCGCGGCCGCCCGGCCGAGCAGCCAGGCAAGGCGGTCGGCATAGCCGGGCTTGGCGTATTTTGAGCGCGGCAGCTTGTCAGTCGCCAGACCATGCAGATAATCGCGCTCGAAATAGAACGCCGGAATGAGCCGCCCGGAAACGTCTCCATTCCCGCCAAGATAGCGTTCCCGCGTTCGTTGCAAACTGATTCCAGCGGGCACATTCATCCCCAGCTGCGCCACGCCCAAGCGGCGGTCGAGCACGTAATCCGTGTATTCCTCGCTTTCCAGTATCGCCTGCAGCAACGGCTTGCCCTCATCCAGCCGCTCTCGAATCCCCCACTTCTGGAAGCGGATGAATCGGACCAGCGGTTGCGGCGCGCCACGCGGCTGCAACTCCGCCAGATAGACTCCCCTCCGGCCCCGCACCAACGGCCGCTCTTTTGAAAGCGACTCGAAGATCCGCCCGATGTTGATGTATTCGAGGCCACCGTATTCCCGGATGAAATTGAAGATGAAACCGCGAACCGTCGGATCGCAGAGGCGCCGCAGTTGCTCGTCGTCCGGATGGCGGTCGAGTTCATCGAACAGTGGATCGGGAATGAATTCACCTTCCTCAAACCGCCCGCCCGGCAGCCATTCAACATGCATGAAGAACTCCGGACTAAGGTCACGCAGAACGTCCTCAGTGATGGTCTGATCCCGCCGGGACAGGAGCGTGCTGAGCATGCGGTTGCGCCAGACCTCGATGTCCAGATCATCCTGTTGAAAGTCCGGCTCCACGGCCCCGCGGAAAAGGCCCCGCAGATGCCGGTAGGCCTCCCTCAGCTCCGCCACCGAGAGCCTGGCGATGTCGAGCGCCTGGAAACTGGCGGAACCGAAACGCGCTGGATCCGCAGTGAAGAAGCCGATCTCCGGATAGCCGCTCCGGTTCAGCCGGGAGCTGTAGACTGCGATCTCCCGCAGCTGCCGCGCCAGGCACTCATCGTCCAGCCGGTCAAGCCCGGAGAACTCGCCGCAGGTCAGATACCGCGAACCGGTAAAACGATTATAGAAAAACACCGGCTGTTCCTGGATTGCAACCTTGGCATTTTCGATGAGACGCCGGATGTCCTCGTGCGACTGCGGCAAGGGGCTGATGCGCCAGCACTCGCCGCGCGCCTTGATGGCGTCGCGCACCCTCCGGTCCATGACAAAGAGGAATCTGATATCGCGCTTCGACACCAGCTCCTGCAGCATCTCGTCCGCGGCAAACGCCAGCTCCATGGACGCCGGGTCGGGCCGGATCAGAATCCGGTTCGTATCGAAGATCAGATCCACCGACCGGGCATTCTCCTCCTCCTCCTCGGTGTCTGTGAGCGGCGGCTCCCCGCCGGCCATGCGGGACTCGTTCAGCCGGTCGACGAACTCCATCCGTTGGGACGCATGAATTCCCGGCAGGGTGATCAACGTCCGTCGGAAAGGGAAAACGGTCCCGATCCGGGTCTTCTGTTTGCCGATCGCATCGCACTCGAAGGGATGCGGTCCGATGAGTTCAACAGCCATGATACAGGAGTGTTTAGGGAAATGGAGACTGAGCCGCGGAAGAAGAATGACCAGATCGGACCGGCGGGCTTCAACTCAAATCGCTTCTTCCCCTATCGGCGCGCAACCACAGGTCTACTGTCGGCAGGTCAGAATGTCCGCCGGGGCATGGGCATCCTGCCCGTAAGCATCAACCTCTCGAAGCGTACAAATCTCTTTGCCGGCACCGGTAGGGCGCGACCGCTGGGCGCGCCGACGAGAACGGACGGCCCGGCGGTCCGTCCCTACCAGGATGCGAAAACCCGCGGCAGGCAGGATACTCGGTGTGCCGCCATGCATACGGTAAGTTAACGCTTATGGACATCCTGCCCGTGGATCTTCGTTCGGAGGTCGACGACGCCACAGCGAGGCGCTTCACACCGTTGGGTTTTTATCGACGGGAAAGCCTGTTTCTCCCTGCGCGCAACGGTCTGAGGCTGCGCCTCGCTGGGCCCATGCGCCACTTCGGGCACAATCACGGGGAATGCACTCACGTCAGCCCTCGGCGCGCGCCTTCGCGTCCGCCTCGATCAAAGCCTTTACCCGCTCAAGCTCCGCCTTTACCTGCTCCTTCACTGCGGGCAATTCCGCAGCCCCCGCCACCGGAGAACGCGCAAAGATGTAGAACTTCATCTTGGGTTCGGTCCCGCTGCCCCGTCCGGCGTAGCTGTACCCGTTCCCCAGCGTGACAAAGTAAAGGTCCTGCTTCGGAATCTCTTCGCCATCGGCATCATGGATGGTCTGGCGGCCGAAATCCCGGAACTCCGTCACCGGAACGTTGCCCAACATCCGCGGCGGGTCTGTCCGGTAGGTTTCGAGGATGCGCCGGATCTTCTCCGCGCCCGAGGCGCCCTCGTAATAGATGTTGATCACTCCTTCGAGGAAATAGCCGTGCCGGACATAGAGCTCGTCGAGATATTCCGGCACCGTCAGCCCGCGGTTCTTCACCCATGCGCAGAGCTCCGCGAACATCAGGCAGGCGGCGTTGCCGTCCTTGTCGCGCACAAAGTCATTGGGCAGGTAGCCATAACTCTCCTCGGTGCCGAACACGTAGAAGGTACCGCGTTCGCCATGCAGCCGAGCGCGCGTCGCGAGCGAAAGGCCGTCGTAATCGAGCGCCAGCCCCTCCTGGGAAAGCAGCGCGCTCTTCAGGTGTTCCTCGTAGCCGTGCAACTTGGCCGCGATCCATTTGAAGCCAGTCAGAGTGTTGATGACTTTAACCCCGTGAGCCTTCCCGATCGCGTCCTGCAGCGGCGTTGTGACGAAGGTTTTGATCAGGGCAGCGTGCTGCGACCCTTTCGCAGGAATCCGCCCCAGCTCCTTGTTTCGGGTCAAACGGTAATCGGCCAGCAGCGCACCGATTTGATTGCCGGTCAGCAGCACGAGTTTCCCCTCGCGGGAGCGCACGGCCGCGCCCATCCGGTCGGCATCGGGATCAGTTGCCAGGACGAGTTCCGCGCCGTTTTTCCCCGCGAGCGCGATCGCTCGCGCCAAGGCTTCGGCATTCTCCGGATTGGGTGATTTCACCGTCGGAAAGCGCGGGTCAAACGCCACCTGTTCGGGCACCTCCGTCACCGACACGCCGGCATGCGCCAGCAAGGGAACCGTCGCCACCCCTCCGGTGCCATGGATGTTGGTGTACACAACTGTAAACTTGCGCCGTTTGAATATGCCCGGATCAAGCGCTGCCTGCAGCGCCACGGCGAGATAGGCGTCGTCCGCCGGACGGCCGAGGGTGATCACACGGCTCAGGTCTTTCTCCAGGAAGGCGGAAAGATCTTTGAGCGGCACGGCATTGACCTGGTCGATGATGCCTTTGTCATGCGGCGCGACCACCTGGGCGCCGTCTTCGAAATAGGCCTTGAAGCCATTGTCATGGGGCGGATTGTGGCTCGCGGTGATGACCACACCGCAATGCGCCTTCAGCCAGCGCACGGAGAAGCTGAGCTGAGGGGTCGAGCGGGGCGCTGGAAAAATGAACGCCACGCCCCCGAGCTGCGACCACGTCGATGCCGCCAGTTCGCAGAAGTGCCGCGAGAAATGCCGAACGTCGTGCGCGATCACGAGTTTTGGGGCATCGTACCTGTCGGCCCGAGCCAGGTACCCATGCACGTAGCGATAAAGGCCGGTCGTTGCGCGCACGACGGTGAGATCGTTCATCATGTTGCTGCCCACCGCCGGATGCGTCGGCGTGCCCAGCGGATCGATCTGCCCGGTTTCGCTCTCCGTACCCACGACACCGATGGTGCGGCCCCGCATCCCGCCCGTGCCAAACTCCAGATAGCGGTAGAAGCGATCGTTGAGCTCGCCCCATGCTTCCTGGGCGACGAGTTCCCCAATCGCAGCGGTGGCCCATGCCGGCAGTCCGGCGTCAAGCCAAGCCGTGAGATTCTGCACGGCTCCCGGGAGTAGCTGACCGGCAGCGCCAGCAGCGTGAATCTGTTCGATCGTTGTCATGAAAAGGAGGGAATGGGCCTCAGGTTTTTGCCAGGGGAGAAATCTCAGTGAAGCAACGTCCCGTTTCCCCGCAAATGCAAAACGATCGCTCCCCTGCACAGCCTCGGGAAAAGAGGCCGATTTTGCAGCTAAAGGAAGAATCGACTTTGCGCCCTTTCAGCCCAGGCCTTCCCGCCCGGTTCCTCCCATGAGAGACGATTACCTCAAGAACGCGCTCAAGGTCATCGACGATCCAAACATCCTGGTCAATGTGATCTCCCGCCGCGTCAAACAGCTCAGACACGGCAGCCGCCCGCTAATCGAATCGCTCGAGAAGCATACCCCAGAGGACACGGCCCTGCGTGAGGTCGCTGAGGGCAAGATCAGCTATGAAATGGCGACCCCTGAAGAGTTGGCCCGCCTGTAATGCTGCATGCTCGGGGCCGATCCGGCAACTCTGCAAATCGCAGCCATCGAATAGCCGGCGAAGATCCTGCGTTTCCCCCCGTGGGTGTTGCTGGCCCGCTCTGAATAGCAACGAATATCAAGCGCGATGAGCACGAAACGGCTAAACTGATGTCGCTGTACGACGTTTCATATTCATATGAGCACGTCTACCACAAATGTTGCTTGGCGCTGTGGGCGTCGCCTGCGGCGTGACGGGCTTGGACATGGGGAGGTGACGCACCGGCAACTCTATAGTGAGATCGATGCGGACTTTCAGCGATGGCAAGCGAAACAATCGTCATCGATTCTGCGGAGACTCAGAAAACCCGAGCAGGTAATCTGATCCGGCAGGCCCGCTGCGCTGCCCCCAAAATCGAAAGGGGGGCACTCCGATTGCTGGCGCAGGAGAACTTCAGCCCGGACGGTTTCACGCCTTGCGGGGCCGCTATGGTCGGAGTGAGCTCTGTTTTGTTAGTTGTCATATGTGATCACCGACGACGCCGAAACAATGTACCAGTATTGTGAAACGCTGAGGAAAGAAGGCCGCACACACCTGCGCGGAATCAAACTCCAGACTGGCTTCTCCCTGGAATATTTCACTCCCGACGGGCAAAAAGACTTCCCAGTTGTGATGGAAGAATCCGATGAGTATCAGACCGAGGAACCGCATGGTCAGTCCGAGCAGGTGACTCACTGAATCGTCCATCCGGTATCCGGAAAATCGCCATGCAACCCGCGCCTCGTGAGGCTTGCGCGGCGCGCATTTCAAGGTATTCCTCACGCCGGAGGCCAGGCACGATATCGCTGAAGCCGCGGCGTGGTATCGCGAACAGAGTGTCCGGGCGGCAGAGGAATTCCTGGTCACCGTGGACGCGGCGCTCGCCCGGATCGAGGCTCAGCCGACCGCCCAAGGAGTCGTCGACATCGACACCGGAGCACGGAGAGCGTTGCTGCGCAAATTCCCACACCGGGTGCTCCACACCACACCACATCAGATTCGATGCGCTGAAGCCCCTCGACTTCTCGGAGCACTCGCCGCGCGTCGATGGCTTGCCACGAGCAAGCCCGGCAGGGCGCGTCGAGTGGTGCGCCATGTGGGAATCGAACCCACCTCTC
>Ga0182027_10014056_pt1 | contig 11106 bp, 6 predicted proteins | sample 712E1DmetaG_FD_121300 | JGI IMG/M metagenome (GOLD analysis project Ga0182027, IMG submission 121300) | Permafrost microbial communities from Stordalen Mire, Sweden - 712E1D metaG (Illumina Assembly) | ecosystem: Environmental > Terrestrial > Soil > Wetlands > Permafrost | place: Sweden...
CCCAGGAGGAAGAAATACCTTTAATGGCAAGTCAACATCGTAATTGTAAAGCACGGCATTTGGAGAATTCAGAATATACGCCACGTAAAGGTTTCCGTTTGTATAGCCATTGACTATTTGACTGACGAAAGTAACACCGTCAACAGTCAGATGATCGCCATAATACTGATACGGCTGTCCTTCAGCGTAGGCTGTAAAATCGATCACTTGGAGATCTTGGCTGGCTGCGTAAAACGCGGAGCGGTCAGTGTAGATTTCAAACTCACCTTGCGCTTGCACCACGGCGGGCAGCGCCAACAGCAGCAACAACAGTCTCGCGACGCAGGCGGTTTTTAAATGCTTGGTCGCCGTGTTCGGGCGGCTTGCGGTCGAAAAGGAATCCTGAGTCTTCATATTTTTGCCTGCTTTGATTGTTCTAATTTGCTTCCAGTTGTTCCGTTCACCCAGAATGCCAGTTTCCCCGGCCCGCGCCAGAGGGTGAAATCACGCAAGGACTTTCCCTTGCGGGTTTTCCCGCAGTGCGGTATAGATGAAACCCGCCTGGCAGCGGTTCACGAAACGGAGATCAAAACATGAGTGACGACGTGAGGCAAGCGGCATTGGCAACCTGAGCGGCGAAAGATTTACCGGCACGCCTTGATGTCGCGGCGACGGCGAAACTGCTCGGCTTTGCGGAGCATGACATTCAGATTTTGATGGCGGTTGGCAAGCTGACGCCTCTGGGCGATCCAGCCCCTAATGCGCCGAAATGGTTTGCGGCCGTCGAGATGATCCGTTTGGCCACTGATCAAAACTGGCTGCACAAGGCTACAAAGGAGATTGCAAAATACTGGCGTAATAAGCGGGTGCGCCGTCAATCTCCCCTGCCTCCGTCACGTCCAGTTATCTGTCGAACATGACTTCAAAAGAGTTAAAGCGTAAAAGAGCAAAAACTAAAGTCTCCTCACACAACGGAACCCGTAGCCCCCGCCGATGCTGGCCGGCAAGTAGACGCCGCGATAGGCACACTCCGCCTCGTAGGCCGCGTAGCCCCAACAGCCGCCGCGCACCACACGGCGGGAAGTTGGCGAGGATGCCGGTCCCGTTGGATCGCTGCCTCCCAGATACGGGCTGCCCGCCGGATACGGCGGTGGCGCATACCAATCCCAACACCACTCACACACATTCCCGGCCATGTCATACAGCCCATACGCGTTCGGTGTAAACCACCCCACCGGATTCGAATCGACTCCGACGGGATAAAAATTCGTGTTTTCGCCGTGATACGGTCCCGCATCATAGCTGTAAGCGTTTGGGTTGGCATAGTAGTTGGCCTCATATTCCGAAATGGCATTGCCCCACGGAAAACGGAAACCAGTAATCCCGCCCCGTGCCGCCTTCTCCCATTCAGCCTCCGTCGGCAACCGATATCCATTATTCGCCATATTCATATAAACATTCGTGACCGTGGTGTTCGTATATACCTGCGTCAAACCCGCATCTGTGTAGTAACATGGCATCAAGCCCGCCTGCTGCGACCGCGCATTGCACCACACCACACAATCATACCAATCCACACTCTCCACCGGATAGTTGCCCTGATTCGCCGAGCCTGCATGGGAAAAGGTGTAACCATTGCTCGTGGCGTAGCTGTGAACCGCCGCCCATTGATTGGAGGTGACCAGGAACACGTCCATGTAAAATGCCGAAACGTACACATTCGTCGGATAGGCATCCGTGATGTTAGGGTCATTCGTGACCGTGTAGATATTTTGGATGATATAATTTCCCATCAAATAAGAACCCGCCGGAATCAGCACCATGCCCGGAGGATTGGTGGATTGGAGCAAGCGGAAATAACCCGCCGGTGCCGAGTTCGTCACCGCCACGGCATTGACGGTGACCCCGTTGCTCGCCGTTACCCAGTTGGGTGTTGTCAGGTTGGTGGTCGTTTGCAAAAAGTAACTCGTCGTGCTGTTCATCGGCCAGTAAAGGAGGGATTGCCCGCCCGCGACCGGGGCGATGCCCAGATTCGTCACTTGGGCAAGCGCGGAGTGAACGCCGGCAATCAATGCCAGCACGATAAACAGCGAGCGAAGTTTAGTATTCATAATAATAAAGTTTAGTTATCATTAACTATTATTAAAATTTGTTTTGGAAGTTCTTACTGATCGGCCAAGGCAATTGCAAATTAAAAGTGGCGCAGATAAAAGTTACACCCAATTCTTCACCTAAAGTTACACCTGACGGGCAATAAAGGGGCGGTGACGGGGCAATGAGCGAGCATTGAACGGGCGGTCAAAAAAAATGGCTTGAACCCTGTAAAACACGGCTATACTAAGCCTTGAAACAGAGTGTGTTAGGCTCGGAACGGTAAAGCTTCCTCGTTCGATTCCGACCCTCGCCTTCATTGGTGGTCACTTCTTTTGTTCAGCTTCAATTCCAACTGAAATGGTTGGTTCGTCTTCGCAACGCTACGTCGTGAGGTTCGGGCCTGTCTTCGGTGAATTACGGTTGCGGAACGGAGCGGCAGGCAAGCGGGCGGCAACCGGGTTGCAACACGGGTGCAGTGGGGATGCAAAGGAACGGCAAGGCAAGAAAATAAGGACAAAGTTTCCGATGGTCGCGCGCAGCGGGATGCCGCTACAGTGCAAAGCCTTCAACCCGCAACGCGCAACTCCCAACCCCTGCTCCAAACCGGGCCGGTGGGGAAATTGTCAATTATTTGGACCTCTTTTAGTTAATAGTTCAGCGTCCCCACTCGGTGCAGGTGAGTGTACTCCATATGGATCGAGTGTTCGGTCGGTCAGAACTTACCGCCATTCAAAGTCGTCGCTCCAGTCAGGGTCGAATGGATTGGCCGCCGCTTTGACCTTCACGTATCGGCGGATTATGGTCTCGATGGCAACGGCGGGGTTGTTCCAGGTAGCTGTGGTGGTGCTGCGGGCAACTGTGTAGTTGGTCCAGGGAGCTGTGGAGGTGGTCGAGGCAACTGTGGGGATGTTCTAGGCAACTGCGGCGGTGCTACGGGTAACTGCGACGGTGCTACGGGTAACTGCGGGGGCGTTTCAGGTAACGGCAGCGGTGTTCCCGGATGTTGCGGGAATGTTCCAGGTTGCTGTGGTAATGTTCCAGGTGGCTGTGGCGTCGGGGAGACGTAATTGGTAATATGCGATGGTTGCGCTGTTTGCGGCGGCAGTGCAAGCCTTGGTTGCGCGAGGCAAAGGCTGGATGTCAGAATCGTTGCCGCTAAAATAAAAACGAGGGTTTTCATAATTTAATCGGAGTGATGACAGCGAGAGACAATAGTGACATATATTATCCTCCAATTGGGATGAGTGTTTTATTGTTTATGCTGTGAACATAAGCCAGAGAGAGGAAGGGTGGCGGCGTCAGTGAAGTCGGAATCACCAATAGAGTTCCCCATCGTGAACGCACCCGCAGGAATGAGCGCCATACCGCCGGGCGAAAGGGCTTGATTGCCTTCTGGCGCAATACTCAAAGTCGGTTGCGCCAGAGCGGGATGAACCCCATCAATCAATGCCAGCATGATAAACAGCGAGCAGAGTTTGGTTCTCATAAAAAATTCGGGTTTAATTGGTCTTTCTTTGATGATGCTCTGTTCTTTGGCTCAACTGCACAGCTTGAACTAACACTAATCCCCTGCCGCTATTGACAGGACACACGCAGCAAACATTCTGTTTCGTTGTTCGATCATATCATGTTTGTTTTTTGCCTCTTCAATGACTATAAGAGAGAGGTGGCTTTCATACAATGGGGTGAAGACCCCATAGGAACCGTGCAGCAGTGTGTTATCCTACGGTCATGAATCTATTCTCGCAAAAAGTTATGAAAAACGCCCACTGGTTGGTCTGGAGTTTAATCGTAATGGCCTTGGCGACCAGCGCACAGGGGCAATCGGCGGTCACCAGCGTCCCCGCCGGGCGTTCGCTCGAAACGCCGATGAACGATATCCTGGTTTTGTCAAATGTCACCGGCAAGGTGCGGGTGCTGGATTCCAAGGGCTTGCTGTTGGAAACAAATTTGGTCTATCTGCCACGCATCAAGTTATCGGATTTGTCCCAGGCTGAACTCCAATCACTGCTGGAAACCAAAACGGCCTATGCCGCCTTGACGGCCTGCGGGTCGCTCCAATGGACAAATGCGCAAAGCGCGATCATTGAAAATCAGCTTCGACAAGTCTGGCGGCAAGGGAAGTCCTTGGCGGAAAAAATGCAAACGCGTCTGGAAATTCTGGCGGATCTGCGCGAATATAATTACAATCTTACCTTCCTGCCGGGGAGCATGGCCGCTGCCAGCCAGTATGATGCTCAAGCCGCCGCAGTCAACGACCGGCTGGCGAAACGAGCCGCAATGGTGGTCACGGCCGCCGCGCAGGTGGATGTAACCGAGCAGGAACGTGCTTCCGGCGGTGCAGACGCAAAATTGGCAGAGCGTCAAGCCAGGGATACTTACCAGGAAATGTCGAACCGGGTGGAAAGGGTCAACGACCGGGCAATTATCGCAAACGGCCAAGCCGCCAACGCCAATCAACAGGTCACGGATTATCTGGCCAATTGCGCCGCGCTTTCGACCCGTCTGGCCGCCCACGGCATCAATGTCCCCGGCGCCCCCCCGTTTTACCCGATCCCGCCGCTGACGATGAAAGCTGAAGTGGATGCGGAGAGGATGGCAAATTAAACCTCAGCGGTCGAACGGGACCAAGGCAGGAAAAATTAAAATTATTCGGAGACCGGCCCGCCGGCTTGTCCTAGGGCAGAGAAACCGCGTGAACGCGGAACTCCCAACCAACCCCGCGTCGCTGATATTCGTGGAGCCGGATGAACTTCGCTCCACAGGTGCGGATGAATTCCTTGCTCATGGCCGCGAATTTCTCGAAACAAACAATCGGTGAGCTTACCGGAAACTTCGGAAGAAGCAAAGGAGAAGCTGTGAGCGACGGCGTTAATTTGCTGAAAGCGCCGGCAACACAGGCAGGGAATATTTTGCTCCGTATGGCTTTGGCGTTCTTATTGAACGCCGACCCGATAGAAGACCGGCACGCCGGCTGGTGGAACATCACCACAATTAAACCAAAGATATTGGCTCGTGAGGTTGCTTTGAATCGTGATAAATGCCGGCTGGGCAAACAGATTGGTGCTGCGTTGAAGAAAATAAACAGCACCGCTATTTGACCAAATGAGCATGATGCCCCAAGGATAAGAAACAGGTGTCCACAATTTCAGCACCGAAGCCGGGTCTGTGGGATCAGTTCTAGCCCGCCATTCCTGCCAATTATTCAGGCCGTCGCCATCGGAATCGACGAAATCAGCAGAGCCATCCGTTGGCAGGCCAAATTGCTGGAGCCACTGATAAGAGATAACTGAACCGGGCGCTTGGAACTCATAAGCACCCACATCCACAGTTCCGCCTTTGACGCGTGGATTGCCGTCCAAATCGGGGCCATTGGGCACAGACGCGTTATTCCCGGAATTGATGCAAGGGGAATTGGACTGTAACCGCAGATTGCCCCCAGCCAGATCTACGAAAACCGGCGCATTGGAGAAGGAGTTTATTATCCCAAAAAACCTCAAATTTGAGATACAACAATTGGTGGAGATGGAATTGTAGGCCTCCTCACTGCCTTGGTTGTAGTAAACAATCGAATTGTTTAGATATGAGTAGTATGTGCCGCTCCCGCCGGATGGTGCCCAATTGCCCACTATGGTGCAATTGTTCAAGATGCCATTTTCTGCTCCACCCCCAACATAGCTGGCAGAATTACTAACTAGCACACAATTGTTCAAAGTGCCATAGGCTGCACCGCCACCGATGAACGCAGTGTTGCCGCTAACAATACAATTGTTTAATGTTCCTTGATAAGTTCCACCTCCACAACTGGCCGAACTGTTACCAGCAACAACACAGTTGGAGGCAAAAGCGTTGATAGACTCACAATACATTCCACCGCCATTACCCAATATGGCCCCATTGGTCAGTGTAAAACCGGCCAACACAGCCCCATTGGTCAGATACACGCACCGGATCGCGCCAACGCCGTTCGTTATGCCTGGAACCTGGTAACCTTTGATTAATGTCACGGCCGGCCCGTTGACACTCGACACGGTCACGGCTTTGGTCACCGCCACGCGGTTTGTTAGCGAACCAGAGATGGCCCGGCCACCGGCTTGATAAATCCCATTGGTGACCAGAATTTGATCGCCGTCCAGCGCCACGTCAACAGCATCCTGGATCGTCGTCGCGGCAGTCATCCAGTTGGTGTAGGGCGGAATCGGACTTACACTGTTTACGTTCACATAAAGGACGGTCGTCGCATGAGGGGCGGGTGGCATGGGAACAGTGAGCCGGAAAATGGCGCCATAGTTGAACCTGCCGCCGTAGGTTGTCGTCCCGTAGAAATTGCCATCACTGCCCTGCAGCAGCGCGGCGGCAGGAATGCTGCCAGGGTAAGAGCCATTGGTGCCACTGAACGAGAGCAGGTTTGTGAATGCACCATCTGCCGTTATCTTGAACAGAGTACCATTGAATCCGTAAGCGCCCCCCAATTCAGTCGTCCCGTAGAAATTGCCATCATTGCCTTGTACCAGTCCGGAAAAAGGCACGAGCCCGTCATTACCACCATTGCCATTACCCATGCCGAACGAGGCGAATGCCCAAATGAGCGTTCCGTTGATTGTCATCTTGAATACGGTGCCACAACCATTCAAGGCACCGTATGTTGTGGTGCCGTAGAGATTGCCGTCGGCGCCTTGCACCAGATCGCCTGCCGGTTCAGCGCCATCCAAGGCAAGCCCGGATGATGAGTCGCTGATCGTTCCGAAGGAGTATAAAGTGGTCAGTGCGCCGTTGGTTGTAATCTTGAAGACTGTGCCCCATCCGGACGGATACGAATTTGTGCCTCCCGAAAATGTCGTGCCATAGAAATTGCCATCGGTGCCTGCCGCCAACCCGGCATTAGGATTACAACCATCCAAAGCCGCGCCGTTCGAATTTGTAACAGCGCCAAACGAATAAAGTGTGGTCAGCAACCCATCAGGAGTGATCTTGAATACCGTGCCACATCCATCAGAACCATCCGGAAGGAAGTCATTAATGATGCCTCCCACAAATGTTGTGCCATAGAAATTGCCATCGGCACCCTGAACGAGTCCTGCCCTGGGATGAGCGCCATTCGTGCCCGCGAACGAAACCGACCAGAGGATCGCGCCTTGGGGCGTTATTTTGAACACTGTGCCATTGGCAAAGTTTGTGCCGTAGAAGTCGGTTGCGCCGTAGTAATTGCCCCAAGTTGTTCCATAGAGATTGCCATCGCTATCTTGAACCAGCCCACCGAGCGGACCACTTAAACGATAGGGATAGTCGCTGTTCGTACCCGCGAATGAAACCAGATTGGTGAAAGCGCCATCAGATGTTATTTTGAATACTGTACCCCCGCCGTATGCTCCGCCGGATTCTGTCGTGCCATAGAAATTGCCATCAGCGCCCTGCAGCAGAGCGCTGCGTGGCTCGTCGCCATCGTTGGTGCCGGTGAATGAGTAAAGATTGGTGAAGGAGATGCCGCCGTGCGTACAGGGCGCTGCCATAATTACCACGCCCGCCAACCACAGGATCGCAGCCGGTTTCCACACCCGCGTCCTTGCTGCATGGCTTCCATTTGCCTCACCGCCGACTGGTCTGATATTCATCTTCACGCCTTTTTTTTGCGGGCGCCGTTGGCCATTCGCGTGTGGCGAATCAGGCCGTTGGCGTCCGCTGGTTCAGGTTCATTCAGATCAACCCAAACCTGCCAGTTCCTCCAACCCGCGCCAGAGCGTGAAATCACGCAAGGACTTTCCCTTGCGGGTTTTCCCGCAGGGCGGCATAGATGAAACCCGCCTGGCAGCGGTTCACCGAGCCGAGCTTCCGATGAATCGCGCGCCAGTGGCCCTCCAGCGTGCGCGGAGAAACGCCCAACTGGTCGGCAATCAACTTGTCCGGCACGCCGTCGCAGGCGGCCTGCAGGATTTCCTCCTGCCGCCTTGACAAGATCGTCAAAATCGGAATCGTCAGCATTTTCATCTGTCATCAACCTTCACCACCCATGCGCCTTTCAGCGCCGCCGCCACCGCCGCCAGCGCAACCCGCGTCACGGATACTCAATCAGCCGGTAAAACTTCATGGTCGTCGCCGCGTTGGTGTCCACGAACGTGAACGCGCCATTGGTGGAGGTGATGAAGGCAGCGTTGGTCGTCCAGACCTCCGGCGGCAGAAGGTTGGTCGTCCATTCCACCTGGAACTGGTAATTAACCGGCGCGGACCATTTGAGTTGGAAGAGCCCGTTGGTCGTCAGCGTGATGCTGGAAATGGACGGCGCGGTGGCCGGGGTGTAACCGAACGCCGCCTGAAAGACGAACGTGATGTTGCTGGCGCTTGGGTTTTGGAAGCCGAGGTAATAGTTCGTGCCCGGCACGAGCGGCGGCACGGAACTGCCGGTGAACACGAAGTCGCCGCTGCCGGCGGCGGACAGCATCAGGCGGTCTCCGGCATTGGTGCTGCCGGCGGGCGGGTTGGTCGGGTTGAACCACACGTTCAGCGGGCCGGTGTCGGAAACCAGGAGGTTGCTCGCCGAGGTGGCGCTGGCCGGCACGGTCACCACCGCCTCCGACGTGGCCCCGGCCAGAACGGTGTTGGTGACGAGGGCCGAACCGGTGATCGGCCCCAGATTCGGGCTGCCCAGGACCTGATAGAATTTCACGGCGCCAAACCCGCCGGTCAGCGTGCCGTCGTCAAAGAAACTGAAATGTCCGTTGGTGGCCGTCACGACCTCGACGATGGCCGGGTTCAGGACCGGGTGCCACACCAGCGGCGCGAGATTGGTCGTCCATTGAATCTCGTACTGGTAATACGCCGGCCCCTGCCACTGGAGCAGGAAGCCGTTGGTCCCGCCGATGTTGGTGGCCGTGATGCCGGAAACGAAAATTGTGTTGGTCGGGGCGAAGCCGAATGTCACATCGAAGACGAACGTGACGTTGCTGGCGCCCGGATTTTGGAAGCCGAGGTAATAATTCGCGCCCGGCACGAGCAGCGGCACGGAACTGCCGTTGAGCACGAAGGTGCCGGCGGTGGAGGCCGACAGCATCAGGCGGTCTCCGGCGCTGGTGTTGCCGGTGGGCGGATGGATCTGGTTGAACCACACGTTCAACGGGCCGGTGGCCGAAATCAGGAAGTTGCTCGCCGAGATGGCGTTGGGCGGCACGATCACCACCGCCTGCGACGTGGTTCCGGCCAGAACCGTGTTGGTGACGGGACCCGAACCGGTGATCGGCCCCAGGTTGTAGCCGCCCAGGACCCGGTAGAATTTCATCGGACCCAGCCCGCCGGTCAGCGTGCCGTTGTCAAACCAACTGAAGTGTCCGTTGGTCGGCGTCACGACCACGTTGATGACCGGGTTCAGGACCGTGTGCCACACCAGCGGCGCGAGATTGGTCGTCCACTGGATTTCGTATTGGAAATTCACCGGCCCCTGCCACTGGAGCAGGAAGCCATTGGTCCCGCCGATGTTGGTGGCCGTAATGGTCAGATTGGTGATGCCGGGCGGGGGCAGGAAGTGGAAATCCACCTCGACATCGCAGGCGATGCCGAAGCTGTTGGTGTTTTGCAAGCCGAGGTAATAGGTGGAACCGGGCACCAGCGGCGGCGTGGTGCCGGCGCTCAACACAACGGAACCGTTCGTGCCGCTGGGATAGGCGGCATCAGGAAGCAACCGCACGTCGTTCCCGTTGGTGATGGAGGGCGGCGAATTCGTCGTGAACCAGACATTCAGCGGCCCGGTGGCGAAGAGCAGGATGTTGGTCGCCATGTCCGCGTTTAACGGCACGTTAACCGGGTAATAAACCACCCCGCCGGCCGGGACCGACAACTCCAGGCGGAAATTCACCTCGAGGGCGTAGGTGACGGGGACACTGTTCGGGTTTTGCACGCCGAGGAAATAAACGCCGCCGGGCACGATGTTTGTCGGCATGGAATTGGCGGTCAACACGCTCACTCCGTTCGTCGCGTTCGGCATCAGGTCAACGTCGTTGGCGTTGGTGATGGACGGCGGCAGGTTGGTGCTGAACCAGACGTTCACCGGCAGGTTCGTCGCAAAGAGCAGGAGGTTCGTCGCGGCCAGGGCGTTGGTCGGCACGGTGACCGCAATCCAGTTGATGCCGTTGGCTGGAACGGTGTTGGTCTGGGGCTGGCCGGGAGGCAGGCCCGCCAGCACGGTCACATAAAAACTGTTCGTCGCGCTCAAGGACTTCGCGTTGACCGCCCACGGATTGGTGTCCGTGACGACGGTGGTGAAGAGATAATTTGAACCAATATCCGCCGGCGTGGGCGTCCAGGTGATGATGCCAAAGTTCGTGTCAATCACCGCGCCGGGCGGCGCGGCCAGCAGCGCGTACGTCAGCGGATTGGGCGGGATGTCCGGGTCCGTCGCCGTGTTGGTCACGACCAGCGTGCCCGGCACGATGACAACCTGATTCGGAATCGCCGGCAACACCGGCGGCAGGTTGGATTCCTCCACGATGATCGTGAAAGTGTTTGTGACGCTGAAAGGCCCGTTCGACACGCTGGCCAAAATCGAGTTGGTGGACGGCCCCTGCGCCTCGGTGGGCGTCCAATTGAGCACTCCGGTGAACGGGTTAATGGTCATGTTGGTCGGCCCGCTCACCAGCGCAAACGTCAGCGGAAGCCTCGGCGTGTTCAAATCCGTCGCCACGCAACTGACGGCAAACGGAACCGTTTCCAGGATGTTGGTCACCGTGGTATTCGTCGGATAAAGGAACAACGGCGGCACGGCGGAGTACAATTCGGTGGCCTTGGCGGAATAGGTGATCGGACCGCCGGAAACATTGACGACGGCCAGATACCAGTCGCCGTTGGTCAAACCCACCGGCATGGAACCGGGCGCCACCACGATATGCTGATCGCTGGCCGTGCCCGGATTGGGGCTGATGTAATCGTAGCTGGACAGCGACGGCAGCGGCAGGCCGTAACGCGCGACCAGCGTGGCGTTGCCGCTGGGTTTGAGCAGATCAAACAGCACCGCGATGGCATTGCTGCCGAGGGAATTGGGCGTGACGG
>Ga0182027_10014059_pt1 | contig 11105 bp, 12 predicted proteins | sample 712E1DmetaG_FD_121300 | JGI IMG/M metagenome (GOLD analysis project Ga0182027, IMG submission 121300) | Permafrost microbial communities from Stordalen Mire, Sweden - 712E1D metaG (Illumina Assembly) | ecosystem: Environmental > Terrestrial > Soil > Wetlands > Permafrost | place: Sweden...
CTCGCGGCGGCGCCTGGTCCAGCACTCCAGCTTGGGCAGGTAGACCCTCCCCATCAACGCCGCCTGGAGTTCGTCCAGCCGGCTGTTCGACCCCACCTTATCGTGCCGGTACTTCGCAGACTGCCCATAATCGCGCAGGGTCTGCGCCTCGCGTAGAAGCGCCTCGTCGTCGGTCAGGATCGCTCCGCCGTCGCCCATCGCGCCCAGGTTCTTGGTGGGGTAGAAGCTGGTCGCCGCCATCTCTCCCACGGTCCCTGTGCGCTGGCCCTCGAACGTCGCCAGAACGGATTGCGCGCAGTCCTCGACGATCCGGCATCCGAATTCGCTGCCGAGCGCGGCCAGCTCCCGCAGATTCAAAGCATGGCCGTAGAGGTGAACCGGCACCAGGAACCGGATGTCGCGCCGCTTGCCGAGGACCTCCCGGCAGCGGGCCAGATCCAGCAGGCCCGTCTCGTCGGTATCCACAAACACCGGAGCCGCGCCGGTTTTCAGAATGGCCAGCGTCGTGGCGAAGGCGGAGAGCGGCGTGGTGAGCACCTTGTCGCCCGGCCCGCAGCCCAGAACGCGCAGCGCGATCTCGATGGCATCGAGGCCGCTCGCCACCCCGGCCGCGTGCCGCTTGCCCCAAACGCCCGCCAGCGCCGCTTCAAAGCGCCTCACTTCCTCGCCCAGGATGTACCATCCGGACTCGCCGACCGAGGCGAACGCGGCCAGCGCGTCGTCTTTGGTGTCCTGCCACTGCCGCTTGAAGTCGTTCAGCAGGATCATCGGCAGGCCGCCAGGAACTCCGAGTAATCCCGGATGTAATCCGATGCGTCGTAATAGTCGGAAGCGAGCGCCAGCAGAACGGCGTCGGCGGAGTGCTTGTACTGCACCGCCCAGACCATGGGGGGAAGGTACAGGGCTCTGGCGGGGCTATCGAGGACGAACTCCTGGCGGTCCACTCCGTCGTCGGCGACGACGTGACAGCGGCCATGCACGCAGACCAGGAACTGGTGCAAGGCCTTGTGGGCGTGCTCGCCGCGGATGCGCTCGCTGGTTACTCCGAAGACCAGGAAATAGCGCCTGACCGCGAATGGCACGTGCCGCTCGATCTCAGCGAAGGACAACTGGCCCCGCAGGTCGTCGACGAACGGCAGGCGGTGCAGGACGACGCCGCGGACCGAGGTCGGGTAGCTGCCAACCTCCGGCACGGCTGGCGCGGCCGCGGCCGGCGGAAGCTTCGCGCCGGCATACCCGACGATGCGCGCGGGGTTGCCGGCCAGGATGGCGTTGGGCGGCGCATCGTGGGTCAGGACCGCGCCCGCGCCGATCATCGCCCCCTCGCCGATCACACGACCGGGCAGGATGGTTGCGTTGGCCCCGATCGAGGCGCCCCGCTTCACCGTCGTCCGCAGAAACCGCTCCGGCCGGTGCCGGCTTCGCGGAAACATGTCGTTTGTAAAGGTCGCATTGGGACCGACGAAAACGTCGTCCTCGAGCGTCACGCCGTCCCAAAGCTGTACGCCGCACTTTACCGTGACGCGATCGCCCACCACCACGTCGTTTTCGATAAACACGTGGTCGCAGACATTGCATTCGCCGCCGACCCGCGCGCCTGGCAAAATGTGGCTGAAGGCCCAGACTCTGGTGCCGTCGCCAATCGCCTGCGTTTCCACGATCGCGGTTTCGTGTTTGAAATAGGACATTGCAACTGCCCGTCGAGCACCAGCGCCGGCACAACCACGTACGTCTCGGACGGCCTCCTCCAACGCCACAGGGCGAGCGTCGAAACCGCGGCGAAGAGCGCCACATCCCAGATCGTGTTGAACAGGAACAGGTGCCGCGTCACCTCGCTGGCGTCGGTCATCGCGCCGACGGCGAACTCGATCGTACCCATGAGCAATAGTGCCGCCCCAGCCGCCGGAAATCTCCAGGCAATTACACAAATCGAGAGGGCGAATAGGAGCGGATACGCCCACAGGCACCTGCCGAGTAGTGCCCCACGGGCCGTGCTCCAGATCGAAAAGGCTTTGCTTTGTGCGTAGGGCGGGCGGCCCGAGGCGTCGTCATAGTTGCCGATTCCTGGCGGACGCCCTACGGCCGCCTCCTCGAGCGCGAGCGCGGCCACCTGCCACGCGCGCCCCGGATGCGTCACATAGAATCGGCCCAGGCGGAGAAAAGAAGTCTTGCTCAGAAACGACTGGACCCAGCGCTTGTCCCGCATGGGCGACCGATCCATGTACGCGTCCATTTCCCGGTAGCGCAGGTACGATTTGTCCAGGCCCAGGCTGGCCAACTCCGCCGCGGGATCCTCCGCCGTCGGCAGCAGCCTCGCGAAAATGATGTTGAACAGGCACGGGCCGGTATAGTGCGGAGGACTGCCCCGGGCGAGCGAAGCCGCACCGGCGCCCACTACCAGCGCGGCGGCCAGCGCGCTTCCGAGCAGTGCGTGGCGGGGCCATAACTCGCGGCGCTCCCAGACGAGGAAGACCGCCAGGGGAATGGCCAGCAGCGCGTGCTGCGACTTCGCGGTCACCAGCAGCAGGCAGAACGCGACCGCCAGGATCGTCTCCATCCCGCGCCGCCGCACCCGCGCTCGCAAAAGAGCCACCATCGAGAGCATCAGGAACAGGAACGCGCCGGTATCCAGGTAGAACGAGTTGTAGAGCGCCGTCGACGCCACGTCGCAGAAAAGCAGCACGGCCAGCGCCGGGAGCGCGATCCGCAGCCCCGCCCGCTGCCCGCCCAGCAGATCGACGAAGAGCGCTAGCGCCACGAGAAACAGCGCCGCGTGAACCACGCCCATGAGGCGCAACTCGAAGACGCCGGGGCGCGAGACCACGCCATTCAGCAGCAAGGCCGCCCGGATGAGCAGCGTCTCCGAAGAGTGGAAACCCGTCTCGACCCGGCTGATTGGCCTGATGGCGTACTGGAGATGGATGTAGCGGAACGCGGAAACCTGCAGGTCGTCAATGGGGGGATAGAGGTCGAACCCCCGCGTGATCTTGGAAAAGTCGCCGTTGTCGGCGAGCCCGATGGCGGGCGGAACCAGGACCTGAAAGACCAGAATTGCCGCGGCTGCCGCGAGCACGCACCAGCCGATTCGTCCACAAGACATAGGCAGGCATTCAGCGCACGCCCCTAGGGGCGCCAGTCTCGAATTATACTCTCACCCGGCCCGGGTCAAAGCCGCTAGAATGGACACTATGCAGGTTGCACAGGCTGGGCTGCACAAGCTCATCATGCTGGAACTCGATCCGGAGATTCTCACCAACGTCGCCAGGCAGGCGGGGTTCGACTCCAAGCTCGAGGACGGCAAGCGCACGGTCTCGCTCGAACTCACCGTGGTTGAGCGCACGGCGCCCCTGCTGCTGTTCGACGCCGCCGACCCCGGCAACCTGGGCTGGTTCTCACGCTGCCAGTTTTACGTGGACGGCCAGACCGGGCAGGTGCTTCAGACGCCCATGATCCTGGCCAATCACCGGGACCGCGCCGGCCGCCCCCTGACCGATTCCATCCTGGTGCAGTTCACCAAAGAGCTTCCGGTCAGCTTCCGCCTCCCGGGGAAGAACCCGGTCACCGAGCAGACCGTCTACGCGGTATTTTTGAGTTTTCTGAACGCGCTGCTCCAGACCGGAGTCGGGGTCTGCGGCGGCCCGGTCATCAAGCCTCTCGCCGGCCGCACCGAAGCGCCGGGGCCGCGGAACTAAACCGCCCCGACCGCCTGCTTGGCCTCGGCCACCACGCCCTCGACTTCCTGCCTGTATTGCGCCAGCAGTTCCGCGTCCGCCGCCTCGAAGCGCTCCACCAGCACCGGCTGCGTATTCGACGCCCGCACCAGCCCCCAGCCCTGTGGGAACAGCACGCGCACCCCGTCGATATCCACCACTTTATGCACGCGCCGGAAGTGGGCCGCCACGCGCTTCACCACCTCAAACTTCAGCTCGTCCGGACAATCCACCCGTATCTCCGGCGTCGAAACCATCTTCGGAAGCCCGGCCAGTTGCGCCGACAGCGGCTTCCCCGATTTCGAGACGATCTCGATCAGCCGGCACGCGGCGTAGAGCGCGTCGTCATACCCGTAGTAGCGGTCGGCGAAAAACAAGTGGCCGCTCATCTCGCCCGCCAGGTCCGCGTGGGTCTCCTTCATCTTGGCCTTGATGAGCGAGTGCCCGGTCTTATACATGATCGCGTGGCCGCCCAGCCGCGTGATCTCGTCGTACATCACCTGCGAGCACTTGACTTCGCCGATGAATGTCGCGCCGGGCTTGCTCTTGAGAATCTCGCGCGCGTAGATGGTCATGAGCTGGTCGCCCCAGAGAATATTGCCATTCTCGTCGACCGCGCCCAGCCGGTCCGCGTCGCCGTCGAAGGCCACGCCCAGTTCCGCGCCGGTCCGCTTCACCGTCGCAATCAGCTCGGCGATGTACTTGGGAACCGTCGGGTCCGGGTGGTGGTTCGGAAAGTGCCCGTCCATCTCGAAAAACAGCTCCGTGGCCTCCAGGTTGAGCTTCTCGAAAATGCGGTGAATCACCGGGCCGGCGGTGCCGTTGCCCGCATCGGCCACGACCTTCACCCTGCGCTCGAAATGGAACTGCGACGCCACCTCGTCCACGTAGGCCGGCACCACGTCCGCGGTCCCGAGCGAGCCCGCCCCGGAAACGTAGTCGCCGTCGTCGATGATCTTCCGTATGGCCTGGATCTCGTCGCCATAGATGGTCGCTGCGCCGGAGACCACCTTGAAGCCGTTGTACTCGGGCGGATTGTGGCTGCCGGTGATCATCACCGCGCCGGTCGCCTTCAGATGGAATACGGAATAGTAGAGGACCGGCGTCGGCACCACGCCGATGTCGATCACCTCGCAGCCGCTCGCCACCAGGCCCCGCGCCATCGCGCTCTTAAGCCGCGGCGAGCTCAGCCTGGTGTCGCATCCCAGCGTCACCTTCCGGCCCGAATGCCGGCCAAGATAAGTCCCGATCGCGCGGCCCAGGTTCTCAATGTCCCCGTCCAGCAGCTCCTGATCGGCAATGCCTCTGATGTCGTATTCGCGAAAGATCGTGGGTATCAACATTCAATCGCAATTTACCACGACTCGCGCCGCGAGCCGTGATGACCTACGCTACGGAGAGTGTCAGCCGCCCGTTCGACCGGCTCCGCGGCCGCAACCGGGTCAGAAACCTTGGGCTGCGTCAGGCCCAGGATTTCCGCGGCGCGGGTTTGCGTGAGCGCCCGCCGTTTGACAATCTCGGCGATCTTCGCGGCCAACCGAGCCTTCACCAGCATGCTCTCGCTGTCCGCGTAACCGAGGTCGGCATACACGTTCCCCGAACCTTCCTCGACAGAAATGCCCCGCACGACTCGTGGTCTCTTCACGTCCCGCTCCGCCGCCGATTCAGCGTCGAGTTCCTATTCGTGTTCATTCGTGTGCATTCGTGGCCATGTTTTGTGCCCGCCCGCCACTCACGAACCGATTCCCCCGCACGAGGAACCGCAAGGGCCTCTCGGCCCGGTCCACAAAGCCCATGCGCGCGGTGGCGCCGATCTCAAAAGCCGGCTCGCATTTTAGCCCGCGCACCGTCAGCGCGCCGCGCGTCACGTCCGCGCCGTAGTCGCGCCGCGTCACGTCGAACGCCTGGGTCAGCTTCGACGGACCCGACGTCAGGTCCTCGATCCGCCGCGCCGCCGGCCGCCTCGCGCGCATGCCCTCGATCCCCACCAGCGGCTCGATGGCGCGGATCAGAACGCATCCCGGCGTCCCATCCGGCTCCGCTACCAGGTTGAGGCACTCGTACATGCCGTAGATCAGGTAGACGTAGGCGTGCCCCGGCGGCCCGAAAATCACTCGCGTGCGCTCCGTGAGACCGTGGGACGCGTGCGCCGCCAGGTCGCCCATCCCCAGATACGCCTCGGTTTCGACGATGCGTCCCGCCGCCCGCCCGTGCACCAGAATCTTCCCCAGCAGCTCGCGCGCCACCGTCTCGGTCTCCCGGACATAGAAGGACCGCGGCAGGATGCGGCTCTCGCGCACCAGCCCGCTCCACCTCACCTGGTCCGGCCACTCCATCGCAAGCTACTTCGTCAGTTGCTTGCGGATGGATTCCAACTCCCGCCGGCGCTCCGGCGTGGTCTTGGGATACGCCAGATCGAGCCCCTCGATCGTATCGAGGACGATCTGCGAGACGATCAAACGGGCGTTCGACTTATCGTCGGCGGGCACCACGTACCAGGGCGCGGGATGCGAACTGGTGGCCTCCAGGCAGTCCTCGTAAGCCTTCCGGTATTGCTTCCAGTACTTGCGCTCCTGAATGTCCGCGAGGCTGAATTTCCAGTTCTTCTCCGGCTCCTCGATGCGCTCCAGGAACCGCTTCCGCTGCTCTTCCGCCGAAAGGTGCAGGAAGATCTTGATGGTCCGCGTGCCGTTGCGATGCAAGTGGTGCTCAAGGTCCACGATGGAGCGATACCTCTGATCCCAGATCTTCTTGTCGTCGCGCAGCTCTTCGGAAAGCCCCTCGTTGCGCAACAGCTCAGGGTGCACCCGAACCACCAGAACTTCCTCGTAATAGGATCGGTTGAAGACGCCGATCTGCCCCCGCTCGGGAAGCCGGCAAGTGGTCCGCCAGAGAAAATCGTGCGCCAGTTCCGCGGCGCTCGGCTGCTTGAAGCTCGAAACCTGGCAGCCCTGCGGATTCACCCCGGACAGAACGTGCCGTATGGCCCCGTCCTTGCCGGCGGCGTCCATGCCCTGGAAGATCAGCATCAGCGCATAGCGGCTCGACGCGTTGAAGAGCCGCTGCCGCGCGCTCAACTCGTCCACATGCTCTTTGAGAAGCTCCTGAGAGTGCTCCTTCGACCTGAAGAAGGGCTTCACCGCCGTCGGCCATTTCCGGAGGTCGACCTTCTCCCCGGGGCACACACGGAAATCCTTGGGATCGATTTTCATCCTGCCGCTATCATAGTCTTTTCCATCGCGGCACCGTATTCGCCGCGCCGTGCGGCCCGGTTGCACCTGGCTCGATGAACCAGCGATTGCTGCGCCGCCTGCCTGTTGGCCTCCTGCCCTCGCCAGATGTCCAAAGCCGGTCGTTGAATGGCGCGCGAAAACGAGAACGTCAACGCCCAAGGCGCCCGCCCTTTGAAGCGCACATTCATGGCGTTCAAGCGGGCCGAAGCCAGCTCGCTCGTCTGCCCCCCGGAGAGGAAGGCAACGCCCGGAACGGCCGCGGGGACCGCTCGCAACAGGCACCCGAGGGTGGCGTCAGCCACCTCATCCACCGTCTCCTGCCGGGACGAGGCCAGTCCCGGAACCACCATGTTGGGCTTCAGGATCATCCCCTCCAGCATCACGCCCGCGGTCGCGAGCTCGTCGAAAACCGTCCGCAGCGTTTCCTCCGTCACCTCGCGGCATCGCTCCAGCGTGTGGTCGCCGTCCATCAACACTTCCGGCTCCACGATGGGGACCAGTGCCGCTTCCTGGCACAGCGCCGCGTAACGAGCGAGCGCGTGCGCGTTGGCCTCGATCGCACCCCGGCTGGGGATGATGTCGCTCACCGCGATCACCGCCCGCCACTTGGCAAACCGCGCGCCCATCCCCGCGTATTCGGCGAGACGCTCGCGCAATCCGTCCAGGCCTTCCGTAACCTTCTCCCCGGGATGCGCCGCTAGCGCCTTGGCCCCGGCGTCGACTTTGATTCCAGGAATGATGCCCGCGTCGACGAGCGCCTTCACGAACGGCGTGCCGTCTTCCTTGCTCTGCCGTATGGTTTCGTCGAACAGAATCGCGCCGCTGATGCTTTCGCCGAGACCGGGCGCGGAGATAATCAGGTCCCGCCAGGCTCGCCGGAACTCCACGGTCTGGGGAATCCCCAGCGCCGCAAATCGTTTGTGGCATGTAGGGTTGCTCTCATCCATGGCCAGCAGCCCCTTGTCGGCCGCCACCAGCGCCGTGGCTGTATCGATCAGTGCCTGCGTGTTCATTTTCGATCCTCCTCCCGCGGTCGAGCGTGCAGACTCTGCCATCGCAAGTGCAAAGTCCGCACCGCTCTACAACCTGGCCGCTATTGGTCCTCTAGGTACTCTGACGGAACATCGTCCTCTGGAACCTGCCTGGTGTGGACTTCCGACACGTCCGGCTCGTCGGCATCTTCCAAGCCGCCGACTGCCTCGGCCTCGAACGACTGCCCATCCTCCACCAGTTCCAGCACGCTCTCCGAACCCACCTCTTCCGTGTCCGACAATCCCTGCGTGTCCCCAGACTGGCCGGCTGAGTCCGGACCAGTTCCCGCCTGTCGGGGCACAACGCGGTCATACGTTGGAATGCCCTCGCCGTCCTGTTTCTTCATGCGCTTTTCGGAGCACGTGGCTTGCCACGCTTACGGCGCGACGGTTTGGCCGCAAATTTGCAAGCTCAAAACCTAATGGCCGTTCTCGAACTGGACAATCTTACTCGCCGCTTCGGCACTTTTACGGCGGTCGATGCCGTGAGCCTCACGGTCAACGCCGGCGAGGTCTTCGGCCTGCTCGGTTCGAATGGGGCTGGCAAGACCACCACCATCAAGATGCTCACCACGCTCCTGCCGCCCTCCTCCGGCGATGCCCGCGTGGCCGGTTTCTCCATCAAGACCGAGGCGGTTGACGTCCGCCGCTCCATCGGTTATGTGCCCCAAGCCGTCTCGGTCGACGGTTCTCTCACCGGTTACGAGAACCTGCTCATCTTCGCGAAACTCTACGACCTCCCGCGCCGCGAGCGGCAGGCGCGCATCCACGAGGCGTTGGAGTTCATGAACCTGACCGCCGACGGGGGCCGTTTGGTGAGCGAATACTCCGGCGGCATGGTCCGCCGCCTGGAAATCGCGCAGTCCACCCTGCACCGGCCGCGGGTTCTGTTCCTCGATGAGCCCACCGTCGGCCTCGACCCGATCGCGCGCGACGCCGTCTGGAAGCATCTGGTCGATTTGCGGACCAACTACGGCACCACTCTGTTCTTTACCACCCACTACCTGGAGGAGGCCGAAGGCCACTGCGATCGCATCGCCATCATGCACCTAGGCACAGTGGCTGCCATCGGCACAGTGAAAGAGCTCGAAGCCTCCTTCAGCGGCGGCCACACACTAGGCGAGGTCTTCGTCCACTATGCCGGCACCGCGCTCGATTCCGGCGGCAGCTTCCGCAACATATCCGCCGAACGCGCCACCGCCCAGCGCCTTGGCTAGCCCCGACCTATGACCACCACTTTCATCCGCCCCGTAACCGGCTTCGTCGAAAAGACGTTCGTCATCACCGAGTTCGAGGTGCGCAAACTGCGCCACGATTTCACCGAACTCATCACCCGCGCCCTCCAGCCCGCGCTCTGGCTCCTGATTTTCGGGCAAGTGTTCTCGCGTAGCGGGGCTATGCACACGGGCAACATCCCCTATCTGGACTTCATCGCTCCCGGCATCCTGGCTCAGAGCGTTCTGTTCGTGGCCATATTCTATGGCATCAACGTCATCTGGGAGCGCGACCTCGGCATCGTGCAGAAATTCCTGGCCAGCCCGACGCCGCGCGCCGCACTGGTGCTCGGCAAAGGCCTCTCCGCCGGCTTCCGCACTCTCTCGCAGGCCGCCATCGTCTATTGCCTCTCGCTGCTGCTTGGGGTGAAGCTGAATTGGAGCCCGCTCGCGCTCCTCAACGTACTCGTCATCGTGGTCCTGGCCTCGACGCTGTTTTCGACCTTCTCGCTCATCGTCGCCTGCCTGGTGAAGACCCGCGAGCGCTTCATGGGAGTCGGCCAGGTGCTCACCATGCCGCTGTTCTTCGCCAGCAACGCCATCTATCCCACCGCCATCATGCCCACCTGGCTCAGGGCTCTTTCTCATCTCAACCCGCTGACCTACGTCGTCGACGCCCTGCGCACTTCTATGCTGGCCGCGAGCGTGAGTTCCTTCGGTCTCGGTCGAGACTATGCGGTCATCCTGCTGACCACGACCCTGCTGGTCTTCCTCGGCGCCCGGCTCTATCCGCGTCTTGCCACCTAGACGGCGGCATGCCCCAGCGGTCCCCCAGTTCAGCCGCGCCAATCACGCGGCATCCCAACCAGAGGAACGGGCAGCCGTCGATCCGCGGGATGCGGTTGACGGTGGGGAGAGTGGTCGAGGCCGTAGCTCTGTATCCGAATCGGGACGACCTGTTTCGAAACTACCCCGAGTTAGAGCCGGACGACGTGCAACAGGCCCTCGCGTTCGCGGCCGCCGACCCCGAAGGTAGCGCCGCGAAGACCGACGACGCCTGAGCGCGACACGCCCTTCAGCCGGCCCATCCCATCAGAAGAGCGGGACAGCAGAGGCAGGCGGAACCGCCTGCCCCACCCTCACACTCAACTAGCTTCGCGTCAGCCGGTCCACCACTTTGCCCTCGGGCGTGACCAACTCGATCTCCATCTGCATCTGGCCCACCGCATGCGTCGAGCAGCTCAGGCAAGGATCGAAGGCGCGAATCACCGCCTCCACGCGGTTCAGCATCCCCTCCTGCAGGTTGTTGCCGTCCACAAAGCGCTTGGCCACTTGCAGCACCCCCCGGTTCATCGCCAGGTTGTTGTGCCCCGTCGCGATGATCAGGTTGGCCCACACGATGAGCCCCTCGTCGTCCACCTTGTAGTGGTGAATGAGAGTGCCGCGCGGCGCCTCGGCCGCCCCGATGCCCTCATTGTTGTTCGATCCCGCGAAGGCGCGCACGTGCTTGCTCAGGATCTCGGGATCCGTCAACAGCCGCTCGATGCGCTCGATCGCATGCACGATCTCGATCAGCCGCGCGTAGTGGTAATAGAACGAGCTGAGGATCGCGCCGCGCTCCAGGTCGCGGAACTCCGCCTGCTCCTGGTCCGCGATCGGCGTGCCGCAGCGGTCCGCCAGGTTCAGCCGCGCCAGCGGGCCCACCCGGTAGATGCCCTCCGGGTATCCCTGCGGTTTGTAGTAGGGCGACTTGAGGTACGAGAACGGCTCCACCGCCTCGCCGATGAAGTCGGGATAGCTGTTGGGGCTCAGGTGGTCCGCCACAACCCGCCCGGAAGCGTCCACTACGCGTAGCGTGCCGTCATAGTGCTCCAGGCCGCCGTCCTTGTCCACCATGCCCATGAACAGCGTCGGGAA
>Ga0182027_10014060_pt1 | contig 11105 bp, 5 predicted proteins | sample 712E1DmetaG_FD_121300 | JGI IMG/M metagenome (GOLD analysis project Ga0182027, IMG submission 121300) | Permafrost microbial communities from Stordalen Mire, Sweden - 712E1D metaG (Illumina Assembly) | ecosystem: Environmental > Terrestrial > Soil > Wetlands > Permafrost | place: Sweden...
CTGCCGCCAATTATGATTTGGGAACCAGTACGTTAGAGGGTTCTGTGCATGGCCTTGCTGGTCGAGCGTGCCGATGATCGGAAAGCACCCTTCACGAACCGCAACGCGGCCATCCTGCGCCATCTGTACATTATGGAACAACGGGTACAGGTTGTTAAGCAGCCGGTCCTTGAACCAGTCCGGCAAATTGGACGCCATTGTCTTGGTAACGATGTTCTTTGCGCCGTCACGGATGGTGTTGAAGTTCTGCATACCGTACGTTGCAATGTCCTGAGAGTTTGTGTAATAATTGTAATAATAGAAATTTTCGCCACTGCCGAAAGAACGATACCAGGCATAGACAAATCGGATTTTAGCTGATTGACCCGCAGGAATAGAAACCTTGACGCCCAAAATGTTTCCTGCGCCATTGCCCATCACGCCATTACCGGTGAACTCGGTTGTTGCCGATCCGGTACTGACCGTCGCGGTACCACTGTCGACCGAAGCAAGCATGGCCGTATTTTGGGCTCCGGGCCAGGAAATCCCATTGGTAATTTTGGTCGCGGCGCCGCCTTCGAACGGACTAAACTGCCACGCTACAGCTGCGTCAGCCGCCGCAGTGTTGTTGTTGGTGACAGTAAATTCGAAAAAAGCAAGAGGGAGAGACGCCAGCTTTTCGTCGCCTGAATTGATCGGGGCAAAAGCCAACAGCGTAAAATGGACATTCTGCAAGGCCGCATAGTCGGCAGTGTAAATCGGGATTTTCGCATCTTCAGTTGCGGTCGTCGCATTGAGTTTCGTTTGGACGATCCCATTGACATTTGTGTAAAAATTGAACCCTCCGGTAAGCTGCGTCTCGGCATACCAGCCGGAAGGCTGCGTACCTTTTTTGAACCCATTTGTGGCTGCATTATATGTAATGTACCCTGTACCTAAACCACCAAGGGGTGCACCGCCGGTACCTGCGTACCCATAGAGCAAAGAAACGACTCCAGCTATAAAAGCCACGACCGACCGTACCTTCATGGTTATTCCCCTTTATCAAAACAGATGCTTTGGTTTTATTATTACCTTTTTATTATTACCCTTTTATATGTATCGTTATCTCGTCAAATTGCGTTGAATCAGCTTTGTTTCTGATTTGGATTTTTTCCGTCATACCTGCCGGTACGTCTGATCCAGTGTTCCATTGAAACGAGTCGGCAGGCGCAACAACCGGGGAATACTGGTTGAGCACCATAAAAGACGTCTGGTTCTGCGGTTTCCGATAAACGAGAACAGAGTCTATTGAACCGTTGGCGGGCAATGTCCATATGATGGTGACCGCGGTTCCCCACGCGAGCGTGTCGCCGTTTATCGGATTTGTTATATGAAAATTGATTGTCGGCTTAGTCGGCGCAGCCGGGCTATCGCTTGAATTGCATGAAACAAGCGCCGCACCCATAATAAAACTCACCATAACGCTCAGGATAATACTTTTGTCTTTTCGCATCGGGACACACTCCTTTTCTCAGGTAATTTTATGATCTTAGTAACGAAGAATTTTTGTTGTGATCGTTCCTTTGTCTTTCAGTTTGTACTGGACAAAATACATACCCTTTGTTTTAAGAATCGTTGACAATATCTTATCAAGCGGGCCGACATGGTCCTGTTCGTAAACAACTTGTCCTGCACAATTGCAAATGCGTATTTTTCCGCCCGCCTCCTCGGCCAAGCGGGAAACAACGACATCCTGCGCATGGTTCCTGTCGATGACCCCGGTCATATCGCTGACCTGTATTTTTAACGACCGTATTTGGTTATGATTAATCGGAAATGTGACCTGCTGATTATTGGCCCCGGGTGCGACACCTACGGCTGTTGAATAAACATTATATTCATTTCCCATAGACTCCTGCGCAGTTACGGCATTCGTTCCAGGTAAGGTGAATACAACATTTGTATTATCTTTTCCGCTTATTTCATAAAACCTGACATTCATGGTTTTATAACCTGTTTGATTGACAGGTTCCTGTTCCCACTTTTTAACTGCAGTCACGACGATATTATCGGACTGAACCGATAAAAATGAATAGGTATTCGGCAAAGTCCCTGCATGGGCTGTTTTTTCGACCCGTGAGATAAGCGGCGAGTTGAATTCATACCCTTTTCGGACGGTCCCGGTTGTCCAGTCGCCCGGATGTCCCCACAAGCCCCACGACATGTCCCAATCGGTTTTGCTCCAATGCCCGCTGTAGCGGCTGGGTTTTTCGGCAATCAGGACCAGCCTGAAGTCATGCGCTCCGCCAATGCCGTAGAACGACCAGTTGGTGCAATTGTTTTCCAAAAGAGAAACGCTGTAGTCTTTTGCGTCGGTGGCCACGTTCGCCCATTTGTGGGTCGTTGTATACATGGTCTTGTTGACGTAGTTTTGATGGCCGAAAGCAACCCCGGCATTCCATGTTTTTGCGCCATTGGACACGGTCGCGGCGAGTGGAAAATTGACCGTCAATTCGTTATCGGCAGTCAGGTTATTCGTTATCATTCTGTATTGACTGTAAGGTACTTTATTGTAAAGCATAATGTACTGGTTCCAATTCACACCGTTATTGACCCATGTTACTTTCACACGCGCAACAACCGGGCCGCTGTCGAGAAGCTGGACGGCCGCGGGAGTGATGTAATGCAAAGTCGCTGGCATGGGACGTGGGTAGTGGCTGTAAAATGTGCAGCAGTCGTCCCACCAGTTGGCGCTATCGGCGCCTATGCCCGTTGCGCCGATCTGGTTGCCTGTTCCACTGAGAAGTTCTTTCGAACGCACTTTATCATACGCGCTTGTTACTGTTCCAGCGGTTTTGTTTATCGTGATTCGGCAGGAATCGTTCTCGAGTTGGATTGAGGTTCCCAGATCGTGACCGATTGTACCTGTTGCAGGTGCGGCAGCAGCGGCATTCGTTACTTTATATTCCGCATAGCCAAGCGAGGGAACATTCTCACCTACAAAGACCAGCGTACTCGTTCCGTTATCATCTATCACCTGCGAAGGCACGACGTTACCGGCCGGGTCCGTGACGCTTACCGGCGTCGAAAAGCCGATATCCGCGGTCTTGACCTTGACATAATCAGTACGCGCCCACGACAGTGCATTATAAACGATAACCGAGGTGCCAGTTCCCTGCGTGTTGACATTCGACGAAATCGTCGACAACGCGCTCGTCAATGTCGTGTCGGCAAACGTGAGCGCATGCTGGAAATCGTCTTGTGCATTGACATTGGTGGTATTAGAAACGATGTTCTGCCACGGTTGGCCCTGTATGTCCGCAATATCATGCATTGTATACCGAAGCACATTTCCCCAAATTTCGTACCAGTAGTTGTCGCCGCAGGCCTGGTAGACATACCCGAACTTCCGGGCAAACGTAGAGAACTTTTCAGCTTCAACCAACCTGTTCTCGCACATTTTGAATCCCCAAAACATAATGCTGCATCCGCTTCCTGCCCAGGTGAGATTGTCGTTCCACGTTGGCGTCAGCGTGTCGTATGCTTTCTCTGCAAAAACCTTCTTAGCAAAGTCGGTAAACCGACCGGCGCTCGGATAGCATTGACAAACCGCTGGACCTTCCAACTGGCCTTCGGCATTTGCTGCGATTACGACGGAGCCATCATCCGAGGTCCATTTGTAGGCCTGTCCCTGCGGAAAATTGCACCCGTTTTGTCCCACACCCTGTCGGCATTCATGATGGGAAAACGAAATACCTTCGGGGTTATCGGCAGTTTTTCCCACGATGTAGTCTTGAATTTTAGGCTGGGTCCAAGCCGGCGCCATAAGGTCGTAGGAACCCTGTACAAGCGGTGCATAGCCGAAATTGTCATAACAGTTATGGTAGGATATGTAATAGTTGCGCAGGTAGCCTTCATCACCGCACATGGACCAATAGCCTTCGCTCCATCCAAGCTCTGAGGCATCGAATTTGCCTTTATCGGAATATGCCTTCAGCTTTGCGAAAACCGCAGGATCGCGCTTTTTGCATTCGTATTCATATTCCTGGTAGCCTTCGGTACCGGAAAAATAGGTCGGGTGAGCATCGAGGCAATTGGCCATGTTAGTAAAGCACTGATCCATATTTTTCAGCCCCTGCTCGATCGTCCATGTCCATGCCAGGTCATCGTGGGCGTAGCTTCCTCCATAGTAACTGGCATTATTATTTGCGGCATGTCCCCAGTTACAGGCCCAGGTATATGAACCTATGTGGATATTTGCATGCACCTGCATAAGCAGAATACCTACAAAAAGAAAAGGCACGAACCATCTCCGCGAAACCATTGTTTTTTTATCCATACTGTCGCCTTTCTGAGAAACAAAATATTACTTAAACAATACATTTTCAATAATAATCATAATAATCCCCGCGCTTTCCCCTTCGCTTTTGCTTCGGAGGACATGTCGCTGGTGGATTGCATTTACTGGGCAACCGGCAGTTTGCCGGTAGAGCTGCCTATATCGGTCACACAATGGACAAAGTATAAACCTACCTGTACATGTCTTGAATTGTCGTCCTTACCGTCCCAACTGATGGTAAGGTCCTGCTTTATGCTTTGGCCGTCTGAAAGCTTTCTGACGACCCGGCCCAAGGCATTTGTAATCGAAAGACTTCTTATTTTTGCACCATAGGGCACACCAAGGCGGGCAATGCCGGTTTTGGAAGAACCAAGCACAACGGTCAAAGTCGTATATGCCGGTTTGTTTTGCATATGACCGGATATGGCCCTATTATCACCATAGGCAACGCCAAGTTGCACGGAAAACGTTTTAGGCTGGTATTTTGTAAGATCAAAAGTAAGGTCTCCACCCGAAAATGCCGCTGCCGCTTTCGGCTCTTCTATCCCATTAACTTCTGAAGCCGCAAGAATGGTTGCATTCGGAAAAATCAATTTTGCTCCGTCGATTGCCGTTCCCTGAGTTTCTCTGACGCGAACAACGTATTGGCTGCTCTTTTCGGCCTTTTTTATGGCCATCACCGCGACTTGCGGAGAGCTTGTTTTGACAAACGATATTGTTTTGCCGATTTTGCCTTGTTGCTGGCTGGCGGGCTGGAACGAATAAATCGGCTGGTTCAACCTTTCACCCTGGTCAACAGTCCCGTTCCGCCAATTCCCCGCATGTCCGTAAATCGAATACGTAAACGTATGGTCGCCGATGACCGGGACAGACGACTGGTCACCCTGGTAATTAAAGCCGCCGCCGGAAGGGGAATGGAACAGCGTCAGCGCCAAAACGCCGTCGCTCGGTTTGCTCCAGCCATATTTGCAATCGTTAAGTATCGAAACGCCATATGTGCCATCGGTGCTTGTCAGGTCGGCCCATTGCTGACCTGGTACTTCATACAACCCTTTATTTGTGGTGGTATTGTAAAACATATTGCCGCGGAAAATCGTGCCGAGGCCAAGATCCCAGGTCGCCACGCGATTCGCGCATGACAATGGAAACGCAACTTTGAGGAGCGTGCCGGTTGTTTGCCATGTGACAGTGTTTTTTACATCGATGCGGTTCCCTGCGCTATCGGAGGCCAACATAATGAATTGGGTAAATGAAGAACCGTTTTTTGTTCGCACGATTTTTAACGATACCCGCGCAGGTCCGTTTTCCTGAACACTCATCGCCACATTCTGGTCAACATACCCTGTTGGCGGCGCGGAAATATCGAGCCACCGGATTTCCCAGGCAGGAAAGCTGGTGCCCTGGTCGTTGCGAAGCTCAAACCGTGAGGACGCGCCCACAGAAAACAGGTGTTGGTTTGTTTTTTTATCGAGAATGTCGGCGATGTCTCCTAAAGCATTTACCGAAACGGAATAAAAAGCGTTTTCCAGAGTACTTCCCGAAGCAGCCGCGCTTATCTTGAGATTTGGATCAACCGGATTTGCGGTCGCCATTGGTTTTACCTCGTAAACGCAATAGGATGCGGACGGCATGTGTGCGACAAATGCGATTGACACATTCTGACCAAAGAACCCCGTGATCTGCGACGGCACTTCGACGCTGTCGGGGCCATACACCTTTATCCCCACTGGGGCCGAGGCGCCCAAATTGACCGTTGCCTCGACAATATCGCAGCGAGGTCTGGCAAGTGCATTGACAAGCACAAGCGGAACCCTGCCCGGCTCGGTCACGGTCGTCGTGAGCTGCTGGCCCATGACGTTGTTTCCAAGGCCCAGTGCATAGGTAAAATCGTTAAACGATGAATCTTCCATGGGCAGCGCAAACAGGGTGTACACGGTCGGGATGCTCGTTCCTGTCAACACATCGTGGAACTGGCAATCGATTACCCTCCACCATGCACGCCAAAGCGTGTCCTGCGGATAGGCAAACGATCCACTTGTCAACCAATTGGCCGTAACATCGGCAAATTCAGCAAGCATGGCGCGCTGTTCGTTTTTCCTGTTTTTGTATTTCATTTCCGCCCATGCCGAATAGCAACCCGTCGAATGCGTTGACAATAGCAATTCACCGGTATACGATGGAAGCGAGGCAATCATAGCCGGGGTAAGGTCGCGGTATAGCTGGTCGGATGATGTGCAATACACTTTGTCTACGCTACTGGAATTTGATCGGATCCGATCTATCATCGCACTCACGTTTCCTGCCGATGGCCCGCCCCCGACATCGCCGGTCCCAATGTAATCGTAGGTGGCCCAAATGCCAGGTGCGCCCGAATTGGCCTTGAGCCAATCACCGTCGGTCGTGTTTATTTCCATGCCGCTTGCGTAGCTGCCGGGTTTTAAAGTAGCTACCAATGAACTTCCATCAACACCTATCCAGTTTCCAATTGGAAAAGGGGTTGGAAAATATCCGCCCCACAAATCGAATTTCTGTGTGGAAAATCCGATCATGCCGCAATGAGATGCTATGGTCGGAAGCGCATATCCGAAACCGAAGCAATCGGGTAAGTAAACATCAATGCTTTTTTTATTGAATTCATCCTTAAAAAATTGATCACCGTATAGGTAATTCCTTATTAACGCCTCCGGCGAAGGGATATTGACATCACCGGGCTCTGCGCCGCCTCCGGCAAGACACCATCGGTTTTTTGCGACATAGGATTTTAACGTTGCAAAATACGTAGGATATTTGTTCTTGACAAGCCAATATCTGAAGGCGCCTTCGAAGTTGAATTTATATTCGGGATATTGGTCGAAATAGGCGAAATTCGTTAACAAGGTGTTGGGAAGATACTGATTCACCGTCATCGCAAGATCCCATTGCCACTGGGTGTCGAGATGCGCGCCCGCGACTTCATAGACAATCCGTTCCTGCGTAAGGTCGTACGCTGTCACCCCGAATACGACGATAACAATCAGCGTAATGCAAAGCAAAAGCCGGGCTTTTATTGCACGGTTCAAGGCGATGTATCCTTTTCGAAAAACAATGTTGCCATAGTATCAATATCCGTATTGCAGTTTCAGCGCCCACCACCAATCGTTAGCCTCTGTCATCACGTCGCCCCGCTCGGTATAGCCAACGTTATTGTTTCCCGGCTGATAATGATCGCGTGCGGCCTGTGCAATGACCATAAATGCGCCTATGCGCTTTTTCGCGTAGATCGACCATTTTGTATCCATGATGCTAACCATAGCGGGTGTTTCGGCATCAGGTTTTGGGATCCCTTCATTAAACGCATACATCGAACTCGGGAGGAACGGACTCTTAAAGTATTCCAACTCCAGGCTCAGCACATCGAGGATATTGAAGGCCGGAAAATTGAACCCGACCATGACCGGGCAACGCTCGGACATATTTGCATAATAGGTAATCGGCCGGCCGGGATTATGGGTAGGATAATTTTCAAGACCAAGAATTGCACATTCGCTGTAAAGCTTCAAATCTTCCTTGCCGAAAATACGGGCAGGCCATATTTCCTTTACGTCAATCGAACCCCGAAATTCGACTTTGATGCTCCTGAACGTATAATACTTTTCGTTGCCCCACTCTGTCGCCAGGCGCGGCGCTCCGGTATTCGGATCGACACCGATCGTATCAACGCCGACGCTGTCCCGGGAATAAATATTATCGGTGCCTCTGGTGGTGCTCGAATTCGTTGTATATCTTTCGTCAACCGAAAACAAGCGGTTGAAATCTATTCCTGCGCCAAGTTCCGCTATGTTCCCTATTTTAAACGTCGAGACCCCTGCAAGCGAGAAATCCTGCAATGGAACCTGGTACAATTCACTAAAGAGAAGTAAATCGAAATTAAACCAGGCCACAGGGCGCGTTGAAGCTTGCATCCCAGCCATGCGGTAATAAGCTCCATCGAACCAATTGAGGAAGTAAACAGGATATGCCGAGGCCCTGAACAGGTATTCTCCCAGGTTCCGGACATCCGGATTATATTTGTACTCGAATTCGCCGATTCCGATTTTCAAAAGATATGTTTTTGCCCCAAGTTCACCGGTGCTATAGATTCCTTCGGCTTGCTTAAGCCAAAAACTGAATTTGGCGACTTTCTGGTCTTCCACGAATTCCTTGTCCCATAGTGAAATAGGAATGGTATAGGAAAACTGGACATCAGCCTGGCCTTCGACAAGCAATCGGGTATGGGCATTGAAATTCGTTTCAAGCTTTAAAAGTCCCGAGGCCTGTTGTATCCATGCATGTTCGAAGGGACCAACTTGACCGGTGCCATACCCTTTTTCTATTTGACCTTCGATCAAATCAACATCGCCGGAAATGTTCGTATTCGCCGCTATAGCATTGAGATTGCCGGCGTTGTTGCTATTTGCAACAACTTTTTCGGGTATGGGTTTTGGCGCAACAGGGGTAAGCGCTTCGGAATTATTTGCGGCAACAGAGTCTACATCTGCGAAACAATTGCCAAATCCATATAGCAGACCGCAAATCGCAAAAAGCGCAACCCTATTTATTTTCATGAAACCCGCACCTTTCTTTTGCTTTAGCTGTGGTTCTTTACTGATAAATCATAAACTTTTTGGACAGCACATTTCCGGATGATGTTGTCGTTGCATAAAGATAAATGCCTTTTTTCAATTGCAATTTTGCAATTTCGTTTTTATCAATATCACCCTCAGACTTCGACGTATTCAATTTTGCAACAAGCTTTCCGGAAACGGTAAAGATGGAAACCCTGTGATGAGAAGCAGCAGTGCCGAACGAAACAGAAACAAGCATAGGATGATTTGCCGTTGTAAGCGGGCCCCAGATAGCTTTTATTGAATCTTCGGTATCAAAACCCTTGGGGCATGCCGTGCTTTTGTTGTTCGACCAATACCAATTCGGGCTACTGGCAGGTCCATGTGTCAAAACTCGACTACCGGGCATAGCTAAGTGCGCTGAAGAGTCGTTGACCGCCATCCAATTCTTTGCATAACGTATCCATGCGCTACGATCCGCCACCGACTGAATGGCGATCCAAGTAATCTCGTCATAACCCCAGATGAAGATTGTCCCGGTGCTTGAGACGCCCGCCGTGCTGCCCCCGTAATTATCGAACTCCGCAAGCCATGGCAGATATGCGCAGGACCATCCGCTTGGGGTTATGCCGCCCTTGCTCTTTCCAAAAAGGGCGTCGGAATAGCCGACCTGAAGTTGGCCTTTACAGCATGTTGTTCCCAGTTGCTCGATGCGCATAGGAAAGGCATTGACATCGAAAATAGTTTTCCCATTGACGACATAATTCCCTCCGGCGGTATGAGCATTGCACAGCACCAAATGGCGGCGCGCATGTTGCTTTCCATATGCTCTAACCTTTGTCATCAAGTCAATCCAATTCGTGTAACCGGGATCAGCCTGTGTCATGAGACCTACCTGACCGAAATGAAAGGCCTCGATGCCGATGTCGATGTAGTTGCAGGCCAGAAAATAGTAGTACATGCGGGCTTCCAACTTGCTCATGTCAGGTACCTGGCCGCTTCCCATGCTATGAGAGCCGCTGCTAAAGAGCATTGCGTTGTAATTGAATTTCCGGGTCACGACGGGTTGACCGAACGTCTGGAAAACCGCCGCCGGAACGTCGAGAAGGTTCACCTGCTGATCGATAATCTCAAACTCTGCTGCTTCAAAAATGATGTCAGGATCGACACTATGCATAGTGTCGATCATCCGCTTTGCATTGGCCAACCATGGCGTATATTGCGAAAGATCTTCTTCGCTGCCCCACATCATGATCGAACGGCCAACGTATTTTGCTCCCATATTCAAGATCGCGCGGATATTATCGCGAGGGTTCCCGCCGTGTCTGTCAACCGCAGCGTTTATATCGTAATGGAGCAGCTCGGTATAGTGAATTGACCGGTTAAGATAGTTCTCCAACACTTTCTTGGATATTGTAGAATCGAAATGAAAGTCCTGGGCATGGGAGGGAATTACCATACAGCAAACAACAAGGCATGCAAATACAAAAACCACTCTTCTTAAAGGGACAAAACCGACCGTTGCTTTTTTCGCATCATCATTTGAATGTTTGGAAACTGTTCCAACAATGCAGACGCCACGATAGTCCATGGTTCCTCCATTTTACAATGTCAAGAATCTGTACAAAACCCGAATAATTTAACCATATGAGCGTAATTGAAGAACACCGGAGCAAACTCCAAGGCATCTTCCACCACTATGGAAAATGATTTACTTATAGCCACCTGCTTGACCCCGGAGCAAGCTCTGGGGAATGCTCTCGTTTGGGGATTCAAGCCCCCACTTGGTCAATTTATGCAATAAGGGCAAATCACGAGACGCTAAGTTCTTTATTTTATTAAAAGAACCTATATGTTTTTAAATAACGGTTTACTCTTAGCGTTCAAGAACAAAAGGCCGGGCAACGACATGCTTACCATCCATTATTCGAACAAAATAGCTTCCTGCCGAAACCGGTTTTCCATATTTGTTCGCGCCATTCCAAAAGCCGGAATTATTGACAACCGGTACATCGGCCACTAACTTTCCGCAGATATCATATATGCCAAGAGACGTCGCTTTTACAGGAAGCGAAACAATACGGTGAGAAAAAAGTTGTAAAACTGTTTTCGCGTTGTTTTGAAAATGATCCGAAACAGGATTCACACCGAGGGCAGCCATAGGCAGTGTCGGGCGTGTGGCTGTTAAGGCGATTTCCTTTTTCAGCATTTTTCCGCCGTCA
>Ga0182027_10014061_pt1 | contig 11105 bp, 3 predicted proteins | sample 712E1DmetaG_FD_121300 | JGI IMG/M metagenome (GOLD analysis project Ga0182027, IMG submission 121300) | Permafrost microbial communities from Stordalen Mire, Sweden - 712E1D metaG (Illumina Assembly) | ecosystem: Environmental > Terrestrial > Soil > Wetlands > Permafrost | place: Sweden...
CCACGATGTGGCCGGAAGCGTCGGACGCGAGCCGTGCTTTGGAGACCGGAACGGCCGCGCCATTGACCTGAGCCACGGTTGTAGCGCAGGCTCCCGCGGTGCTTGTAGCATCGCCAGTCAACGCCGGCATCTGAGAACAGCTCATCGTGCCGGAGTTGATTTCACTTGCCGCGATGCTCTTGTTCGTGAGCGTCTGCGTATCGCTGGTTCCTACAATTGATCCCGAGGGCGGTTGAGGTCCATCCGTCACGCTTCCATCGGAAGCATACTTGGCAAGGTCGCCGCTCGCGCCGCTTCCATCGCTATGCTGCACGCTGGTTCCGGTTCCGTGGTTCCCGGTCATCGTGACCCCGCCCGCCAACTGAAAAGTTGTGGCGGGAAGGTCATTGGGTATCGGGCGGGCTCCTATCCACGCGATATACACATTGTTGTTAGGGAACCCATACCCGCCTATTAGCAAACGGATACCATCGCCGCTAAACCCGGTGAGGTCTGCGTCACAGGTGATTATGCTGTAGCTCGTCCCGAGCGTTGGGTTAGAACATGCGCCAAGTGCCGTCCATATTCCGCCCTCATTGACATAAACGTCAAGCACCTCGGTAGTTGAGCTGGCCGCCGCCTTCATCTTGAAGTAAAACCGCGTCTTTGCGGCCGGGAATTGATTACCGATAACCCAATTTGTGCCGTTGCTCTCGGAAAGATAGTATTGGGTGCCGGCTGCGTTGAGCATATTCCAACCGCTCTCCGATGTGTTGTCTTGCGCGAGTGTGGGTGCTCCACCAACCACTCCCACCTCGGTAGGCCATAACCACAAGTCTTCCGCGTTGAAGAATGGCGTGGAGGCATTTCCGTTCAGAAAATCGTGGGTACGCTCAAATGCCTTGGAGGTGCGTGAAAGATCGGGCACCAATACACTTGGGTTGGCTTGCCCACCGGCCATCTGCTTGCGTGCAGGCTGGATGCCGTCAAATGGATTAGATGAGCTTCCGGTTGTCACCGTATTCCCACGCCCAGTTACATTAAACGTAGCGGACCCAGTAGTTGTATCCGCATTGGAAGGAAGATCGAAAGTGTTCTGGCTTCCGGTGATATTGAACGGCCCGAGATGTGCTGTGCCCAACTTTGCGCTAGAGGAGCTAGCGTCCCATTGGAACGTTCCCAGATACCCGGTGCAGAGCCCCAGCCCCAGGTTGTTAACATGCTCATCTTCACCGGATATGCGAAAAGCGATATAGCCGCTGGAAGAACAGAGGGACGGATCCACTTCAAGCTCCGGTATATCGATACTCCATGAGTGCATGTTTCCTTCAAGTCCGTAAGCGTTCAAGAAGTGAGGGCCATAAAGCGCCCCCGATATTTGCATGTTGCGTATAGTTCCGAAGCCGCCCGTGTACGAGAGAAAGGGATATTTTCCAGATACCCAAACGTGATCCCATACGTTGTAGTCGTTCTGCCCCGTCCACTGTGTGTTGGTTGGTGCCACACCGCTCTGAGGAACATAGGCAAACGGGAAAGTAGCTCCCACAAAACTGTTTGACCAGCGCGTCCAGGTCGGGGCTTCGTTCCCTTGGAAGAAGAACCCGCAGGTGTTATTTGTCGCACTGGATATGGTGGCGATAACCAGGTTTGAAAAATCGGCTTTGTCCAGGGCCAAACTGGAAAATGCACCGTTCTTATCGTCGTACGCAAAGGCGCAATTGCCGATGTTTTGAGTAGTAGGGAGATTCATCACACTGACGTACAGCGTGGCTCCCGTTACCGCCGTCGATGCAGGGGCCGACAATGTAACTTGTGTCGCGGATTGCCACGAGGCGATGGTCGTGCCTAAGGCGGCGCCTGCCACTCCAGCCCCGCTCACCGTTACCGCCTGCCCCACATCTCCAGGCATAAACTCCGCCGTGGCCGAAGTGACCACGGCGCTGCCGCTGGAAGCAACCGCATCCAGTACCGAACGCCCAGGCCGGCGGGTAGGGAAGTTGGACGAGGCGTCAACACTGCCATCCACAATAATGGCTAAGTCCTTCACTGTAAAAGAAGGGTGCGGACTTACGAAACCCGCATTAGCCGCGTCCACTACGGCGAACACATCTTGACTTGGTGCGCCACGTACCGCTACGGGATTGGATGTGGTCCAGTAATTGGCCGCTCCACTTGCCCCCGTAGGTCCATACATGCTCACACCCTTGGGGTTGATGGGCTGGCTGGTGTAGTAGACGGTCTGGTTGGAAGCCGATGGATTGGTGGGAAAGTACACACTCGCGCCAGACAAGTATGCCGCATCGATCGCCGCTTGGATCGCAGCATGATTGTCTGTGCAGGATGCGGTGGAACCGCTTCCGGCGCAATCTCCCTTCGCTCCAAATACCGTAACCGCGTTGACCCCATTTACATTTGCATTGAGCGGCCCCACCATCGTCTGTGCAGAGGTCGCGGTCGCCGAAATCCCACCCAGATTCTGGAGCGCCCCAACCGCGGTGGCAGATCCTGTACCGCCTGCCGTTAGAGGAACTGTGCTTATACCTCCAACCGAAGTGCCAGTCCCGGCGTAATAAGCGATCTGCCCGGCATTTGCCGAATTCACTGTTCCGCTTCCGCCCGAGCCGGTTCCACACGTCGAACCGGTATTGCTCACATATCCCGAATTATCGATCTGTAAGCAGTTAACACCGCTGCCCGCAGCCAGCCCTGGAAATTGGATTGCGTTTATTCCCGTGAAACTTGCGTAGAGGGAACTACTACTCCCTCCATAAACCTTGAAGCCCGCCCCCGCGCCAGTCTCATAGTTCACGCGCACCACGCCCGTCGCATTTGAGGCGTTCAAGTAGGTATCGCCACTATTTGTGCTTTGGTAGGCCTTGAAGCTGTCGAGTCCGCCCGTCGCTGAATTCAACGCCCAGTTGTTGCTTGCATCCTTCATCGCATACCACTGACTATTCCCATTCCAGTCTTTGTATGTCAGCGACTCTTTCTGACTTGCGGTTGCACCTGCCCAAAGAACCTGGTCGACCTCCGCATCCGACTGGTTCTTCACACTCGTCGTGCCGGCAAACGTCGATGTTCCGCTCACCAGGAGCGTCCCATTGAATTGTGCGTTTCCCGCATTGTTGATCGTTGCCACCGCCGAAGCACTGGCCCCGCCCGAACCGATCACGACGCCGCCTGTACCCGAATTATTCGAGCCGTTCAATATAACGGCGCCCGTTCCTGCCGCATTGACCACTGTCTGGTTGTTAGTGCTTGCCTGGCCGTTGTTATACTGCCCGATCGACAACCGGTACACATTATTCAGCTCGTCCAGAACCTGGTAAAACTGTTCACCGGCGATCGCATCGCTCAATCCCATCGTCCAGCGGTAACCATAGTCTGTCTGGTATCGGTTCAATAGGCCTCGCTCGGTGCCCGTCCCTGTGCCGAGACGATAGTGATTCGTCACCGTCGCGTCTTGTTGGCTGCCATACCAGTCGCCGTTCATCCCGTTAAAGCTGCGATGAAATGTGTCCAGAAAGCTGTTCCGTGTTCCATTGTCTGTCAGCCTCCCCGTGAACATCGTGCCGCCCGTGATCCAGTTGTTGTATGCGCTACCCGCGTCCGCCACAACTTGGCTGGTCGAGTTCTCGTTGCGCAGCCCAACGATCGTGTTGTTCTGCGCATTCGCCCCCAGGTGCAGTGCGGTCGAGCATCCTTCCACATCTCCGCCTGTGAAGGTGTTTCCGTCTCCCTGCAGAAGGTTGATCCCATAGGTTCCCGCGATCGGGTTGCCCCCACTGGTCGGGCAATTGATGTGTAGCCGCACAAATGCGCTCGCATTCATCCAGTCCGTTACCGCCGCACTCGCAACCTGATGTCCAATCGCGTTCACAGCAGTTTGGAACCCGCCAAACGCATTATCGAAGAACGTTCCTCCGGTGTAGTTCCCCGTCCCATCCAACGTCATGCCCGTCTGGTTCGCATTGCCCAGAAAATACAGGCTCTCCAGGTCCATCTCCTGGGTGCGATAGGCCACCAACCCCTGTGCGGTTGCACTGGTCCCCGCAGTCGTGTTGATTACCACGTCATCCATGTGGAAGCCTTGTGTATCTGACGCATAAGTTGGGTCTCCAACCTGGACCATCGAAGCTGCACCCGAGTATGCAAAAACCGTTCCGCCCTGGCTCCCGCTTGCGGCGCTTCCGCCCCGTAGTGCACACCCGCGCAGCGCTACATTCCGAGTCCCTGCGGTCACTACAATTTGATTCAAGGTCTCAATCGTCGCGCACGGCAATTGCACCGTTGTATTTCCCGTCGATATCGTCAGGTTCGATCCCATCGACTGAGACCCGGTGAAGTTTCGCGCGTCGCAATTCCCGCCATACAGCGCGCTCACTGCACTCAGGCACGACTGCAACTTGGCGCCGAAGTCCGCACCTGGGAACTGGTCCACCTGATACGTGGTTCCCAAACGATTGTTTGCCACAAGTGCGGTATAGCTCCCTCCGCCTGGCAGGGTTCCGCCGCCCCCGCTCAACTGCGTTCCATAACTTGCTGACCCGGCCGCGTTCCAGACTGAATACCCACCGTTGCCCTTCAGTAGATTTCCGGCAAAGAACGCCATGTTCTGCCCGCCAATCAGATTCACTGCTGCGGCCGTATCCCAGTTCCCTGCCACGTTCACACTCGCCGTTGTCGTCCCCGAGCAGCCACTTCCGCCTTGGCTCAAGCTGATCGTTCCGATCGATCCGTCGGTGTTCACATTTGCCGTTGCAGTTGCGGTACAACTCCCGCTGAATTTCAACGGAACCTGCGTGCCGTAGGGGTCAAAACCCAGTCCGTGCTCGGAGCCAACTTGTACCCCTGTTATCGCGCCGCCGGTCGCCGTCACCGTAAGTTGGGGCGCCACCGAATTCCACGTCGGGATCACCACTGCATTGCGTACCGTCCAGCCCTGCTGGGTTGCAGGCAGATCAAGTACAATCCCCGTCGGCGGCTCTCCCGCTGCGGCCGAATTCCCCGCTAGCATCACCACATTGTCCAGCACATTGTTCGAACCCGCTGCGGCCGTAAACCCGTGCGTCGCCTGAATCGTGATGTTCTGCCACCGGTTCGAATCGGCGTTGAGTCCCGCCGGCGCGGTTCCCGGCAAAGCCGGCATCGCAATGGCCGTATTCACCCCACGTATATCGATGTTCCGGAATTCGCTCCATTGCGGCCATTGGGCCAGATACATTCCGCAGGTGTGCGTCGAATGCACCCCTGAGTATTGCGTGGCCATCGGATCCACGCCGGTCGTCGCAATTACAACATTCTCGATCTCCGCCACGCGCAGGCCGTTTCCGCCCATTCCGGTCACAGCTGGCATTGCAATCGCGCAATTGCCTACAGCCCAGCCCGCCCCCGTGCCCATCGTCCCGGTCAGCCCGTTTCCGCCTGACGAGAAGATCGAGTTATTCTCCAGAAGCCTGCTCATCGCGCAGCCTCCGGCCGCGACTCGCCCCTCCGCCGGCGAACACGACTCATCAACACTCTGATCCACATAGATTGTCAGATCGTGCAGCCGCGTATTCTGAAGTAGATTCGGACTGTCCGAAAGCGTGGCCAATACATCCTGCCCCGGAAAGCCCAGCAGGGCCGATACCTGTTTGCCCATGCCGCCGATCGACTCACCGTGCCAGTTCAGCGTCCTTGTCTTGCAAGTCCCTTGAGGGACCGTGAGGGCCACCGCGTGTGCCTGGGCATAATTCAGCGCCGACTGCAATGCATTTGTATCGTCCGTCACTCCATCGCATACCGCACCAAATTCCTTCACACTGCGTTCGGCCTGTTGCGCACCGCTCGTCCGCAAATCTGTCACCCGCACACCATTCGGATTTGTAAATCCATCCGTTCCCGCATACGTTGGTGGAATCTCCATCGACCCGTTCGTTCCCGCGGCATTCATCGCCGACTGCAGCGTCGTCTGTGAGCTGCCAACCGCGGGTGCCTGGACTCCGTTCACCGCCGGCGCGCCTAATGCCCCGGTCATGTTCCCGCCGGCGAGTGGTACCGCCTGGCTTACCGCCATGTCGACATAGTGTTTGTCTGATGCCTGCAATGCCTGTGTCGGGTCCCCGCTCAAATAAAGTGGCCCGCTCAGCGTCCCGCCCGATGCCGTCAACAGGCTTTGGCTCAAAGCAGCGATCGATTGATCCACATAAGCCTTGCTCACCGCCTGCACAGCCTGCGCCGCGGGCATCAGCTGCGACTGTACTTGCGCCAGGCTCGCTTGAGCCGCCGATGGAACCACCCAGTACTGAGTGCTCACTGTCCCGTCGCTCATGTATAAAACCGCCGTGTAATAAAGCCCAGCCGGCGTCGCTCCCTGGTTCGGTGCTAGTCTCACGCTCAAAAATCCGTCCGGCGCAATTGCTACTGTCAGGCTGTCCGCGGCCACCGCTTGCCCGTTTGCCGTCGTGAATGCGGGCCAACTCAGATGTAGTGTCCCGGAACCCGCTTGCCCGTTTGCCAGATACACTTTCCCCTGGACCGTCGTCGTACTCACCGCCTGCGCGCCGGCAACCTGTACCAGCACGACTCCCAGCAGCAACAACGTCTTCAGCACCGATACGACCGGGTTTTGTCTCACCTGCCTGCCGGCACCGCGCAACCACTTGTTCCTCGTGAGCTTCATTCCTGTCTCATCCTTCTCTTTTTTTGAGAGCACCCGACACGGTCTCCCGGCTCTCGTGCGCTTTTGCTGCCCACCTGCGACCGCCGCTTCCCTCGCACCGCAACACTGTTCCGTTGTCCATGCGGAGAACATCCCGCCGCCCCTCTTCGTTCCGACGCCCGCGAACTCGCGAAGGTACCCCAAAGAAGAAAGGGAAAGTCTTGTTGACTTTCCCATCCGGTCACTTTGCTGTATGAATGCTCTTAGCTTACCGGAACCTCTGCGAATTCCCTGCAAAGGGATCTTCCCACTTTTCTTGCTTGTTTACATCGAGTTACAGAAGAATGGGGAAGGCGCCTTTTTGACATGAACCCAAGAACGCAACAGGCAAGTCCCCAACGAGCAAACGAAGGAGTCGAAATCGAAAATACAAAAGGCTAAACGATAGCCCCTCTTACACCGCTCTTCCCGCCGCCACTCCCGAAGCCCACGCCCACTGAAAGTTGAATCCGCCCAGCCACCCAGTCACATCCACTGCCTCTCCAATGAAGAACAGCCCCGGCACGTTTCGCGCTTCCATGGTCCGCGCTTGCAACCCCGCCGTGTCCACGCCCCCCGCCGTTACCTCCGCCTTTTCAAATCCCTCCGTCCTCAGCGGATGAAATGCCCATCGGTGCAGCCTCCGCTCGCACGCCGTCAACTCCGCATTCGACCAGCCCTTCGGACCGGCCTCCTCCGCAAGAAACCCCGCCAGCCGCTGCGGCAGCACCTCGCGCAATGCCTGCCTGAGCGCCGCCTCAACTCGCTTCGCTCCCGGCTGCATTAGCTCTCCGAGCACATCGGTCTCAGGCGCAAAGTCCACGAGCACCTCAGCTCCCGGCTTCCAATACGAAGATACCTGCAACACTGCCGGCCCGCTTAGTCCCCGATGCGTCACCAGCACCTTCTCCCTGAAGCATCCCTCTCCATTTGCTCCACTCGTCCGCACAACGACTTCCGCCGACAGTCCCGACAATTCCGTCCAGCGGGCCTCATCGCCACCCAGCACCAGAGGCACTAATGCCGGCCTCGGCGCAATCACTCCAAGCCCGAACTGCCGCGCCAGGTCATATCCAAACCCTGTCGCCCCCAGCTTCGGAATCGACAATCCCCCTGTCGCCACCACGAGCGCCCCGGCTGCGAATTCACCCTCCGAACTTGTCACTCGAAATCCACCGCCTGCCGCGCGCTCCACCTTGATTCCCCGCACATTGAGCGCAATCTCCACGCCGCCCCGCCCGCACTCCGCAACCAGCATCTCCACAATCGCACGCGCCGAATGGTCGCAGAAAAGCTGCCCCAGCGTCTTCTCGTGCCATGCGATTCCATATCGCTTCACAAGCTCAATAAAATGCCGCGGCTCGTAAAGCGCCAGCGCAGACTTCGCAAAATGCATGTTTTCTGAGAGGAAATTCCCCGGCCCGCAATGCAGATTCGTAAAATTGCATCGCCCGCCCCCGGAGATAAGGATCTTTCGACCCACCTGTCCGTTATGTTCCAGCAGCGCGACCCGCCGCCCGCGCTGCCCGGCGACTGCCGCGCACATCAAACCAGCCGCCCCCGCCCCCAAAACAATCACATCGAACTGGCGCATCGCGGCGGTCATCACTCTCGTTCAGAATAGCGGCAGGGCCTGCGAGACTCGCATCGGATAAGAGAGTCTTCACCCAGGCGACAGCAACCTACCCATTAACCGTCCCCAAAATTCTCACCCGCGTATCTCTTCCCGGCTCCAACACCATCACCAGTGGGATAGCCTCAAAACCCGGCACGAGGTTGAAAGTCCTCTCATTCGGCACCGCCTCGAATCCGCGCGGAGCATCTGTGCTCACCGTCAGTGTCCCCTTCGCCTTGGCAATCCGTACCGTCCCCGCATCCGTCTGCTCACACGCCTCATCCGCCCGCGCAATGACTGGCAAAATCCATTTCATCGGCGCCGTCCCGCCGGCGCTTACGCCCGCCACCAGCTCGACGCCCTCGGGGCTCAGCCTGTAATCCAAGTGATAAAGAACCCCATCTTCCGACATCGCCTCGTGTGCAGTGGTCTGCATGTGCCCTTTCACATCCCACACAACTTCTCTCCCCGGCAGCGTAACCGTCACTTCCGCCTTCAAGTCGTCAAGGCTCGTGAACGTCCCTTTCCCCGCGCACTCAATCCGAGGTGTCAGCGTCATGTGCGCCCCGCCCCGATACTGCTGCTGATTCGACACCTCAATCAGCGTGTACTTCGTCATGCTGGCCACAAGTACCGGCCCCAGACCGCAGTGGTAGAGCAGTGACAATGCACCCCCACTCGCATGTCCACCGCCCGAGTCGCCTCCGCTGCCGGCCTGCACGTCCTCCACATACTCCCAGTCGTACTCCGTCACCGTCGCGCGCCACAGTCCAATCGCTCCCAACTGTGTGCCAATCACCGGGAAGCTCTTCAGCCCATAGGCTTCATCGCGCGGTAGCTTCGGCCTCTCGCCCGGATCGGCTGCAAAGCTCCCGCGATCCAGTACCGTAGCAATCGCCTTTGCGTGCGTGAATGTGTGGTGAATGCACGCCGGATCGCCATGCGCAAAATAGTCCGGCCCACCGTAAAGAAGCCCATCGTGCGTGCATGCGGCCATCAGCTCCGCATTGCGCCGAGACGCCTCGCGAAACCGCGGCTCATGTTCCGCCATCAGTACAAAGCCGGGATGGCAACCGTCGCTCGTCCGGCTTCCCCACCAGCTCCACTTGTAGTTCCGCGTCCCCCAGCTGTTATCCCACGCCCCATCCGGAAGCGTGAACTCCATGTGCGTCTTCATCGCGCCAATAACGGCATCCCGCACCAACGCGTCGTCCGTCAGCACGCTATACAGCGCCAGCGACGGCAGCGATTCCTCGACGTTGTACCCAAGGTCCACCGGCCTGCACTCCCTCGCCGTCACCCCGCGCAGTGGATGCCCCTCGCCAAACAGGAATCCATCGGCCGTAAACTGCCCCAACACCTCATGTGCCAGTTTGCGTCCCCGCTCTGTGTAGCGCCCATCCCCCAGCACCCTCCCGCACAGCACAAACGCCAGCGAAGCCGTCGCCGGGTAATTGATGTTCCCCGTCTCAAGAGTGATAAACCCGTCAAGAAACTGCGCCGCCCGCGCCAGCCGTTCGGTCCACTGCTTTCGCACCGCTGCATCCAATATCGATCCGTGATGCTCCAGCGCCTCTGCCAGCGCGATCGCATGGAATACCGTGATCCCTTGCCATGTGCTCAGCGAAACATCGTTCACCCAGCTTCCGTCGGCCCGGCTCACCGTGCGCTCCGACCATTCGTGCACTTCGAGCGCCGCGCGTAGATATTTCTCATTCCCTGTCGAATCCGCAATCCGCAGCAGCGGATACACCGCGTCTCCGCACCGCCCATGGATCAGCCCGCACGCCGGGCACAGCAGCCCGCCACGCAGCGCCGGATCCGCAAGGCCAGTAACCTGCCGCGCCACCATCCCGTCACACCAGTTCTGAAGAAGATCCGCGTAGAGCTTCTCCTCTGCCGGCGTCCCATCCGCAGCCGAAGCCAGCTCAGGAAACGCCAGCTTCGCGCCCAAAGCAGCAGCCCCAGCCGTCGAAAGTTGAAGCATCTCCCTGCGCGTCAATCCCTTTGCAACACCTTGTCTCCTCATCGGGGAAATACTACAGTGCCCATCCCTCGCCCGTACACCGCCGCGAAACGGCAGAAAGACCAGGCTTCGATTCCATCTCCCCGTACCGTTTCCATCCCGTCAACATCGGCCCGCAAATGTGATGCCCGTCCTATTGTCGGCATGTTTTCCAGTGCTACGTTTCTCACCCTCAGGGAGGGTCCTCCAATGACCGAGCTATGTTCAAAATGCGGGGCGCACCTTTCATCGCCCTGGCGCTTCTGTCCCCTTTGCGGGGTCGAAATTCCATCCCAGATTCCATCCCAAGTCCAGGAACAGAATTCTCCAGCCGAGTCCGAGAAAGCGCCCATGCGTAGTGCGTTCAGCGGCCTGTTCCTTGGAGTGATCGTCGCGCCCATGTGCATCATTGTCGGAACCATGCTTTGCCTCACCGGCCTTGGTGCAATTCTCGGAGTTCCAGTGATTATCGGCGGTGTGCTTGCTCCGATTCTCGGCCCGATGATTGTCATCGGTGAGCCCAAAGGCATGTGCCCCTGGTGTGGAACCAAGGTGAGCAATGTATTCAATGCGTCTTCCTTTGACTGTCATCAATGCGGCAAGAAGATTGACGCTCAGAATCGCCACTTCATCAAGGCCGCCTGAGACGCAGTACACCAGAGCTGCTCCCGTTGCGCAGCCACAAGCAACCTCTGCCCGCTGACCTCAACTGGGTCAATTCCGCTTTTCTCGTTTGCGAAAAGAACAACTCCGTAGGTAGTAGCCAGAAGCCAAACGCTAGCAGCTAAAGGCTGGCCCTTCCCCAAACTGCTCCCTCACCAGCC
>Ga0182027_10014062_pt1 | contig 11105 bp, 8 predicted proteins | sample 712E1DmetaG_FD_121300 | JGI IMG/M metagenome (GOLD analysis project Ga0182027, IMG submission 121300) | Permafrost microbial communities from Stordalen Mire, Sweden - 712E1D metaG (Illumina Assembly) | ecosystem: Environmental > Terrestrial > Soil > Wetlands > Permafrost | place: Sweden...
AGTCGTATAGTTAGCTGTAGTCGGGAGTTCGAGTCCCGCACCACATTCGAATCGCAAAGAGGAGTTATTTTCAGGACGAAAATGCAGGAACCCGCATGGATATTGGCGATGAGCGCATTTTTTACATAATACCCCCAAACGTAAAATGAAATACCCCCGCATATTCCCCAAAATTCCTCGGCTTCCATCGTACCTCTAAGGACGGTAGCAGAGCAAGAGTAATTGATTTAATTGGATTTATAAGCGTCTATCGGATTTCCCTGGACGGCTTAGGAAGGGGTCTTGGTGGGCAGTGAGGGACTCGAACCCCCGACTTCCTGCTTGTAAGGCAGGCGCTCTAACCAACTGAGCTAACCGCCCACGCGGGCCGGCAAGGCGATTGCAGCCTCATGCCATCATACCAGCGCAAATGTGTTCGAGACGTGCTGACCCCAAGTTGGTACACTCACCCGGTGAGCCGTCTTATCGTCAATGGCGACGACTTCGGGCTGACTGCCGGGGTTAACCGCGCCATCCTGGAGCTGCATGGGGCCGGAGTGCTGACCAGCGCCTCGCTGTTGGCGCGGGGCAGGGCGACCGATGAGGCTATTGATATTGCACGCGCCACGCCCTCACTGGGCGTAGGCTGCCACGTGGTTCTGGTGGATGGCAATCCGGTGCTGTCGCCGGGAAAGATTCCTACCTTCGTGAATCGAAGTACAGGCTGTTTCCATACGTCACTGACTTCATTTTTAATGCGGCTCTTCACTGGGCGCATCCGTTCTGCTGAGATCGAGGCAGAAGCCGCCGCGCAAATCGCACTGCTGCAAGGCCGTGGCCTACCCCTCACGCACATCGACACCCACAAGCACACGCATATGTTTCCCGCAGTGCTCAGGCCGGTGCTGCGGGCGGCGCGAGCGGCCGGGATTTACGCCGTTCGCAATCCCTTCGAGCCGGCATGGAGCCTGCGCGCCACGCACGGCGCGCCCAGGCTGCGGCGGGCGGAGGTGAGCCTGCTGCGGCTGCTGGAGCCTGCCTTCCGGCGCATCGTGGCCGAGGAGGGATTCACAACCACCGACGGGGCGATCGGCGTGCTGGCCGCAGGAATCCTCGACGCCACGACGGTTACTTCCCTGCTGTCGGCTTTGCCGGAAGGCAGATTCGAACTGGTCACTCACCCCGGCTACGACGATGCCGACCTGGCCCGCGCAGGCACGCGCCTGCTGGCCTCGCGAGAAACCGAGCGTGAGGCGCTCGCGTCAATCAACCAGAGAAATCAAATCGAACTGATCGACTTTTCTTGCTTCGGCAGAGGTTGAATCCGGTTGGTTCTCTTCTCGATCGAAGCCTTTCCGCCAGTCAAGAACGGGAACTCGGGCTACGACGGCTGCGTATCCATTCTCAGGATCACCGACACCGGATTCCAAACTTGATTCAGGGGGAAGGAAGCATTTTGGAGATCACGCTCGTATGGAAGGTAGTCGTCTGCGTCTGGGTCGCGTCCGAGACCTGTCTCACAATGGCAACGCGGACCCGGCGCAACGCGGGCAATGTGAAGGACCGCGGGTCGATGGAGGTCATCTGGCTTACGATCGCTCTTGCAATCATCACCGGAGAGGTGATCCGCTTCTCGATGGGACCGAACCTCTTCGGGGGCGCGGAGTGGCTGCCGGTTACGGGGATCGTCATGGTCATCGCCGGGATCGCCATTCGATGGACGGCGATTCTATCGCTGGGCAAGGCCTTCAGTCCGAACGTTGCCATCCGCAGCAATCAAACCATCTACCGGAATGGCCTCTATCACTTCGTGCGCCATCCAGCCTACTCCGGTTCATTGCTCTCCTTTCTCGGCCTGGGAATTCACGAGGGGAATTGGATTGCGGGCATTGCGGTCATTGCGCCTATAACCGCTGCCTTCCTATACAGAATTCACGTCGAGGAAGTAGCTTGAATGAGGCTTTCGGCGCCCAGTATGCGTCCTACAGCCAGCAGACGAAGCGGCTCATTCCCGGCATCTACTAGGGCTTGTTTCACCTTTTACAGAAAAACGAGAGCAGTTGCGTTCTTGTGACGCATCCATCTGCAAGAGTCCCTATCCGCAAGCAAAGAGAAGGAACTATGCGCATCGGCATCACCTGTTATCCCACCTACGGCGGCTCGGGCGTGGTGGCCACGGAACTGGGCATCGAACTGGCGGCATTGGGCCACGAGGTGCATTTCATCTCCTATGCTCAGCCGTTTCGCCTGAGCGGGCGGGATGACGGCATTTCGTATCACGAGGTGCCGGTTTCCAGCTATCCGCTGTTTGAGTTCCCCCCTTACGACCTGGCGCTGGCTTCGCGCATGACCGAGGTGGCGGAGTTTTGCTCGCTCGACCTGCTGCATGTTCACTACGCGATTCCCCACTCGGTAAGCGCTCTGCTGGCCCGGCAGATGCTGGCCGTTCGCGGACGGCGGCTGCCCTTCGTCACCACGCTGCACGGCACCGACATCACGCTGGTAGGGCTGGACCGCAGCTACCTGCCCATCACCCGGTACGCCATTGAGCAGAGCGATGGAGTCACCAGTATTTCCAACTATCTAAAAGAGCAAACAATCAAGCACTTTGGCGCGACGCGGGAGATTGAGGTGATACCAAACTTCGTCAACTGCGATGTGTACACGCCGATCAAGGACCAGGCGGCTCGAGCGGCGGCTCGGAGGCGCCTAGCCGCGCCGGGAGAGGCTATCCTGATGCACTTATCCAACTTCAGGCCGGTCAAGCGGGTGGTGGATGTGGTGAGAATCTTTGCGCAAGTTGCAAGCGAGATGCCCGCGCAACTGGTTTTGGTGGGGGACGGTCCGGACCGCTCGGCGGCCGAGTGGCTGGCGCACGATCTGGGAATACACTGCCGCGTTCACTTCCTGGGCAAGCAGGACCGGGTGAACGAATTGCTCCCGCTGGCAGATCTCATGCTGATGCCCAGCGAACTGGAGTCGTTTGGCCTGGCGGCGCTGGAGGCGATGGCGTGCAAGGTACCCTCCATCGCCACGCGCGTGGGCGGCGTGCCCGAGTTGATCGAGGATGGCGTCACCGGGCTGCTGTATCCGGTAGGCGACGTGGGCGCCATGGCGCTAGGAGCCTTGAGCCTGCTCAAAGATCGCGAGCGCCTGGAAGCGATGAGGGAGGCTGGCCGCAAGACGGCGCAAAAGCGGTTCTGCTCGTCGCTGGTGGTGCCGCAGTACGTCCGGTACTACGAGCAAGTGCTGGCGGCAGTTTAGAAACGAACGGCTTTATAGCCACTGTCGGCGGACATCCTGGGAGGGTCATTGTCAGGGTGTATATTTTTCTCTGACAGAAGACGCAGTATTTGCGGAACGAAGCATTTGCGAGGAGAAGAACGTGATGGCAGTGCGGCGCGATAAAAACGCAGAACTGGCAACGAATGAAGTGTTGCTCATTACCAGCGGCGATCTGCGGCTTGCGGCCAACCGGGAGTGCTGGCCCGCACAGAGGGAGATGGAAGAGAAATTGACCGCTGCTTTTGCCCGGAAGGGTTTCAAGCTGGTCCGCGCTCATCCCTACAACGAGACGGAGAAGCACGGTTTTATCTCGTCGCAGCGCATGGGGATGGATGTCTTCATGAAGATCAATCCGGAGGCTAGGCTGGTCTTCGCAACCGCTGCGTGGCAATACACGCACCATGTTTTGCCGGGGCTGCTCAGTCATCGCGGGCCGATTCTGACCGTCGCCAACTGGTCGGGACAGTGGCCCGGATTGGTGGGTTTGCTCAACCTGAACGGATCGCTGGTCAAGGCCGGCAAGAAGTTTTCATCTATCTGGAGCAAGGAGTTCACGGACGACTTTTTTCTCAATGGGCTGGAGGAATGGCTGCGCGATGGCAAGATCAACCACGATACGTCGCATGTGCATCCGCTGGACTCAGGCAAACTGCCCGCGGAATGCGCGCAACTGGGTGCCTCGCTCGCCGGCGATCTGAAGCATCGCAAGGCAATCATCGGCATCTTCGATGAAGGCTGCATGGGCATGTTCAACGCCATCATCGACGATGAACAGTTGAATCCGGCGGGCATCTTCAAGGAGCGGCTGAGCCAGTCCGCTTTGTTTGCGAAGATGCGTACCGTAAGCCAAGAGGAAGCGGAGGCTGTCTACCAGTGGCTGGTGGCCAAGGGCGTCCGTTTCGAGTTCGGCGAGGACCCCGCCACCGAGCTGACCCTGGATCAGGTCATCGAGCAATGCAAGATGTATGTCGCGGCGGTTCGCATTGCCAAGGAGTTCGGCTGCGATGCGATCGGCATCCAGTATCAGCAGGGATTGAAAGACATGACTGCCGCGTCGGATCTGGCCGAGGGGATGCTGAACAACGCCGACCGCCCTCCGGTCTTTGCGGAAGGAACAAAAGAAGAGCTATTTCCCGGCGGCCCGGTGGTGCATTTCAACGAGGTGGATGAGTGCGCAGGCGTAGACGCGCTGATCACCAATCGTTGCTGGAGCGCGCTGGGGCTCGATCCCTCGACAACGCTGCATGATGTCCGCTGGGGCGAGCACTACGAGAGGCCGAATCTGGACGCGTTTGTGTGGCTGCTGCAAATCTCGGGAGCTGCGCCCGCCAATCACTACATCGACGGATACGCGGGCGCCAGCAGCGAGCGTCAGCCGGCCATGTACTTCCCGCTCGGCGGCGGATCGCTGAAGGGCATCTGCAAGCCGGGAGAGATTGTCTGGAGCCGCGTATTCGTTGAAGGCGGCGCACTTCACGCCGACCTGGGCCGGGGCACGGCCGTTACCCTGCCATTGGCGGAGACCGAGCGCCGCTGGCGGGAGACGACGCCGCAATGGCCCATCATGCATGTGGTCTTGCATGGCGTCAGCCAGAATCAGTTCATGGCTCGCCACCGCGCCAACCACGTGAACGTAGCCTATGCGCCTACGCCCGAGATGGCTGATAAGGCCCTGGCTACGAAGGCGGCCATGCTTGCGGAGTTGGGCATCGCAGTGCATGTGTGCGGCCGTACCCAGTTGAGCTAGAAACTGCATTATCAAGGCCATTTCCGCGCATGGTTCTCCGCTTATTGGCAATTCCCGGTGAGCCGTGTAAGGTAATGGTCAGACCTCCTTGCCTGCGCGGCAAGGTGCAAGAGTGGAGTTCACCACATGCCGATCAAGCAAGACAATCTCATTCCGGCCGCCTCAGGAACGCGGATTGGAAACGTGCGCTGGACCATCTGCGCCATGCTCTTCGCTGCCACCACGATCAACTACATGGACCGTATGGTGATGGGGCTTCTCAAGCCCACCCTCATGCAGAGCGTTGCAAATCGTGGCATCGGCATGACCGAAGTGGATTTTGCGAACGTCATGTCCCTTTTTACCCTCTTCTATGCGATTGGCCTGCTCTTCATCGGGCGCTTCGTTGACAAAGTAGGCACGCGCATTGGCTATATGGTCATCATGGCCGCATGGAGCCTCTCGGCGATGGGCCACTCGCTGGCCAACTCGATACTCCAGTTCGGGATTGCACGTTCCTGCCTTGGAATTGGCGAATCCGGCAACTTCCCTGCCGCCAACAAAGCCAACGCCGAGTGGTTCCCGCAGAAGGAACGCTCCTTCTCTTTCGGCATCTTCAACAGCGGAGCCAATGTCGGCGTTATCCTGGCTTCAATCATCGTGCCCCTGGTGATCCTTCACTTTAACTGGCACTACGCATTTCTGGTTACCGGCTTTCTCAGCTCGACGTGGATCCTGATATGGTTCCTCAAATTCCACAAGCCTAGTGAACATCCAACGCTCTCCGCCGCCGAACTCGCTTACATCAACGAGGGGTCGGTCGAGAAGATAGAACCCTCCAAGACTTCGTGGTCGTTGGCCGAATTGTTGGGTATCCGCCTGTGGGGTATCCGCCAGACGTGGGCGTTTGCCATCCCCAAGTTTCTTACCGATCCCATCTGGTGGTTCTATCTCTACTGGCTGCCGGGTTACTTCCACGACAGACTCCATGTGCAACTAGTCGGTCTGGGGCTGCCGATCTTCATCGTTTACAGCGCCTCCACCATCGGCAGCGTCTACGGAGGCTACCTGCCCGCATCCTTCATCCGTTTGGGACTTACAGCACAGCGAGCGCGACTGGGAGCGATGCTTCTTTGCGCCTGCCTTGTCGTTCCCGTCTTTCTGATCAATTACACCGGCTCCGAATGGGTCGCAATCGGATTGCTCAGCCTGGCCGCGGCCGCGCATCAGGGATGGTCGTGCAACCTCTTCACCACGGCCTCGGATATGTTCCCGCGCAGCGAAGTCGGCTCGGTAACCAGCATCGGCGCCTTGACCGGAGCCATCGGCGGCGCGCTGTTTATGCAATTGGCAGGTCATGTTCTGCAATTCTGGCACAGCTATTCGCTCCTCTTCATCATCGCCGCCAGTGTTTATCTCATCTCGCTGCTCATCATGGTCCTGTTCGCTCCCGGACTGAAAAGGGTGGAGTCTGTTCTATGAGTCTTTACTATTCAATCGGAAGCGTTGACACCGATCTAAGTCCTCAACAGTTGAACGATCTGCTGGTGGAGGGCCTTACTAAGCTCGGCCCGCGCAATAACGTGCTGGCCGTGCCGCCCGATCAGACCCGCGAGCACTCCCGCTCCGGCGAACTGACCCGCTACGCATGGAAGCACTACGGCGATCGGCTCAAGGCGGTTCTGCCCGCGCTGGGAACCCACACTGCCATGCGCCCGGACCAGATCACGCATATGTTCGGCGAGGTACCGCAGAATCTCTTCCAAGTTCACAACTGGCGCACAGACATTGAGACCATGGGCGAGGTTCCCACCGAGTTCATCCGCGAACAGTCGGAGGGCAAGCTGAACTATGCTTACCCGGCGCAGGTGAACAAGATGCTATCGCGGGGCGGCTTCGATCTGATTCTCTCCATCGGCCAGGTAGTGCCGCATGAAGTGATCGGCATGGCCAACTACAACAAGAACGTCCTGGTGGGCACCGGAGGCCGCGAGGGCATCAACCGCAGCCACTACCTGGGCGCGGTCTACGGGATGGAGCGGATCATGGGCCGCGCCGTGAATCCCGTGCGCAACGTGCTCAACTACGCCTCAGAGCACTTTCTCAATCATCTGCCCATCGTCTATGTGCAGACCGTAGTTGGACGCAAGGCGGACGGCAGGCTTGCGGTGCGCGGCCTCTACATCGGCGACGACGCTGAGTGCTTCCTGCGCGCTGCGGAGCTTAGTTTAAAGGTCAACTTCGAGATGCTCGAAGAGCCGATCAAGAAGGCGGTCGTCTATCTCGACCCGGCGGAGTTTCACTCAACCTGGCTGGGCAACAAGGCCATCTATCGCACCCGCATGGCCCTGGCCGACGATGCAGAGCTGATCGTTTTAGCGCCCGGTGTAAAAGAATTCGGCGAAGACAAGACCATCGATACATTGATCCGCAAATACGGCTATCGCGGCACCCCCGCGACGCTCAAGGCGGTTGAAGCCAACGCCGATCTGGCCAACGATCTGAGCGCGGCGGCGCATCTCATCCACGGCTCATCGGAAGGGCGCTTCAGGATTACCTGGTGCCCCGGACACCTCAGCAAGGAAGAGGTGGAGGGCGTGGGCTTCCAGTATGGCGATCTGAACGCGATGCTCAAGCGCTATGACCCCGAAAAACTCTCGCTCGGCGTGAATCATGTCGATGGCGAAGAGATATTCTTCATCTCGAATCCGGGACTGGGGCTGTGGGCGCACAAATCGCGCTTTGCAGGGGTTTGACGCGCCGGGAAATTTCTGAATAAGCTTGGTGCGCGTAAGAGATTCCCTCAGGGGCTTATGCCCATTATCCCCTTTGTCCATCCGGCGGCGTGGCTAAAGCCACGCACTTTCAAAACTCCAACTTATTCAGAGATTTCCCCGAGCGCCGCCAGGATCTGCGGAGCCAGTTGACTGACACTGCCTGCGCCGAGAGTAAGAATCAGGTCGCCATCGCGGACCTGGGCGGCAACCAACTGGACAGCTTCGGCAAACTCCGGGACATAGTGCACGGCTGGCCCCTGAATGCGGCTGGCCAAGTGCTCCGCCGTCACGCCCGGGATGGGTTCCTCGCTGGCGGCGTAGATGGGCAGCACGATAACGGTGTCCGCGTCCTTAAATGCGCTACTGAACTCGTCTAAAAGATCAAGGGTGCGCGTGTAGCGGTGGGGCTGAAAGACCACGAAGACGCGCTTATGTCCACACTCGCGGGCTGCGGCCAGGGTGGCGCGAATCTCGGTGGGATGGTGGCCGTAGTCGTCCACCACGGTGACGCCGCGCGCCTGCCCGCGCTGCTGAAAGCGGCGGTCCACGCCGCGGAAATGGTTGAGCCCCTCGGCAATCTTCTCCGGAGCGACCTCAAGCTGGTGGGCGATGGCCACCGCGGCGGTTGCGTTGAGCACGTTGTGGCGTCCGGGCACATGCAGCTCGAATGGACCGAGCGGCCCTGCGGCGGTGGTGACCAGGAAGCGCGAATACGTCCCCTGCGCGGCCTCAAGAAACTCCAACCGGTAGTTCGCGCTGGGTGAAGCCCCATACGTAAGAACGCGGCGGCGGACGCGGGGCAATATCGCGGCCAGCAGCGGATTGTCCAGGCAGGTGGTCACCGCGCCGTAAAACGGCACCCGATCCATAAAGTCCAGAAAGGCGCGCTCCACGTCAGCCATGTCGTGGTAGCAGTCCATGTGCTCGCGGTCCAGATTGGTGACTACGGCCAGAATGGGCGAGAGCTTGAGGAAGGAGCGGTCGCTCTCGTCGGCCTCGGCAACCAGATATTGCGTGGTCCCCAGGCGTGCGTTCGAACCCATCGCATCCACGCGGCCGCCCACGACCACGGTCGGATCGAGGCCTCCGGCAGAGAGTACGCTGGCTACCATCGATGTAGTGGTGGTCTTGCCATGCATGCCGGCGATGGCGATGCCGTATTTCAGGCGCATCAGTTCGGCCAGCATCTCGGCGCGCTGAATGACGGGAATCTTGCGGGCGTGTGCCTCGACAACTTCAGGATTGGATGTGGCGACGGCTGAGCTGGTCACCACGACCGTGGCCCCGGCCACGTGCCCGGCGTCATGGCCTTCATAGATCGTAGCCCCCAACTGGGCCAGCCGGTCGGTGACCGGACCGCGGCGCAGATCGGAACCCGAGACCTTCATGCCCAGGTTGAGCAGAATCTCGGCGATGCCGCTCATGCCGATGCCGCCGATGCCGATGAAGTGCGCGTGTTGTGAGGTAGCGAACATGGGGGCCGAAACTCAACTTTAGCATTCGCGCGGCCTGTACGCCTTGGCGAGAGTGATACGCACAATAATCTTGCTATTTTGCGCACCCATGAACGATCCTTTTTAAAACGACCGCAACTTTTCGACGGAAATGCGGTCTGAATGATTAGAAACCGGATGGGCAAGAGAAGCCCAAAGGCCGGCAGGTGCTGAGGGTGGAGGTCAACTCCAGATCCCAGGTCCAGATCGACGGGACAGCACAAGGAGAATGCCATGAGGAGTTTACGACTGGTTCTTATCGCGATGCTTCTGGCTCTGCCGTTCGCGGCAACGGCCAATGCCCAGGAGGAGGTGGGAGTTGGAGTCGGCCCCGCAGTCGTGCCCGCTCCCATGGACTACGGTCCCCCGGTATGCGATTGGGGTTACTACGCTTATTACCCATATGCGTGCGCCCCTTACGGCTATTACGGGCCACAGTGGTTCTATGGCGGCGTCTTCATCGGCGTCGGACCGTGGTATCACAGGGGCTGGTATGGACGCGGCGGGTGGGGCAATCGCGGCGGCTACGGCTATCGCGGCGGATATGCGGCCCGTGGAGCTTACAGCGGCGCCTCTCGTGGCGGATATGCCGGACGCGGAGCTTATAGCGGCGGCGCACACGGCGGATATGCCGGAACTGCGCGTGGTTATAGCGGTGGCGCCCGCAGTTACAGCGGCGGTGTCCATGGCGGATTCAGTGGCGGCGGCGGTCATGCGGGTGGCGGCTTCAGTGGCGGTCACTCGGGTGGCGGCGGCCACGGCGGCGGTGGTCACCGGTAATTTCTACGACTTCCCTTCCCCAGAAAGGCCCGTCTGCTTCGGCAGGCGGGCCTTTTGCGTTGGGATGAAGACCAACAGAGGCTGGTCGAGTTCGTGGTATCCCAGGTCTCAATGCGAGACCTGGGCCACCCATTCTTCCATGCCTGATCTGGCGTGAACCCTGGAAGCCTACCCAATTGCCAGCGCAGCCAGCCGGTCAGCGATCCGCTCGGCAGCGCCAGGATGAGACTGAGTTCGTGCCGCATTGGCCATGGCGGCCGGCCGCTCCGGAGAGGTGAGCAGGCCAGCCAGCGTTGTGAGCAACCGGCCCGGAAGCTCCAGCTCCCTTTCCTCTAACATCACGGCAGCGCCGACATCCACCATGGCCTCGGCATTGCGCTTCTGGTGCTCATCGGCGGCGGCGGCAAAGGGCACCAGCAGGCTGGGCTTGCCGGCGGCAGCCAGTTCCGCCACAGTAGACGCGCCACTGCGGGCCATCACCAGGTGCGCCTGGGCAAAGCGGGCCGGCATATCGTCTAAAAAGGGGAGCACCTGCCAGCGGCTGGGGTCAGCCCCGCTGGCGGCATAGGCGGCCTGGGTCGATTCGGCGTGGCGCACGCCGCACTGGTGCAGAACCGTGAGCCCGGGCACTGCGTCCAGCAGAGCAACGAGGTTCGTGGGCAATACAGAATTGAAGATGCGCGCACCCTGCGAGCCGCCGAAGACCAGCAAATGGGGCGGGCCGCCGCCGGGCGGCTCAAGGTCGAAGAACTCCGGCCGGACCGGGATACCAGTAACCTCGCAGTTGCGAAACCATCGGGCCGCTGAGGGAAAGTTGACCGCCGCGGCCTGGACACGCTTGCCCACCAAGCGGTTGGCCAGCCCCGGCATGGCGTTGGGCTCGAAGGCCATCGCGGGAACCTTGAGTAGCAGTGCCGCCGCCATGGCCGGGCCGGAGGCGTAACCGCCCACGCCGAAGACCACGCTGGGTTTGAAGTCTCGGATCAGCCGCTTGCAGGCAAAGATGCTGCGTGGCAGATCGGCGAGAGTGCGCAGCCGGGTCATCAGCGATACATTTTTGAGCTG
>Ga0182027_10014063_pt1 | contig 11104 bp, 12 predicted proteins | sample 712E1DmetaG_FD_121300 | JGI IMG/M metagenome (GOLD analysis project Ga0182027, IMG submission 121300) | Permafrost microbial communities from Stordalen Mire, Sweden - 712E1D metaG (Illumina Assembly) | ecosystem: Environmental > Terrestrial > Soil > Wetlands > Permafrost | place: Sweden...
CGGAATGTGAGTAGGTATTTGTGTAGGCGTGGATGTTTGCGTTGGGGTTGTAATATTTATCAGGTATCCATTTTCCGCTTTTATGTCAACATTGCCGACATTATCTACCGCATGAATGACCAACCCCCCGCTTAAATTTATATGAATTGTGCAGTCAATGGTTGTTGAATCAGTCTGAGTGCAAATAAATGAGCTTGTTCCTGCAGTTGTAGAAGGATCGATTGTGACATTTTCAGGTAAAATCGGTTGAATTGCTGCAACATGAATAGTTGTATTTATTATTGCTGCATTTGAAATTTTGGTTGGAGCACTTATGCTGATTGATATGGGTTTTAATATCCATAGTTGTTGTCCATTTATTCCATCATCAGCTGTAAAAAACAGAGTGTTGTTCACCTTGGTCAAATTTCCAACTCCCTCATCGCCACCGGGGAAAATGTCTGCGACTGCAGACGTGCCTAGCTCTGTGCCATCGGTTTTCCAAAGCTGATATTTAGTATTACCCATCTTTCCGCCAGATGTGTTTGTTGCGCTGAAATATATTGCGTCGTAAATCTTGGTAAAACCTCCCGGCCAAGAATCGCCATTATTCGTGTTGATATCTTTAACCATTACAGTGCCATCATATGTGCCATCAGTTTTCCAAAGTTCTATTCCATGTGGGCCATCACTAGCATCAAAATAAATGATACCGCCACCATTATTAAAAAATTGAGCAGGATTTGAATCACCACTACCTGGATTTATATCTTTGACCATTACTGTACCTTCTGATGTGCCATCAGTTTTCCAAAGCTCTTGGCCATGGATACCATCTGTAGCGCTAAAGTAAAGAACCCCATCAATATCGGCAAAATTAGTAGGATATGAAGAATCTCCGCCTGGGTTAATATCTTTTACCAATACTGTACCAGCATTAGTTCCATCGGTTTTACCAAGTTCGACACCAGTATTTCCATTGAAGTTATTTGAGGTAAAAAACAACGTAGTACCGGCACAAAACAATGAGTTCGGTGTCGACATTCCCGGAAATATTAGTGCAACCGTACCACTGGATGTGCCATCGCTTTTCCAAATCGTCGTTCCCCCCATACCACTACTGTTTGCAATAAAAAAGAGGGAATCATTGCAATAGGTTAACTGCTGTGGCGAGGAACCACCACTAGGATTTATATCTTTAATCATCATGGTTCCGCCAGATGTACCATCACTTTTCCAAGGTTCTGAGCCATTAACACCATCATCAGCAACAAAATATAATGTACCTCCCCCACTGATAAAGCTTTGTGGGTATGAATCCCCTGATAAATTAATATCCTTAACCATGACAGTTCCTCCTGACGTACCATCACTTTTCCAAAGCTCTTGGCCACTCACGCCATCATTTGCCGAAAAAAACAGAGTTCCATTAACATTTGTTAGATCTTGAGGCCAGGAGTCACCGGATGAATCAATATCCTTAACCAAAAAGGTTCCATCTGGCGTGCCATCACTTTTCCAAAGCTCTTGACCACTCACGCCATCATTTGCCGAAAAAAACAAAGTTCCATTAATATTTATTAAGGACATAGGCATTGAACCCATTGGTTCATTAGAATTGATTGTTTTTAAAACTGTGGGCGTTCCTTCTGCACGAACAAAATACGCTCCAAATAATTGAAGTGATATGAAAAAAAGTATAAAAAGAAGCGTTTTTTTGGAAAAAAACAAAAACCTCCTACATTGTGGGGAAGGCCCCTTTTGTATATTCAATTTTGTAATTTCGGAAATGAATCAATCCATTTCTAGTATAATTAAATAATATTTTGTGGATAAAAGCAAGAAAATCTCGTATTAATTCACAAATTTGTCTATTATAACTGTACCTCGATCATGGATAAATTAGTTGGTATTATTATTGTACTCCTGAATATCCACTCAAATAAACGTTATTTATAGACCTGGGTTCCTGATGGCCGTTATTTTTTTACAGAATTCTAACTTTTTCCACCCATCTTTATGTGTTATCATTATTAATTAGGGTTTAGGTCACGAACATATGGAAAAAGCAATAGAGATCTTAAATTTCAAAAAAGCATTTGGGAAAAATGTTGTCATTGAGGATTTGAGTTTTGATGTGTTGGAGGGTGAAGTTTTTGCTTTCCTTGGAGCTAACGGATCGGGTAAAACCACAACAATTCGTGCGCTTTTAAATATAATCCCACCAGATGCCGGCACTCTCAAAGTATATGGAAAAAAGTATGCCCCAAGCATGAGTTCTGTTCTTGGATATCTTCCCGAAGAGCGCGGACTGTATATCAACAGCAAGGTCCTCGAAACGATGATTTACATGGGCCAGTTGAAGGATATGAGTTATCAGGATGCAAAAAAGAATGCTCTCGAATATTTAGAAAGAATTGATTTGGCCGATAAGGCTGATTTTAAAATAAAGCAATTGTCATCAGGCCAGCAGCAAAAAATTCAGCTCGGAATTACGGTGATTAACAAGCCCAAGCTCTTAATCCTTGATGAGCCGACCAAGGGATTAGATCCAGTAAATCGAAACCTGATGCTGGAAATTTTTATGGAATTAAATAAAAATCAGCAGACCACGATTCTGTTTTCGACTCACCAGATGGAGGAAGCGGAGAAAATTGCAAACAGGTTGATCATGATAAAAAATGGTGACAAAGTTTTATATGGCGACATTGATGAAGTCAAAAGGTCGTTCGGGACAAATATCATCCACATTACATACACTGGGAAGTTCCCGTTGGACAAAGATTTGTATGATGCAAAGGTCGAGACCAATTATGCGGAATTGACTCCTAAAAAAGGAATTTCAACGGACAAGATCATGCGTCACTTGATTGATTCCGATATTGAAATTCACGAATTCCAGATTGGCGTGCCATCATTAAATGAGATATTTATTAAGGTTTCCAACGATGAAAAGTAAATCGAAACTCTTAATAATTATGAGGCGTGAGTACCTAAAGATAATCAGAAGCAAAACTTTTTGGCTTAGTGCTTTAATGATTCCAGTATTGATAGGTGTGATTGGTGGGGTGGAGTACATATCTGGAAATCAGTTGCAAGAAAAACTGAAAAATGCATCACAGAATGCAAAACTCATATACATCATTGATGATGCAGAGATATTAAATACATCCCTTCCATATTTTATCCAGCCTCAAATAAAAGAAACTGATAATATAGGTTTTGCGATTAATGCAGTTAAAAACGGAAGTGCAACAGCAGCAATCCATTATCCGAAAGAAATTTTAACCTCGTCACAAATCACTATTTATTCTATCGATCAGGGACTTCTTTCACGAGGTCAATACGATGATCTTGCAACAAATCTTCTAAGGCAGAGCATTTTGGCTGATATTAAAAACAAAACTAAAGTGGCACTTTTTAATGCGAGTCTTTCGTTTGATGAACATTATTATGCTAATGGGGAAGAAACTAACGTAAGTCTGGGGACTTTAGTTGTCCCTTTTGTATCCATTATTATCTACTTCCTGTTTACAAGTTTTGCAACAAATTATTTGTTGATGAGCGTTTCCGAGGAAAAAGAAAACCGGATGATAGAAATAATATTATCGTCTGTATCCTCAAGACAACTGATCTGGGGGAAGATACTTGGACAAGTCGGAGTTATAGTAACCCAGATGGTAATATTAATTGTATTTGGGGCCATTGCTATGAGCATTTCGAAGTTCAACCTCCCATTTGATCTGGGACAAATTGTGATTAACCCGTGGCAAATAATCCTAGCACTTGTTTATATTCTGTGTGGTTTTCTTATATTGGCAAATACCATGGTGGGGGCTGGAGCCGCTATGCCGAATTACAAGGATGCCCAGAGTTTTTCGACAATTTTTATACTGCTTTCAATCTTCCCGATTTACACGGCGGAATTTATTGTGGCCGATCCAAACGGATTACTTGCATATGTATTGTCATATTTTCCATACAGCGCGCCATTGATTCTGCTTTTAAGGAACGCATTGGGTGCCGTTGGTCCGGTCGAAGTAATAATCAGCTTTATTGTGTTGGCTTTCTACATCTTCATAACGGCAGTCATAGCATACAAATTATTTGCGTTCGGCGCATTGGAATACAATCAGAAAATTTCATTTTCAAATTTTTTTAAGTCCCTAAGAATCAAAGGTAGAAAATGAGGTGGTAGGTCTCAATGGGTTCTAGCCTTGCACAGCAATTAATTAATATTAATATTATTTTATGAAAATCTTGAAATTGAACAAGATTGAAGTAGCTGAAAAGGTTGGCAAATTTTTGACGTCGACCGACGCTTTCGTTCATATTTGGTTTCCAAACGAGAAAGAATTGGTTATCAAGGCTGTGTTTGACAGTTTAAAAGACAAGAATCATCAATATTGGTATGCTGAAGAAGATGGGAAAATAGCAGGAGCGATTGGAGTCCGCGAAAATCATTGCAATAATGGCGGTTATGAAATGGATGACGACTATGTCGCTGTTCATAAGGATTATCGCAGAAGAGGAATCGCATCAAAGCTTCTGGATGAAATAGAATCGTATGTGATAAGTCATAAAGGCAGATATATTCATATTCTGACTTGTGATATCGACTCGTATAAACCCGCTCGGGCTTTCTATGAAAGTAGAGGTTATAAAAAAGTTGCTGAAATGCCAAATTACTACAATGTCGGCGAAGGGCGAATAGACTATTACAAGGAAATCAAATGTTAGACTCGCATCTGACGATATTTGACGATAAATCGGTCAAATTTGTTGAAACTCAGCATGTAAAGGATGGTGTTACCTGTGATGTGTATAAATTTGTTAATGATTTATCAAAGGACCTTGGAATAATCTTTATATCAAAAGGATGTGCAACTCCAAGGCAGAAGGTGTTATTGGGAGAAACTACGTTAGAAGGATACATTTCTGGTGAAGGGACGTTGATAATTGAGTGGAAGGATGCCTCTAAAGAAGAATTCGGTGTGAATTTGAAAACTAAGGAGTTTAGTAAAGAAATTGGTATTGGAGATATTATGCAGTGGAAGGCGGACAAAGGGAAGGACTTAGTAGCTTATGAGATTTGTTATCCGCCATATCAAGACGGGAGATACGAAAATCTTCCTTAGTTCAGCAATGGTTTTTAAAAACCAATTTGTGGAATTGACCTTCTTCTAATTATCAATAATAAACAAAAAGTCCCCGTTGAGATCAAACTATAGGTAGGATACAAAGCAGTTACCAAAGTCAGACTTTCTAAAGCATAAATTGAAATAGCATTTTTAACGAAATTCATTTCCCACGTAACCAGCGTTTCGCTCCATGGCTTACCCCATGATTTCCTGAAAGTCGGATAAAATGACATTAAATCAATGAATGCAACAAGAATAATTGATAAAAGCGGCTCTTTTACAATGAGCCAAAATGCAATAGCAACCAATGCTAAGATTAAAGCGATAATATCTGATTGTGTTACATTTTTAGTTCCATTCTTTAATCCGATGATAAATAGAGAAGCACAAATCAATCCGATAAAGAAGTTTATTAATGAACCAGCCCCACCACCACCTAAAAGTTGAACTCCGAAAGCAAGGAATGATACCAATGCCCAGGTGAACCAACTAACAACATGAGGTTTTGTTTTGCCAGAAAGACTGTCACGAAAGTAGGGTATATAGCCCGTGAAGACTATTATCATTGCTATGATTGTGGCAATAGATTTCATTGAAACAATTGTAGTGAATCTACCTTAAATCCACAAGGCAGGAATATTCCCAACCATCGTTAATATCGTTTATTTTATTAACTTTTCCACTCACTCTTGAGTATAGAATAGACGTTGTGGTCTTCAAAATGATCGTAAAGCCATTCGTTTTCCCTTAAAACTCCTTCTTTCACAAAACCTGCGTTTTGGACAACCTTATTGCTTTTTTCATTGTTAACGGCGGCAGTGATTTCAATCCGGTTTAACTGAAGTGTTGTAAAAGCAAAATTGACAAGGGCTTTTACAGATTTTGTCATTATTCCTTTCCCTTCAAATTTTTGATCTAGCCAATAACCAATGCTGGTCTTTTTATTCATGGTATCAATAAATTTGAGGTCGATAATCCCAGCAAATTCATTCTGGTAGAATATTCCGAACAGAAATGCCTGACCATTCCTGCAGTTTTCCTGAACTTTTGGGATAAGCCTTTTATAATCAGCCAATGAATTTATCTTATCCAACCACGAAAGCCATTCTCTTAGCCGTTTTCTGTTACTTTTGATTGAGTTGTAAACGGCTTCGGCGTCACTTTCTTCAATGACCTTTAATTTGATATCTTCCGATGGATTGAGAGTAAGCATGATGGACGTTTTATAGATAATTGGTTAAGGAATATTATACTTCTTGACTGCCCGAATTGCATTCTTGACAACCTTTCAATATCATGTAAATGATTGTTCAGACTTATAATTTTCTTGATGTGGAAATCGCGTATTCAGAAATAACAAATCAGAATATAAATGAAATCCTGTCAGTCATAAAGACTGGTAGGGGAGACGCAAATGATTTAGTTGCTTCCAGTTTTGTTGTCGCTAAAGATGGTGAAATAGTTATCGGATGTGTCCGTACAAAGAATTTGTCAGCCGATTGTATTGAATTATCGAGCCTTGTTGTCCTACCACAATACAGAGGGAAAGGCATTGGAAGTGAGCTTGTGAAAAGGGTTTTGAAAAAAGATGCCAGAAGGCCGGTGTATTTACTTTGTATGAAATCAAAAGAAAACTTTTACAAAAATTTGGGATTTGTGTCAATTGAGAAAGACTTATTACCCGAGATTTTACTAAAGGAATACATTAGAGTAGCTGAGAAATTAGGAGAATTAAAAAGCGAGATTATAACGATGGCGATTTTTAATTAAGTTGTTAGGCTACATATTGATGATTGAAGTAATTCGAAAAGGTAATAATCCAAAGTTGGGTATATTTTCCGGTATACATGGCGATGAATGGCGAGTTATTTCCTCTGTCCAAAAATCAGTGGATAAGTACTCGAATGAATTGAGTAGCTATTTATATATTCCATTGTGCAGTCCTTCGGCTGTGAAAAGTAAAACTCGACAAAATGAGGATGGAGTAGACCTCAACAGAAGTTTCATTAAAAAACCAACAATAAAAGAAACAATAAATATAATGACAATTTTAAAACCTAATAAATTCGACCTCTGTGTGGATTTTCATGAAGATGTGGAAGTCTCCGATAATTCTGGAGTATATGTTTATGATAGTGGTAACGTAGAAGGATCAAAGGAGTTAAAGTCATTTAGAAGTCAAGTTGCTAGAATTACTCCGCTTTTTTCTGGTGTTGATGATAATTCAGATACTGAATTGGGCCAAATCTCAAATAATGGTTATAGGCCAGCTTTACCACCCGAGAAAAATAAAAATGGTGAGTACATTTATGAAGGCTTTTTGGATTTCTGGGCTCTGATTGAAGGCGTTACCAAACGCTGGATGACTTTGGAAGTGCCTACGGGTTTGACTCAAGTGAAAAAGGACTTAGTAGTTGAGATATTTGTGAAAATATTTATTTTGAACCAAATATAAGTCCTAAGTTTGATCTAATCCAGTTGATAAAATCCTCGTCGGTCAAATATTGATATGCCATGCCGCCTTTCGACTCTACTAGCCCACAGCATTTTTCGGAGTCGTCAATTAATAAGACATTCGAATATGAATTCAACCCCATAGACCTTATTGCGATATCATAGAGCTTTCCGTTGTAGTCGCGCTTCAGCATCCCATAATCGGCAGAATTGAATATTAAAGGAAAATGTTTATCGAGATGGAAGTAGTTCACGGAGAAGTCGTTAAAGATATCCATGTTGCTTGTCACTAACGCATATGGGATTTCTTCATTTTTTAGCACATCCGCGAATTTGATGATAATTGGGTTTATAAAAAATTCTTTGATGCTTGTAATTAATAGGTTGTAGACTTCCTGCTCGGAATGATTTGTAGCTTTTGCTGTCATTTTATTGATATCTTTATAAGTCAGCTCACTGCGCATCCACATATCGCCGTACTTTTCCGGACCACCGAAAATGTTTTTCTGTACAAATTCCTGAATATCAGGATAGAGATTGTCTTTGGTGAAGTAGAACTTTGACTTGGCTGTTACGCCATCAAAATCTAAGATTACTGCGTTAGGTCTGTTCATAGATCAATTTTAACATGCAATTTGTTGTATAATCCATTATTACTTCAGATCCGAATCAATGGACAAGATCACTTTTACTGGAAACGATGAAAAAGAAAGCCTATAAATAACCCCCACCGGTTGGACCATACCATCTTACAAATCTATTCTGATGTTTCTTGAACCATCCATATTTAGTCATAAAGAATATGCCTATTGTTGCCAACAGTAATTTGATGAGACCAAGAAAGTTTCTATTTTCATAACGCCTGGCTGAGGCAGTTATCCATTGATTAAGAACTCCATACCTGTAACCTAGCTTTCGGGCGCGGTTTACAGCATCTATATCCTCGCATACCTTAAATTCTTCATTAAAGCCATGGATTTTCTCAAAGACACTGTTTTTAAAAATCATAAACATCCCCGCTGCATTAGTAACATAATTTATTTTTGCGCCAACTCTTGCCTCCAGACCAACAAGGTAGAAAATGATCTTCATTTTTGCGGATTTTTCACTTGGAGAAATCCTACATGTAGCAAGATCAAGCTCGCGCTTTTCAAATTCCTGGATGACGTTTGCAAAAAAATCTAGCTGAAAATAGACATCGGCATCTATGAAAATCAGTAATGGGGATTTCGCTAATTTGGCGCCTAAATTCCTTGCCCGCCCGATACGTCCATCAACTATTCCTGGTACAACACGAGCTCCAAACGATCTCGCTATTTTATTCGAATTATCTGTAGATGAGCTGGCAACAATAATTTGGGCCGGTTTTAATGTTTGGTTCTTGCAACTCGTCAACAATTTTCTCAAATGAACTGCATCATTTTTGACTGGAATCATGACGCTGAATTTAGTACTCTCTGTCATTTTTACAACTAATTATTTTCTGCTAGTATTCTTAGCGCCTCCAATGCATAGAACTTTATCGTTGGTTCAAGCTCAGTGAATTTGATTAAATCTTCCTTTGTGCACCAAATACACCTATCACTACGATCCTCTTCTTCTAACGGCATGACACTTTCAGATTTTGATGTGGCAAAATAGACCATCGAACAATGTTGATGAATCTCATTAATGTAATGAATGTTCAAAAACATCGGCGGAATCAACTCCTTATATTTGTTATTAAGTCCGCCTGTTCGGGCTGATTTATCGTATAAAGTCACATCAAGACCCACTTCTTCCTTGACCTCCCTTAATATTGCCTGATTTGGGTTCTCATCCAATTCTATATGCCCACCAACTGCCAGCCAGAGGTCAAATTTGTCATGATATCTTAAAAGTACCTTATTTCCGCGGACTATGTAAGCATCAACAGTAAAATCTATTTTTTCGTGGATGTGCGGCATGTGTTAAAGCCAGTATTAATGAAAAGATTATACAACATCGCGATGGTAAAAGTTTATTATCCTTGTGGTAAACTTAAAAGAATCAGCTATAATTTAGCTGATGAATAAAATTCAAAATCATCAAACAATTCCTATCTCAAATAGAGTTTTTTTCGCCTTAATCACGCTAGTATTTTCATTAGCCTTTATAAAGGTGATATATTGGGCGATCTATCAGGGGAGGCCTCCGATGAATCTAATTGCATGGCTACCGATTTTCGGTTTAACCATCGTCGGCCTGCTGAAAATCACCTTTAAAGGCGATATCAGACTGCGAGTGCACAAAATTTGGACACCATTGGGACTGCTTGCAATAGTTTGGGTTTATTATTGCGCTTTCACAACTGCGATTCCGTTATCTAATGGGCTAGTGGATCTGCTTTTTAATCAGACTTCCGAAGGATATCTTTGGATAACGGCATTTGGACTGATTATTGCTTTTATTGATTGGAATGCTTTCCATAATTACAGTTATTTTTTCACTTTTTATGCAATTTATGTTTTGATTTTCTTTTCTGTCAGCATATTTGAACTTCCAGCTTATTATTTACAGCATGGATTTCAGATTAGTATAAGTAGCCTCAACGAACAAAATGACTTTTTCTCCCTTTTGAGCGGTCCATTTTTTGCATATTTCATAGTCTTAAAACTTAAAACTGAATGGCCTGGCTGGAAAAAGATTGGTATTGCATTTGCGACCTTTATTGTTTTCTTCTTTGTCATGGCTATACTGAGCGGTGTAATCGGTGAGAGTCTACCGAAAGAGAGCTGGATTCGCCAGGTTTTGAAGAGTGAAGCCCCCCCGGGGGCGCAACGTCAAGGCGGAACACCATTATAAAGATACGATGCAAAAAATCATATACGATTTATTATTGGTTATATGCGCAGTTGGTTAACCACTTATCCTTATCTAGTAAGGTAATCACGAAAATGATGAAATTCGGCTTTAATGAAAATCAATTTAATAATCTCTGCTAAGTTTGGGTTACGGCAGTCCATTTTGCCGTGCCATACTTCTCCCTGATTATCGAGCCCTTTGGATCTAAGATATGTTCTTTGGCAGTCAAAGAAAGATAAGATAATGTTTGATCAGGAATAACTTTTGGATCGATAAATATTGCTTTGATGAGTGTAAAAACGGCATTTATTTCTATCATTGTAAATACCGCAAGAATCACCCAGTAAACAATTGTTACCGAATCTGGATCAAGCTCCAGAAAGGATATTACACCAGTGAATTTTATTAGTGCGTAAACGACAGCCCCGGCTATGGGGATCGAAAACATAGAACCTATGGATGTTTTGATCCGTGTCATCTTATAATTCTTTTGCTGCTTTACGGTATCTTCTTTTAATCTTTCGAATTCCTCGTCGTAGCCCTTAAGGTTTGTCATTGACTGCTGGTCGGAAACCTGCGAATTTACATCCTGTTTTTTTAGGCCATCCACCTCTGCCTGTAATTTTGAAATTTCAGAACGACCTCTAAGCCCTTCAAGTTCCTTTTTTAAACGTTTAATCTTTCGTTGATCTTCCGAAACGGATATA
>Ga0182027_10014064_pt1 | contig 11104 bp, 7 predicted proteins | sample 712E1DmetaG_FD_121300 | JGI IMG/M metagenome (GOLD analysis project Ga0182027, IMG submission 121300) | Permafrost microbial communities from Stordalen Mire, Sweden - 712E1D metaG (Illumina Assembly) | ecosystem: Environmental > Terrestrial > Soil > Wetlands > Permafrost | place: Sweden...
AACCAACATTTACACCATTACAATTACTAGTAGCTGATGTTAATAATGATCATCAAGTTGGCGCTCTCGATGCTGCATGGATTCTCTATATGTCACAAAATAATGGTAAACCTCCATTAAACAAAACAGTTGCACCGGCAGGTAATGCACAATTCGGTCAACTTATTGCTGATAATGGCGTAATGAGATTACCAATTTCACTTCAGAATACCAGAGGTGTTGTATCTGTTTATTCAGAAGTTAATTTAGGTCTTAATGTAGATTACAAGAGTATTAAAACCAATTTACCGGATGGTTGGCAAGTTGCTTCAAACATTGAAAATGGAATGTTGAAAATTGCTATGGCTGGTCTTACTCCTTTAACCGACGGTAACTTAGCTGTAATTGAAATAAGTCTGAAAGACAAAGAAAGCAAAGTAAACATTCAAGGTAGTGTAACACTGAATGATGCAGATGCTCTATCAATGAAAGCAGCAGAGTTAAGAGAAATCCCAACTGAGTTCAATTTAAGTCAGAATTATCCAAATCCATTCAACCCGACAACAAACATTAATTACGCAATACCACAAGATGCAAATGTTCGCTTAGTAATATTTAATGTTCTTGGTCAGGCTGTAAAGACACTTGTTAATAGCCAGCAAAAAGCCGGGTATTATACAATTAGATGGGATGGTTCAAACGAAAGTGGTAGTAAAGTATCTTCCGGTATGTATATTTATAGAATTACATCCGGTAATTTTACACATACAATAAAAATGAATTTAATCAAGTAATTGCGTTAGGAAAGTGAAGGTAGGTAAATTTTACCTGCCTTTACTTCTGATGCTTAAATGAACTTAAAAAAAACTGAGGTAATAATGAGAAGTTTCAAAATAAGTGTTGTGCGATCTCTGACTTTGATAGTAGCAATGCTTATGTTAGGAACGAGTACGTTTGCTCAGGTTAGCGTCACATTACCAACTGTGTCCGGCATAGCCGGTCCGGGTTCTGGCGCAATTACAGTTGGAGATTTAACTGGCCAAAAAGTAGAGGCGTTTCAATTTACAATAACTTATAATAAGAGCGTTATTTATATAACAGGTGCTACTCCCGGAACTGTTTTAGGTAATGATACTACTTATTTTAAGATGAATCCCGATACAGCAAGCGGAACTATTTTCGTAGCATGGGCAAGTGGCACTTATAGTGCCCTCAAAGGATCAGGAAATTTAGTTAATCTGAATTTCAAATTTAGAAATGGCGGAAAAGCACCATTGGATTTTGGATCACCAAGTACATTCATGTTTAATGCGGGAACCCCTGCCGCAACAGTAAATCCAGGAAGTGCACAATTCCCTGCAGTAGTAATAAGCGGCGGTACTATTCCAGATATACGTGTGGGTAACACAAATATCAAGATACCAATTATGGTTTCGCCACTAACTGATGCACAGGGCGTTCGCTCATATGATTTTGTTGCGACATTCGATCAAAGTGTGATAAAAATTACAGGTTCAGACGTAACAGGTACATTAAGTGCAGGTAGTACTCCTCAAATAAATGTAGATACTACAACAAAACCTTGGTGGACAGTTCGATTTGCATGGGCAGGTCCAAGTAAAATATTAACAGCAAGTAAAGCGACATTACTCTATCTGACAGCTAATGCTGTTGGTATTGGCGCAACTAGTATTAATTTTACTTCATTCGAATTTAATCAAGGTCCTCCAGACGCTCCTCTTGTTGGTACAAATGATATTCCAGTAATAGTAACTCTAAATTTTGCACCCACGTTAACATTATCTTCGCCTGGTCCTCATTATAGTGTTAAGGAAGGTGCAACTTTAAATATTACATTAGTAGGCGCTGATCAGAATCTTTCGGATGTTCCAAGATTAAAATATACAATAACCGAACCTGCTTCACTTCCTCTTGGTGCAAAACAAATTGATTCTACTACACATGTATTTAGTTGGACACCTAAATTCAATGAAGGAAGACAACTGGCTTATTCGTTTACTTTTAAAGTTACAGATCCGTTTGGCGCATCGGCAACTTCTACTGTTGAAATTACAGTAGTGAATGTTGACAGAGCGCCGATATTCACATCAGTTCTACCTGCTTCTGTAATTGCGGTTGTAAATAAGCCAACTCCGGTTATTTACAGTTTCCAATATGCAGCTACTGACCCTGATGGTGACGCGGTAACATATAGTTTACTTACTGGCCCTGCAGGAAGTAGTATAGATGCTAATACAGGAATGTTTACATGGGGTCCAACTTTAGATCAGGTTGGTCAGACGTATAACGTAACTGTTAAAGCAAGTGATGGTACATTAACTACAAAAACATCACAGACTATTGCTGCAAGTACAATAATAACCGGTGTTGCTATAATAAATAATATTCCTACAGAATATAATTTATCCCAAAATTATCCGAATCCATTTAACCCAACTACATCAATTCAGTTCTCTATTCCAAAAGAAAGCTTTGTAAAGCTTTCAGTATTTAATGTTATTGGTCAGGAAATTCAGGTACTTGTAAACAAAAATATGAGTGCAGGAAGTTACAAGGTTAATTTTGATGCTTCAAAACTCAATTCCGGTATGTATCTTTACAGGATTGAAACAGCAGATTATACTTCTGTAAGAAAAATGTTACTCGTTAAATAATCATTACATACAAGATGTAAAGAAAAAATGCCCCTTTACAAAGGGGCATTTTTTTTATAAATTTATTTGTTAATACACAAGAAACCCTGAGGTAATAATGAGAAGTTTCAAAATAAGTTTGGTGCAAGTTTTTATTGTGATAATAGCCCTGCTTATGTTAGGAACTAATGCATTTGCTCAGGTTAATGTTACATTACCAAATGTGTCAGGCGTTGCAGGTACATCAGCTTCCGGTGCAATATCAGTTGGAAATTTAACAGGTAAGAATGTAAGGTCATTTCAGTTTCAATTATCATATAATAAGAAGAATATTTATATAACTGGAGTTAATACTGATAACACTCTTGTGGGCAATAATGCTCCTACAGTAAATGCAGATACGGCAAAAGGAATAATTCGTGTAGCTTGGGCAAGTGCAGCAGCGCTTATTGGGTCGGGAAATTTAGTTAATCTAAATATCATATTTAGGGAAGGCGGACGTACTATATTGAATTTCGGCTCACCAAGTACTTTTATATTTAATGACGGAACGCCATCAGTTACAATAACCAACGGAAGTGCAACCATTGCTCAGATAATAGTTCAAGGCGGTTCATTAAGTGCACGTGTTGGAGAAACAATAAAGATACCAATCTTAGTATCCCCAATAAAAGATGGCGATAATGTTAGTGCATATGATTTTGTAGGGACATTCGATAAAAGTATAATAAATATTACTAGTGTAGACTTAACAGGTACATTAAGTGATGGAGGTAGTGCATATATAAATGCAAATACAGCTGGAATAATTCGAGTTGCCTGGGCAAGTTCTAACCGGATAATAAATACAAATGAAACAACGTTACTCTATTTGACAGGTACTGCCGTTAGTATTGGGACAACAACTCTTAATTTTACATCATTTGAAGTAAATCAAGGATCTCCTTTTGCAAGTGCAAATCCGGCTTCAATAACTGTTAAAGTTCAAAATTATGCACCGACATTAACGTTGTCTCCGGTTGGTCCGAATTATACAACTTCAGATGGAGTTCAATTAAAATTAATTCTTGTTGGTGCAGATCAGAATCCGGAAGATGTAGCTTTGTTAGATTATTCAATTACAGCACCTACTACACTACCATATGGTGTAAATCTTAAAGGAAATACATTTACCTGGACACCTACAGTTGCTCAAAGATCAGTTACCCCTTATTCTTTTTCATTCAAGGTAAAGGACCAGGGTGGTTTATCTTCAACTATAATTGTTAATATAACAGTAACTCAAAATTATGCACCTACATTAACATTGTCTCCTGTTGGGCCAAATTATAAAGCTACCGATGGAGTTGAATTAAAGATAACACTTAATGGGGCTGATCAGAATCCTTCAGATATTCCACTTCTGCAGTATATTGTATCAGAGCCTTCTATTCTTCCTGTTGGGGCCAAGCTTATAGGAAATGTATTTACATGGACTCCCGCTGTTGCTCAAAGATCAGTAACTCCATATACTTTTATATTCAGGGTAATAGATCAAGGAAGTTTAACTGCAATACAAGCTGCTAGTATTACAGTAACTCAAAATTATGCGCCGACAATAACATTAAATCCGGAAGGTCCTAATTATTTTGTTGATGAAGGTGTAGCTTTAAGCATTATCCTAGTTGGCGCTGATAAAAATTCTTCTGATGTTCCGCAATTAGCATATTCGATAACTGCGCCTGTTTCACCTCCTGAAGGCGCCAAATTGAAAGGAAATGTTTTTAGTTGGACACCTACATTTGATGAAGGAAGACTTCTTCCGTATTCGTTTATTTTCAAAGTTACAGATTCATTTGGTGCCTCGGTTTATTCTACAATTAATATTACAGTTGTAAATGTTGATAGACCGCCGGTATTTACAAAAGTCCCTGATTATCTTGTTTTTCCAGTATTTACTCCCACTCCTAAGACTATGAGTTTTCAATATGTAGCTACGGATCCCGACGGTGACCATGTATATTATAGTTTGATAAATGGTCCAACGGGAAGTAATGTTGATACTAACGGATTATTTACTTGGGGTCCAACTATAGATCAGGCTGGTCATATATATACTGTTACGGTTCAAGCAACTGATGGTCAAAGATCAACTTCAACCACACAATTTATTGCCGCGAGTGATATTACAGATGTTAAGAGATTAGATGATATTCCAAAGGAATATTCTTTATTACAAAATTATCCAAATCCATTTAACCCGACAACATCAATTCAGTTTTCTTTACCGAAAGGGAACTTTGTTAAGCTTGCAGTATTTAATATTCTCGGTGAACAAATCCGGGTGCTTGTTAATCAATATATGAGTGCTGGAAATTACAAGATTAATTTTGATGCTGCAAAACTAATTTCTGGTTTGTATATATACAGAATTGAAACAATAGATTATACTTCTGTAAAAAAGATGTTACTAGTAAAATAATCATATGTTACAAAATGTTAAAAGAAAACTTTCTTTACAAAGGGGCATTATTTTTTTACATTTATATAACAATACTTTTATAAAAAGGAATATCTGATGCGAATAATAAAAATCATATTTACATTTTTGTTGATAATATTATTTTCTGGAATAAGCTATTCTCAAATTACACTAACATTGCCTAATGTTAATGGAGCTTCCGGGACTAATGTTGTTTCACCAATTAATGTAAGCGATTTAACAGGATTAAAAATTAATACATACCAGTTTGAATTGAAATATGATCCAAACATTATTGTAATCAACGGTTTAAACATTGCCGGTTCTATAACTAATGGAACTCCGACTTTTTCAGTAGATACAGTTAAAGGAAAAGTATTTATCGCCTGGGCTAGTGCATATTATTTAACGGGAAATGGTACTCTGCTGAACATTAATATACAATTTAAGAATATGGGATCAACAAGTATAAAGTATATTGTTTCCGATTCATTGAAACCAACTTATACTTTTAAAAGTATGTTCGGGTCGAATAAAACTGTAATACCAATTAACGGTTCTGCAACAACAAATTCTGGTAATACTCCTCCATCATTAAATATGAATCCAACAGGTCCGTATACAGTTGGGGAGGGATCAACATTAACAGCCAAATTAGTTGGTTCTGATCCTGATGCCGGAGATGTTCTAATATATTCTTATACATCGACCCCAACGATTACAGGCGCTAAAATAAATTCAACAACAGGTGTATTTAGCTGGACTCCGGTTACAAATCAGTTTGGAGTATATAATGTAATATTCTCTGTAAGTGATGGAAAAGCAAAAACATCAGACACAACAAATATAATAGTTACTCAAACGAACTTACCACCAGCATTAAATATTACTCCGACAGGTCCTTTTGCAGTAAATGTTGGAACAGAATTAAAGGTGACATTAGTAGGTTCTGATCCTAATAGAGGAGACGTACTAACATACTCATACTCAGCATTACCAATAATTACTTCTGGTGTAACGTTCGGTCAATCAACAGGTATATTTGATTGGGCGCCAACTTCAAATCAAGCAGGAATTTATAATGTAACTTTTTCCGTGACAGATGGGAAAGATATTACAACAATTACTACTAGTATAACGGTTAATAATGTAAATCTTCCTCCCACTTTATCTCTTGTACCGGTTGGACCATATTCGATAGATGAAGGCCAAAAATTATCTATTACTTTAGAAGGTAGCGATCCTAATGCAGGAGATGTTTTAGCTTTTTCAATCACCAATCCTGCTACTCTTCCTGACGGAGCTCAATTAATAGGTAATCAATTTTCATGGATACCAAAATATAATCAAGGCTCAAGTATTCCATATAATTTCATTTTTAAAGTATCTGACCAAGGTGGATTATCTGCTTCGGTTTCTATACAAATTATTGTAAATAATATTAATAGGGCACCTATTTTTACTAAAGAATTACCCGATAATGTAATAGTTCAAGTTAATAATTCACCTACACCAATTTATTATACATTCCAATATCTTGCTGCAGATCCTGATAGTGACAAAGTCATCTATAGTCTGATCAGTGAACCTGAAGGAAGCAGCATTACATCTGCGGGGTTATTTTCCTGGGCACCTGCCATTGCCCAAGCTGGGAAATCATATACGCTTACAGTTCAGGCTTCTGACGGAACACTCTCTGCTCAATCAACGCATATTATTTCTGCAAGTTCTACTATTGTAGGTATTCAGGAAGTTAGTGAAATACCTACAAAATTTGCTCTTAACCAAAATTTTCCGAATCCTTTTAATCCAACGACTTTTATTAGTTTTGCTGTCCCGACAGAGAGTTTTATAAAAATAAGTATATTTAATTTATTGGGTCAAGAAATCAAGATGTTAGTTAATAAAACTTTTAGTCCAGGAAATTATCGAATAAATTATGATGCTTCAAAAATGAATTCGGGTATTTATCTTTATAGACTTGAGGCTAATAATTTTGTTTCATCTAAAAAAATGATAGTATTAAAATAACAAAATGTCGCTATTCACCTTCATTTATTCACAATCATTTCTTTATATTAATACATAAAATAATTTCTAATCTATCTTTTTGAAGTCAGCACTCAGTAATTATGAAAAACAAATTTATATTTGCCTTCATATTAATCCCGATTTGTTTCATCTATTCTCAACAAGGTAATTGGAATATTGTTGGGGAAATGCAATATCCGGTTGCCGGGGGAGAAATATTATTCAATGGAATGCAGGAAACTCCGAAGTTCTATTTATTGGGTGGATATTCGCTTGATAACTACTCCAAAAAGGTAAACTGGATTCAAGAATATGATGTTTTAAATGCTGCATGGAATATGTACCCCTTTTCTATGAATAGTCCAAGAAGTTCGTTTATTGCTGATTTGTGGGATTCAACAATTGTTTATTTAGGTGGTTCACAAGATGATTCTTTAGAATCGTTTGATTTTTTAAACGGACATGCGTCGGTTGTAAATGATACAAATAAATATTTTAACCGACTAAATGCTTCCGGACATGTGATTGGAAATGATCTTTTCATTATTGGGGGAACAAATGGTACAAATAATGACAGCTTTCCATTTATAGTTGATTATAACTTGAAACAGAAAAAAATTACTTATTCATTTAGCTTCTTAAATTATTTTAAAGACGCTCAAGATATAATGACAGTTGTTGTGGATAGTACAATTTATCTGATAGGAGGTGTAATCGATCAAAAAATTGTAAACTCGATCAATAAATTTGATATTTCGAATAGAACGTTAAGTCTTTTACCTCAAAGTATATTATCAATTCGTGCTGGTGGTTGTGCAGTTTACAATTCATATTCAAAAAAACTTTATATTGTTGGAGGTTACGATGAATTAAATTCCGCATTATCCACAGTTGATGTAATTGAATTTAATGAGGATGGAACCTTAAACATTTCAAATGGTACACACTTAAAAATAGCTAGAAAATATCCAATGGTAATTAGTTATAAAGATAAAATTTATGTCTTTGGTGGTTATGATACTGTTGGTAAAGTTGTTAGTGAAACAGAAGTTTATGTTGATACAAATATAACATATGTTACACAATCGTTTATTCCGAAAGAATATTTATTATTTCAAAACTTCCCAAATCCATTCAATCCAACGACCAAAATTAATTTTGATTTACCAATGGAAAGCCATGTTACATTAAAAATCTATAATATTCTTGGTGAGGAAGTTACAACCTTAGTTAACAAACAAATGACCGCCGGTCATCAATCAGTTGCATTTAATGCTTTTAAGCTTGCTAGCGGAATGTATATCTACAGAATTGAAGCAGGCAACTTTGTACAGGTTAAGAAAATGCTGTTAATGAAGTAATCTTATGATTTAAATAAGCTCCAAAAATAAAATCCCGCACAAGGCGGGATTGCAAGTAGTGGGATATTGTCCCTAAGTTGAAGAAATAATGTACTATTGCGGATTATTAGAAACGTCTTCTACTTCCACCACCGGATCCGCCGCTGTTTCGGTTTCCACCGCTACCCCCTCCACTGCGTCTAGTATCGGTTTTAGGACGTGCTTCATTAACAATTAATTTTCTGCCTTTTACATCTTTTGTATTTAGTTCATCAATAGCTTTTTGAGCGGCAGCTTTGTCTTTCATTTCAACAAAGGCAAATCCTTTTGATTCTCCTGTAAACATATCACTAATTATTTTAACAGTCTGAACGGCGCCGTATTCTTTAAAAAGTTCTTCCAATTCTTCTGCTTTAACCTGATGTGAAAGATTACCTACGTAAATATTCATTGTATCTCCTATGTAAATGATGTGTTATTTTTCCTGTAAGAAATTACCTATCGAAAATCCCAGTCAAATGAAGTATATTAATCAAGTAGTGGTAGAGATTAAGTATGGTATAAGTTTTTCTTTTGCCTGGATATCAATTGATAATTCAAGCAAAAACAGGAGTAAAATTAATTATTAAGTTAAGAAGAAGTCGCCATTAAATTATCACAATGAATTTTACAATTACCTTATCAATAAATTCACGAGTAAGAAATGATATCTTCCCTCATCAAATATACGTTAAGTTTTTGATATTTCCACATGTATAATTCTATGGTCATATTCCATAGAATTGAAATGAAAATATACAATAAATAGTTCCTTAAATTATAGATTATTTGGTTATATAAAAAAAGCTCATCATAAATGATGAGCATTGCGGGGCCGACAAGAATCGAACTCGCGACCTCTTGCATTACTGGCGGACTTGATAATTTTCGCCATAAATTATTATATTAAAAAACTAAGTTCTTTTTCTAATGTTTGGAGTATAATTCGTAACCATAATCGACAGAATTAATAACTAGGCACAGCGATATCATCAATTTATTCTCAAGTAATAATTAAAAATATGGTGACAAATGAAGGAGTCTGTTGTAAATTCGAATACAGCTCGGATTGTGTGCTGAGGTAACCGTGAAAAAAAGTAACAGGTTTATCATAATAAGTTTTTACATGTAAATTCAAGGCGAGTAAAAAAACTTATATAATGATAATTTCGAGTGATAGCTTAAGAAAAAGCCGAACTTAAATTGGCTTTGTCTCTTTTTACTGAATATACAAATACATTTCTTAACCTGTCTTCCGCGTATTTTTGGAGGTTGGCTATCGTTAATTTACTAAGATAGATGTCTCCAAAATATCTTGTCCTTACATTAAAGGTTGCCTTAAGGGTTTCAGGTGCTTAGGTCTATGGACTGATTCGCTGTACTTCAGGAACTCGAAAAACAAATCTTTAGTTTTATTCGAAATTATTTTGGTATCATTTCTTTTCTTCAGTTCGGTCTTAAAATCCAATAAGAAGCAGATAGCATCCTTTTTAGATTTGGTTTTTGTTGAAATACAGGTAAGTTTTCCATTTTGCTGAGGATAATAAATATAATAGCGATCGTTTAAACGTTTTGAAGAAACATTATATTTTCTTCCTTTCCGTACTAAATTACTAACTTTTCTAATCAAAAGACTAATCAAATACTTGTAAGTCCTTAAGGAATTGATAGACCTGCTGGACTTATATTTCATTCAATACGCCGAGCATGAGCTGTTGGATTTATAACTGTTCCAAAGAAACCCTATAATAAATTTGTAAATCTGTCCCTTTTCGGATTTCTCTTTGGTATGCATTTAAGCTGTTCTGATTTTAATAATAGTTAATCCTTGATACAACGAACACTGAAACCACTCCCCTTGTAACCGCCTCCCAAATAGACTTTATTGCTATCGTAGAATAGATCCAGGACGAATGCGTCATCAGAACCGTACGCCTCCGAACTCCAGAATCTAGTAAAGCCTCCTAATCTGTTGAATGTACTGCTGGCATAGCGGTAGCCCGCGAGCAACGCAGAAAACCCGCTTGTATTTGTGCCAGCGCCGACTCCTGCTCCTTGTCCAACTGACTTCAACGCATTGCCATTATTGCTTACTTCTGTTTGCAAGGTTAGGAATTCTGCTTCTGACGGAATATGCCAACCACCAGGACAAATCCCTTTAACATTTCCACTGAATGCCGGATTTGGTAATATACTATCTGTAGCTCCATTTTCGTACTGCACCGCTTCTGCCCATTGATATAATCCGCCATAAATTTCACAGTTAGCCGGTTTGTTGTCAAAACAATACTTTTCAATTATTCCATTATTCGCTTGAATTTTAGTACTATCTATCATAATTCCTGCATTAAGATTCTCTTTTAGCCAACATTGTATTCCAATTTGTACCGAATTATAGGTTTTACCATCATATATTACAATTGGTAATCCTTTACAGGGTATTCCTGTTGTTTGCGCATTTAAGATTAAGAATTGGTTTAAAACGAAAAACACTTGTAAAAGTTTTTTCATGCTCATCTCTGAAAGATTCACAAAAGATCCGGTTTTGTTTAATTTAAAATTAAGACAATCTTTTTTCAATTTCATAAATATTTAGCAAA
>Ga0182027_10014065_pt1 | contig 11104 bp, 10 predicted proteins | sample 712E1DmetaG_FD_121300 | JGI IMG/M metagenome (GOLD analysis project Ga0182027, IMG submission 121300) | Permafrost microbial communities from Stordalen Mire, Sweden - 712E1D metaG (Illumina Assembly) | ecosystem: Environmental > Terrestrial > Soil > Wetlands > Permafrost | place: Sweden...
ACTCGATGCGGGAAATGAACAAGCGGGAACACACCACGTTCATTTTTTCCACGCACGACGCAAACGTGCTCAAGTACGCGAGCCACGTCATCAAGATCAAAGACGGCCTCATCACCAAGGAATAGGGCATGAACCTTATCGCAAAAATCGCCTGGCGCAACATCATGCGGCACCGGGGGAAGAGCCTCATCATCGGCGCGATCCTGTTTGTGGGCGCGTTTATCATGACCATGGGCAACGGCGTGATGTCGGGCATGGACGCCGGCCTCACGAAAACCGTGGTCAACAGCTTCACCGGCGATATCGTCCTGGTGTCCGACAAACAGGAAAACGACAACGTGTTCGTCGAGTTCATGGGTAAGGCCGTTGCGCCCATCTACAACTACGTTGACATAAAGAAAGCTCTCGACTCCCTGCCGTACGTGGAACGCGCCCTGCCCGAGGGGAAGAACATGGCGATGGTGCTCAACGAGGAAGGCGGCGCGCCGGGAAATGCGAACCTTCTCGGTGTGGACATCGGGCGGTACAGGAAGATGTTTCCGGGAAGCGTTTCTGTGATCGAGGGGCGCATGCTGGAGCCGGGCGACCGGGGCGCGCTGGTGCCGGTCTACGCTCAGAAGGAATTCGAGGCCTACACCAATATCTGGTTCATGCCCGAAAGCACCGTGCTCGATTCGGCACGGCTTCCCAAAGAGGTGAAGCCCGACTACGCCGCGCTCATTCCAAAAACAAGCGCCGTGCTCATGGGATTCAACGAGGACAATTCAACAACAGACATTCGGATGGGCATTAAGGGCATTATCAAGTACCGGGCGCTCAATTCGCTCTGGGGGCAGTTCGTGGTGATCGACATAGAATCGTACCGCCGCTGCCTGGGCTATTTCGCCGCGAGCGACAAGGCGGACGTGCCGGCCTCGGAGCAGAAACTGTTTTCGCTCGCGGATGAAAACCTCGACGCCATGTTCAGGCAGGATTCGCTCATGACAAGCGCGAGCGGCAGCCGCACCGCACACGCAGCCAAAGCGAAACCGGCAGTGAGGGCCGAACCGCCCAAGCAGGTCGACGTGGACGCGGGCGCGTACAACTTGGTGTGCGTTCTTCTCAAAAAAGGCCAGAGTGCACCGGACTGCATCGGGAAGCTCAACAAGTTGTCCAAAGAACGGAAGCTCGGTTTCCGGGCAGTTTCATGGAAGAAAGCCATGGGCGCCGTGGGCAGCATGGCAACCATCATCAAGGGCGCGCTGTTCGTGTTTGTCATGTTCCTGTTCTTCGTCGCCATCATCATCATCGTCAACACCCTGAGCATGGCGGCAATCGAGCGCACCACGGAAATCGGCATGATGCGCGCCGTCGGCGCGAGGAAGGGGTTCATTTCGGTGATGTTCCTCGCGGAAACCGCGATGCTGGCGTTTGTGTTCGGCGTGGCGGGCATCGTCGCGGGGATCATCGTCGTCAACGTTTTCGCGGTGTTCAATATCACAAGCACAAACGACATGATCCAACTGCTGTTCGGCGGCGACACGTTCCATCCGCTGCTCACGGCCGCCGACATCGTGGTGAGCATCGGCCAGCTTGCCATCGTGACGCTCATCGCGGTGATCTACCCGACCCGTGTTGCCCGGAGCATCACGCCGCTGGATGCGGTGACGAGAGACTGAAAAGAAGATTCACCGCAAAGGCGCAAAGATCGCAGAGAGACGCAAAGGCAATTATTGATTATGGAGAAACCGGAAGACGTTTTGTCGAACAGGATAATTGGGGCTGCAATCGAGGTTCACAAATCGCTGGGGCCTGGTCTTCTCGAAAGTGCCTATGAGGATTGTCTCTGCCATGAATTCGGTTTGCAGGGTATCCTGCATGAGCGGCAGAAGCAGTTATCATTGGCATACAAAGGCGTTCGGCTTGATTGCGCTTACAGGATGGATATTGTGGTTGAGAACCTTGTCGTTGTGGAATTGAAATGCGTTGACAAAAGGGAAGCAATCTATGAAGCCCAACTCCTGACCTATTTGCGGCTTTCTGGCCTAAAACTTGGCTTACTCATTAATTTTAACGTTCCAATACTACGAAGTGGAATTAAGCGGCTGGTCAATAATCTCTAGTCTTCAGGCAAGACATGTCTTTGCGTCCTTTGCGTCTTTGCGGTGAATCTTCATCTTCCGGAGAATCCTCATGACCACCATAATCACAATCGCCCTGCGCAACCTGCTGCGGCAGAAGCGCCGGAACATCCTGCTGGGCATCGCCATTGCCTTCGGCATGATGATCCTGGTGCTGGCCAATTCGTTTTCACACGGGATATCGGACGTTATCTTCAATAAGATCCTGCGGTATACCTCCGGGCACGTGAGCGTTTCGTTCACCCGGAACGGAAACATATACCGGATGCTCTTTAAGGACGGCGACCGTATGATGGCCATTGCAAAGCAAACGATCCCCGATGTCGCCGGCATGCAGGAGGCAATCGGCATCATGGCGCGCGCCATCGGCAACGGGGCGAACGACAATGTAATCATGGTCGGCATGGATCCCAAGGGCACGGGATCGAAAAAGGACAAAGAAGAGGCGGCCGAGAATTTCAAGATGATCACCGGCTCGTTCAAGGATCTTACGCGCACCGACGTGGAAAACCCGGTGCTGCTCGCCGAATCCAAGGCAAAATCACTTCATGTCAAAAAGGACGACATCCTCCGCGTGCGGTTCCAGGATGTCAACGGGCAGAACCAGGCCGGCCGGCTCACCGTGGCCGGCATTTTCAAGCCCGCGAACGTCTTCATGTCTGCGCCAATTTTCCTTAACATCCACGATCTCAAGCGGCTTGGCGGCTACGGGCCGCACGACATCGGCCAGCTGTATATCATGCTCAACAAGGACCCGAGAAAGTTCGCCGTCACCTATGCCGACAAACTGCACGCCGCGCTCGAACCCGGGCTTGCGGCCGTGTCCGGAACAGCCTCTTTCGCGCACGCAAACGCGCGGGCCGTGGCACTGTGTTTCAAGAATGATTCGGTCGAGCGCGTGCTCTTGTCCGATTCGCTCAAGACCAGCGCGGCACTTCCCGGACAACACCTGCTCGGCAGGGAATCCGTGGCGCTGGGCGCCGGGCTGGCCGCCGCATTGGGCGCGCGGCCCGGAGACACCTGCTCGCTTTCCTATAGGCCCAAATACGAGGAACAGGACTATGTTGAGCGCTTGCCGGTTTCCGCGGTGCTCGCTCCGTCGAAACTCGTGCCGGACAATGTCGTTCTCGTCAACGAGACCCGGTTCTACCGGTTCTTCTACGACCACTGGCCGCGTCCACTGGATTCTGCCGTTCTGGCGGGGCTTCCCGCAAAGGGGAGCCGGTTTTACAACGCGCTCTCTCCTGAATGGATCCTGCTTGCCCGGACAAAGACAACCACCGAAATGCAGAAGCAGACAAAGGAGATATCCAAGCTCAGGTCGTCAGCGTTTACCGTGAAGGTGCAGTCGATGTACGAGAGCGCGAGTATGGTGGTGAACCTCGAGCACGCGCTCAACCTCATTACCCTGGGCGCGGTGCTTGTCCTGTTTTTTATCATCCTTATCGGCGTGGTAAATACTCTGCGCATGACCATCCGCGAGCGCACACGCGAGATCGGCACCATGCGCGCCATCGGCATGCAGAAGAATGATGTCCGGAATTCCTTCCTGTTCGAGACCTATTTCCTTGCGCTTTTTTCCACGCTCGCCGGCACGGCGTTGGCGTTCGGCATCATGGCCGCATTGTCTTTTGTGAAGATCGACGCCCAGGACAATCCGCTGGGAATGCTTCTGGTAAACGGCCATCTCAATTTCGCGCCCACCGTGGCGGGAACCGTGGGCTACCTGATCCTGATCCAGCTCATCGCCGTTGTCACGGCCTATTTCCCGGCCCGCCGGGCGGCAAGGATGTCTGCTGCTGCGGCGTTTAGACACTACGAATAAATTAGGGAGATAGGAAAGACTAAATGATGGGCGTTTCCCCTCGCAGTGGCGCTGACGCGCCACGGCGAGGGGCCGGTCTCCCTCCGGGCTCGGCCAAGGCCTCGGTGCCGGACCGCCCTATGCCTTCGGCTGGGTCGTCCGGCACCGCGCTTTAGCGCGCCCTTCGGTCCACCTAACGCGGGGCAGAGGGTCGATGCCACAATATTGAATTCGGCCGATGCACAAATGTGCTTGACACACACAGAGCAGATGCTGTCACGAAATGTTTGCTTCTGTCTTGGCCCATGCCGACATTGACAACTGTGGAATCAATCTTATGCCCAGCGCCAGGCCGGACTGGAACGTGCGCTGGAGCGCAGTACCGCCTGACCGCGGCCGAAGGCCCTGGCGGCAGGCGGCACCGAGGCCAACAGGCCGAGCGTGTAAGGAGGGCCGCCGCTGCGTAGCAGCGGGGCGCCCGGATTCACCTTATTGGCAAAAATGTGAACGAGTGCCTTGCTATCCGTATTTGCATGCCGCAATAGCAGCAGCGACTGGAACGCTCTCATCAATTATTTTAACAAGTTGTATTTCGCGCTGCGTAGGAACACGTTCAATCCGCCAAAGAGAGGACTTTTCGTGAAAAACATAGTACTAGCTTTGCTCGCGCTGTGCATGCCCGCGCTTGCCGGACCCACGATAGGCGAATTGCTTCAGAAGATCGAAGCCAGCCACAAAATGACATCCGACGTCAAGGCGAACGTCACGCTCACGCAGCAGAAGACGGGCCAGGGCATCAAGCAGTTCGACGTGCTGTACTACCGCCGCGACGCCGACGATTCGTACCTTATTATCATGACCGCGCCGGAATCGGAAAAGGGCAACGGTTATCTGCGGGTGGAAGACAATTTCTGGATGTATCGCACCAACACCCGCACCTTCCAGCATATCAACCGCGACGAGAGCATCGCCGGCTCCAACGCGAAGGGCGAGGACTTCGAGCGCAGGCCGCTCAATGAGCTGTACGAAGCGGCAAAGGACTCGTCCGGCAAAGAGACCGTGACCGAGGAGAAACTCGGCCAGATCCCCGTCTACAAATTCGACGTCAAGGCAAAAGTAAAGGACGTGGATTATCCTAGGAAGCGCTTCTGGGTACGCACCGACAACGCGCTTCTGCTCAAGGAGGAAGACTACTCATCCTCGGGTACGCTCATGCAGACGGCATATGATCTCAAGTACACCACCGTCAACGGCCGTTTTATCCCGGTTACGCAGATGTTTATCGACGAATTCGAAAAAGGGAACAAGACCAAGGTGGAGATAAGCGGCATATCCACGGAGAAGCTTGACGACAAGATATTCACAAAAGCGTATCTGGAGAATCTTAGCAAGTGATGAGTTCCGAAAAATCGGCATGTTTGAAGGGGGAAGTTTCCCCCTCGCTTCAGCCTTTGCTACGCAAAGTCTTCCGGCGCTTTCCGCCCTTGCTGTTGGGCGGGCGCATGCCTTCCTGGGCAACCCCCATGTGGAGGCGGTTGCAAGAATCAATCGCCTGTGTGGGGGCACCCACGAGCGATAGTTGAAAGGAAGCCGGTTGGCGTTTACTTTGTCTCATCAAAAGTGGAATAAAGAAAAGGTGTCATTGCGAGCGGAGCGAAGCAATCTACCGTTGTTTGTTTTATGAAGAGATGATGGCACCCCTAATCTCGGCGCTAATCTCTCACTATGCATCTTGTTGAGTTGTCTTTTGGAGATCGCAGTGAATAGAACATCTTCAGTCATTTCTGCACTATCCTTTGTATTCTGCAATCTCGCCTGGGCAGGCGATACGGCCGTAGACGAGAACGCCCTGTTCGCCGACACTGCAACGGTGGTGCAGCAGAAGGGGCTTGTGGATTCGGCCCACATGAAGGACGCCACTGAGAAAAAGGGAACAAGCATCGGCGGCAATGTTATCGCCGCAGCAATCGGAACCGCCACGCGCGACTGGCTGTTTAAAGGCCATCACACCTCCGACACGTACCTTACCAGCCTCCTTGTCGGCAACATTCTGCTCGACGCGCGGCTGCTGGACAACGTGAAGGCGTTCGGCAACGGAGAAGTGGACTATTCGCCTTCGTCCGATACGATAGACGTTGACTTGCGCGAACTCTTTATAGATGCGAATATCAACAAACAGGTATATTTCAGGGCCGGCAAGCAGGTGTTGCAATGGGGAAGGTGCTTCCTGTGGAACCCCACCGACCTCATCAACGTGGAGAAGAAGCCGTTTATCGACAAGATCGGGTCGCGCGAAGGGACCTACGGTTTGCGCGTGCACGCGCCCTTCGGCACCAAAATGAATCTGTATTCCTTTATCAATTTGAATTCAGTGGATCGGGTCGACAAGACGGCGGCAGCGCTCAAGTTCGAATTTCTCGCCGGCGGTACGGAGATGGCTTTTTCCCTGTGGGGAAAAGAGAATCGGCCCCCCGTTGCCGGATACGATTTTTCCGCGCAGGCGTTCAACATCAATTTCTACGGTGAGGCCACCATTTCAAACGGCGACAACACGGCCAGGATAAAAGAGGCCGGCGGCATTTTGTCTGTCGACAGCGTGTCGTACGGATGGACGCCGCGCGTGAGCCTCGGGCTCAACAGGCCGTTCGACTTCTTCGACATCAAGGACGGCATTACCGTGGGGGCGGAAGTCTTTTACAACGGGGGAGGATATTCCGGCAATATCTTTAGCGACAGCAGGATGTTCTTTTTTCGCGACACGGTGACGGTGGCGGTTCCGCAACACGCGCCTGTAAAGACCGCGGCGGGCACCAGGGAAATGTTTCTGCTGGCCAATGGCCTGTACGAACCCAATTACCATTCGCGGTACTATGCCGCAATCTTCACCGGCATCAACCGGTTTCTCCTGAGCGACATGACCCTCAACCTCAACGCGCTCGCGAATCTCGAACAGCGCTGCGGCGTGGTATCGCTTTCCTATGCGTACACAACGCTGAGCAACCTCACCTTCGGAATCACCGCCGACGGCTACTTCGGCGCAAGCAATACCGAATACACCTTCTTTAACGGCGCGTGGGACACCAGAGTGACGGTGGGCGTGTCGTTCTAGCCGCGCCGCTCGGCGCTTATCGTTTTCCAACCACCGATACGGTTGCCGATGCGACCAATTTCGGAATCCTGCCTCCTTTACTGTAGAGGGCGGCAACATACGATCCCGGCGGCCAGGGCTGCCCCTTGTGCGACATCCGCCTCGCACCGGCCCGCCGGCGCCACTCCGTCGACAATCGTCCTTATTTTTCGACCCCGGTCGTCAAAAAGCGCCAGCAGCACGAGGACCACGGTCGTGTCGGACGTGCGGGCTTGGTCCGGCGTTCAAGTTCCGGGCACGGTATTTGCAATTCCCAAGGTGAGGAGGGAACCGGACTCGGCGAATCCGCACAAGCCGGTTCCCTGGGGAAAAGCAATCGTTAAACCACTAAAAAGGAGGCGCTTATGGCCACAAGAGCTCCGAGACCGGTTCCGGAAGGGATGCACACCGTAACTCCTGTTCTCAATTTCAAAGGCGACTGCAGTAAAGCAATCGAATTCTACCAGAAGGCTTTTGGCGCCGCAATCGCGGGTGAGATTGCCAAAGGGCCGGATTTGAAGGTGATGCACGCAATGATCAAAATCGGCGATTCAAATGTCATGCTTTCCGATTTGATGGGCATGGTTGAGGAACCAGTGGGCATGCACGCCAATTTGTGGGTTTATGTTGAAGACTGCGATTCCCTTTTCAACCGGGCCGTGGCCGCCGGTTGCAGCGTTACCTGGCCGCCCTCCGACCAGTTCTGGGGAGACCGCGTCGCAGTGGTAAAGGACCCCTTCGGAAACCAGTGGTCCATCGCGACGGTCAAATGGACCATGGCACCCGAAGAAATGCAGAAAGCGCAGGAGGAATGGCTCAAAACGATGAAAGTGCAGTGAAAGGCTGACTTTGCAAATTTCAACAAATTGACATCTGGACTTCGGCCTTTTCGCCTATCTCGCGGAAGCCGATTCTTTCCACACCGCGTAATTGACGCTGCCTTTTCCCTCGTGCTTTGCGCCGTACATGAGGTTGTCGGCCTTTTTGATGAGTTCGTCGACGTTTGCGGGTGATCGCAGGTAGGTGATGACCCCGATTGAGAAGGTGACGGGCCACTGTTCTGTCTGCATGCGGTCCAGAAGGGCGGTGTTGATTTTCTCGATAACAGCCCGGGCCTGTTCGGCGCCCGTCTCGGCAAGAAGGAGCACGAATTCGTCGCCGCCGATGCGCGCGAAAATGTCGGAGGAGCGGATGTTGCGGGGAACCGTGGTTGCAATAGCTCTCAGAACCAGGTCGCCAACTTCGTGTCCCAGGGTGTCGTTGATTTCCTTGAAGTTGTCACAATCGATGTAGGCGAGGGTGAACGGGTGTTTGTAGCGGTGTAAACGGTCGATCTCGGTTTGCGCCGCCTCAAAAAACGCCCTGCGGTTGGCCGCGCCCGTGAGCATGTCCTTTCTCGCCAGATCCTTTTCGCGCTCCATGGTTTCCTTCAGGCGCGACAGGATTCCCGCACAAATGAGAAACACGCAGAGCTTGACCGATACGTTCCAGTAGGGAACGATCGGGTGGGAATAGCCGGAGTGAGAAACCACGTCCGCATAGAACCAGGCGCACGCGCCGGCGACCGCCATGGCATAGGCGATTCGTCTTCCGGAAAACCATGCCGCCAGGAGGATGGGGAGAAGGTAGAAAATTATGAATGAAAGGTCGGGTCCGGTGAGTATGTCAAAAACCATAAACAGCCCGACAAGCCCGAGATAGAGAGCAACGAGCAAGGGCTGCGAGACGGTCTTGAGAACGTTCAAAGGGTTCATGGAATGTCGTAAATGTTTGTCCGGTCTCGAAACCGGTGCCAGTCGTTTGTGGTGAACCCTGGCAAACTGCGCTGAACCGCGCTATCGGCCATGGTCAAGAAATATACGATACATCAACAGATGCGGCAATCGAATAGTGCGTGGGCACATGACAGAAAGGGAATTATGTCAATCTCCTGTTGATCAGCATCTTTGCGGTCTTCCATCCGAGCGCAAGGGATCCCGCGAGCAGGGTAAGGCCCGCAACCCCGGGAACGCCGGCTATAAAGAACAGAAGAACCGCGAGGAACGGAAACAGCAGGAGCAGCGAAAGAATGGCGAACTTCTCGAAGTAAACGGAAAAAACATATCTGCGAAAATCCGTGGGGCGCTGACCGTAGAACCGGAGGAAACGCACGCCTTCCTGGACCCTTTTCCGCCTGAGGCGTTTGTGGCGGGCAAACCGGGTCATCACGTCGTTCCATCCGCTTTTCTCCACATATCGCATGAGGAAAGGCGTGGTGTACGAAACATGCCCCATGTCGAGCATGATGTTCACCATGGGCGGAATGAGTTCCTTTTCGCCCGGCATGCTTTCGTACGCCCGGTGGAGATAGCTGAATGCCTTGAGGTTTTCACCGTTTTCCCGGTAATAGTCGGCAAGAAACCAATAATCTTCGATGCAGTAGGGGCGTTCCAGCCTGATCACCCGTTGCACGTATTTTTCCATTTTCGCGAGACTGCCGGTATCGCGAAGAAAATGATAGTAGTCCCGCAGGATCTCGGGGTTCTCGGGCTCAATGGCCAGCGCCGCGTCAAACGATTTTTGCGCGTCCTTGTCCTGCCGCTTTTCCGAATAAGCAATTGCTTTAACGCGCAGCGCTTCGGCATCGAGCGGAGATACGTCCAGCGCCTTTTCGGCCGTGGCGAGCGCGAGGTCCGCGTTCCCGCCGTTGAGGTGGACATAAGCAAGGTCCACGTAGCCGACCGGCGAATTAGGGTACAGCCGTATGGTCTCCTGGGCCAGCGCAAGCGCGTCGTCGGCCTGGTTGTTTTGCGAGAGACAGAACACCAGGCGCGACAGGGTCCGAATATTTCTCGGCGAGTCCTTGAGATATTCCCGGTAGAGCGTCACGCTTTTCTCGGTTTCCCCGAGAAAAATGTAATGGTCGGCCAGAAGGTCCCGTACCTCGTCGAATTGCGGATTGAGCTGGAGCGCGGTCCGGAAGCAGCGCTCGGCGTTCTCGAAATCTCCGGTCCGCTCGTAGGCAATGCCGCCGTTGCGAAACGTTTCGGGATTGTCGGTCCCCGCCTTCAGTGCCTTTTCGAAGTAAAGGATGGCCGTGTCAAACTGACTTATTTCGGTGTAATACCAGATCATTGCGCAGAAGACCGACTCGGTGCCGGGATTGTAATTGTCCGCGCGGGTAAGGTACTTGCCGGCTTTCTTGAGGCCGCCGAGTTGGCTGTATGCATAGAACAGCCCGAGCAGAACGTCGACATTCTTCTTGTCGATCTTGAGGGCCTTTTGAAGGTTGGGGATAGCCTTGTGCGGATCGTCCTGCTCGAGGTAAACGCGGGAATAGAGGAAGTAAATTTCCCATTCGTCCTGATAGAACGATGCGTAGCTGTCCAGAAGCGAAAGTGCGTCCTCGTACAGCCCGAGTTCCAGGAACTCCTGAATACGGTCGACTAAATCCTGCAATTCGAGCCATTCGTCCATGGGATTACTCCGCCTCCGGGGCAAAAATAATTGAGGCTTGGGTCGGGAAAGCTAGTATTTGATTGCGGATTACACGGGAAGATGTTTTTGCACAAGTCGGAAATAGACTTGCTTACATTGGCACAATTTTAAAATAAGTCTTCAGGCCGTGCGAGGTTCGGCTTTGGACGGCACGAGCGTCGAAAATAGGTCAAGATATGGGGCATCCCACTGCATCAATAGGATGAAGATCTGGGCGCCCCGCCTTCGGCGGCGGTTCTCCTTCTGGGCTCGGCCCGTCGGCCTCGGTGCGGGATCGCCCCAATGCCTCACGGCGGGGTCGACCGGCACTGCTCTCCAGAGCACCCGGCAGTCCAACCTGGCGCGGCGCAGAAGAATGGTGGCCATACGTCAATCACGGCTTTCGCAGATTTGTTTTGATTTTGTCTTTTGTATTCCGCCATCAGCGCCGCCCCATGAGACCGGCAGATTGGTCCGCTCGCGTCGTTCAAGGCCGGCATCTTTTGAGGATTGCAAAAATGTCCTGCCGGACGCGTGTGTTCACGCTCGGCGTCCGGCCTCGCGCCCGCTGGGCGCGCTTCGCGCGTGGTCTCCGCA
>Ga0182027_10014066_pt1 | contig 11104 bp, 11 predicted proteins | sample 712E1DmetaG_FD_121300 | JGI IMG/M metagenome (GOLD analysis project Ga0182027, IMG submission 121300) | Permafrost microbial communities from Stordalen Mire, Sweden - 712E1D metaG (Illumina Assembly) | ecosystem: Environmental > Terrestrial > Soil > Wetlands > Permafrost | place: Sweden...
CTCTCGGTAAATTTTTTCACGCCGGCTTTGGTGTCATAAATTTTGGCAAAGGGAAAATTGCCGCCTTCGCGATAGAGGCCGGCTAAAAAACCGTTTAAATTTTCCGCCAGCTTGGCTTTGTTCTCAAAAACTCCGGCCAGCACTTGCGGCGACTCGATCCAGTAAAAAATTTTGCCGCGATATTTGTGCGTGGTCAAATATCCCAGCTTCTCTAATTTAGTTAAGATGCTGATGGCGGTGGTGCGCGCCAAACCGGCTTTTTTGGCGATGTTGACAGCCGCCGCTTCGCCCAATTCAGTCAGCGAAAGATAAACTTTTATTTCATTTTCTTTGAACCCCAATTCCCCGAGGGTTTTTTTAATTTGTGGCAACATAGAAGTTTTTGTCGAAAATTATCGACACAATTAAGATATTTTATGGCTAAAATTAAATAATATTTTAAAATATTTAAAATAATTATTACAAAAAATAGTTTTAGTCTTATAGTTTAGCATAGAAGACGTTCTTTAACAACCCATAAAAATTAAAAGGAGAAAGCCATGAAAACAACCTACATCTATCCCGGCACATTTTGCCCGCCGACCTATGGCCATCTGGATATCGTCCGGCGCGCCGCCGCGATCTTTCCGGAGCTGACGATAGTCTGCTCGCAAAATCCGGACAAAAAATCTAATTTATTCTCGCCCGCCGAGTGCCGCCGCCTCTGGCAGTATTATAATCTGCCGAAAAATGTCCGCGTCGCGACTTTGGCAGAATTTTTAGCTAAAAAAATTCCGGCCGCTGCCGTGGTGATGATCCGCGGCATCCGCAATGAAGCTGATTTTGACGGCGAAAAAAAAGTTCTGTTCTTTAATCAAAAAAATTATCGCCTCGACAAGTTTTTCTATCTGGTCAGCCGAAAAAAATTTCGCAACATTTCTTCCTCTCGCGTGCGAAATGCCGTGCGCCATGGCAATACCCGCGATCTTACTCGCCTCGTATCCCCTCTCGTGCTTTCGGAAACCTTGGAAAAATTCTATGGCCTCAAGCGGCTATACGTCGCGGTCGGCCGTCCGGCTTCCGGCAAGTCCACCATCTTGAAAAAGATGGCGCGGGCGGAAAAAAAATTTATCCACGTGGAAACCGACGAATTGAATCATCGTCTCAAGACGCTTTTGGAAAAATTGTTTCCGGGAAAAAATTTAATTGAATTGGCCATCGAGCGCGGCGCCGAACTTAGTCGGGCCATAAAAAAACCGTGGCTGCAGTTGATTTTTGACTCTCTGACAAACTGTCCGTCGGGCGCCACGGTATTTTTGGAAATACCCTATGCCCTGCAACCGGACAAAAAAATTTACCGCTTTCTTGGCGGCCGGATAATTTATTTCGGCTGCCGGACTAAAGAAAATTATCAGCGCAATCAAGCGCGAAATACCGCCGAGCGCCGAGCATTTATTGAGCTGATTCCGGACTTATCCGACAGCCGGAAGATTGCCGAAAAAAATAATTTAGCGCTGATGGAGGTCGATACTTCCTTTGCGCCCGAACTGCTGGCTGAAAATGTAAAAAAAATAATCAACCTCATTAAAGGAGAATAATATGGAAAACATCTTTGCCCAAATAATTTTTGCTCACGTTTTCGGCGACTATTTTCTTCAGCCGAAAAAAATGGCGCTCCTGAAATCGGCGCGCGGCTGGCGCGGAATATTTTGGTGCGCCGCGCACAGCCTAGTTTACACCGCCGGTTTCGCCTTGTTCTTTCTTAACGTCAATCCGATTTTTTTAAGCCTGGTCTTTTTAAGCCATTATCCGATTGACCGCTGGTCGCTCGCGCAAAAATGGCTTGACCTAATCGGCGGCAGGAATTTCCTTCGCTCCAGCGCCTCCCAAAGCGAGCATCGCGAAATAGACATCATCTTCTCTTGCCTGGTTTACGCGGTGGTTGATAATTTTATGCACCTTTATGCGATCTGGTTAATCACTAAAATAATTTTTTAATCGCCAAAGACGGTCAATTTTAGACCGTCTTTTTTATTACGAGTTGCGCAAAAAAGGTTTAATGGTCAAAAATGGTTGGTGGATATATTACCATGTTTTGCAATTTATCAAGCAACACCCATCTTTTATTGTTATTTTTATAAGAAATTAAATCAATCTATAACTAAATTCGTTGAAGTATTAACTGTTTTATATTTGTTTTTAATTTTATTTTAATATTACGGCAAATATGACATTTTCACCAACCATTTTTGACCATTAAACCGATAACGAAAAAAATAGCCGGCGGAAATTAATTCCCGCCGGCGCGCTGTTTATTTAATAATTAAAGGAGCTTACAGATGTTGAATGAAAATTCAGCATCTTCCTTGTTGCACAAAGCGTACGGGTGCTTTTCTTTTTTCATGACCGCTTCCAATTTTTCCCAAAAAACTTCCTCTAAGTCGTAATTATCGGCCGTAATGATTAGGCGGCGATTATCATCTTCTTTGATTGTTTCATTAAAGGTTTCCTGCATCGCCTGATTGACGATAGTTTTTAAAAGAGCGGTGGCTCGCTGCTGATTGCCATAATACTGAAAAAGTTTTAGCGCCATTTCTTTTTCGTCTTTCCGCTCATAGCTGAAAATGAAACTGATTTTTTCAATTTTCATTTCCAGACCCATTATCTCGGAGTGGAATGGAAAGGTTTTCCTTGCGCGGATCTCTTCCACTTTCCGTAAATAAATATACTCACGGCTGAGATTGCCGATGGTGATTTCTTCCAGCGACCTGACTTTAATGATCAAGCCAACAAAATTGACTTCGCCTTTTTTAACGCGATACAGCATGGTGCCGTATTGATCGATTAGCGGCAGTGGCTTCATCCGGCGGATAATTTTTCTTGACAGCCAAATCAATATTGGCCAAAGAATTAAAGTTCCGGCCACAAATATCACCACCGCCCGCATATTACGCGGATATAGGCGCGAGTAAATATTAATGGCAACGCAAACATTTATTGCAACGGCCAGAAAAAAAGAAAACAATTTAGACGCACTTTTCAGATTCACAACAACCTCCTCGGGTTAAAATTCCGTAATCTTCAAAAAATTAAAATCACCGTCAACTTGATAATAGCTTCCCTCCAGCAATTCGTTCAGCTTGCCGAGAAAAAATTTTTTCAAATTGCGCGTCGACCCTTCTTCCTTGCTGGTTATTTTCACGAATTGGTCCGCCGCTTGCAAAGCTTCCGAAACAACGGCGGATAAATATTTTATGGCCGCGGTTCGGCTTTTATGCGTGGCGAAAAAATCCAGAGGAACACTGTCGGAGATAAAAGCGAATCTTAGATTTTTTACAATCAATTCGCAAGACGGTGTTTCTTTGCTTTCAAAAATTTTCACCGTAGTTTCTTTTTTTACGACCACCAGCGGTAAAGAAGAATAACAGTTAGAATAGCCGAGCCACGACATTGTTTTTCGCAATTTTTTTTCTTCGCCCGGCTTAAAAAATCCCACAAACATATCCCCTATTTCCAGCTTCACAAAAAGCGCGATGCCGCCGAGGTCGATTATAATCGGCCGGGGGCGCTTGAGGAAAATTTTGTCGGTCAAGCCGATTTTAACCAGCGGCCAGAGTATCAGACTGACGATGAAACAAGCAATGAGTATCAGTATTTCGTGGGCGTGAAAATGCCAGGCAAAAGCTGGCAGGCTGAAGCGGAAATAAACGCAGGGCAAAAAACCGAGCGCGAACGCCAAAAAACCCGAAAGCAATTCCGACCAGATTTTTAAATTCATAACAGTCTCCTTGGTTAAATTGTGAAAGATCGATTTGTTAACTCGTATTTATACCACGGCCAAGACTATAATGTCAAGCTATCGCACGTAACTCACCTGCCTGCCGGTAGGCAGGTAACACATAACTCGTAACACGGCGTTCTCAGCTGGCGGATAATTATGGAACTATTCGGATGTCCCGCTTTCGTAGTGCGGGTCCGCCCAGGGCGGATAACAAAATAAAATACCGGCAGAAAATTAATTCCTGCCGGAATACTTGTTCATTCTTTAACTATTTTGTTGTCTGTCCGACTTAATGTCGGTAAAAAATCAACTGCGAGTCGAAACTCATCCCCGCGGTAAAAATATAATTCTTTTGCCGTGTCCTCAGCCAAAAGTTGATTGGCCTTGTCGGGAAAGATTCCTCCAACATCTTGCCGAAAATCTTCGCAGATGTCTTGTAGGTCGCCTTCAATTTTATTGACGCCCAATTCTCTGGCCGTCAGAACTTCACGTGCCGCCGCTTCCAGGGCTTTTTTCAAAACCTTTTCAATTGAGTTGCGCGCCGCCTGCTCGCTGTTGTAGCGGATGGGCAACTTTTTTATCGCCTCCTCGCTTCCACAGTCGTTAAAAACCACAATGAAATTTTCCACCGCTACCATTACATTGAACTCGATGATCGGTATTTTCACATGGAGATTAAAAGAAAATTTTACCGGATAAAATTCATATTTCCGGAACAATTTTGGTCCGCCGATTTCGTCCAGTAAGGCGCCACCAAAATTTTTTTTATCCCGCCCGTGAAAGCAGTACGTTGTTTTGTAGAGATCGTCTTTTTTATAAAAGGCGAAGAAATCTCCAAGCGATGACACTGTTTTCATTAAACGTCTTATTTGGACTTTTTTTCTCCGAACCGTGGCCGCCGAATAGATTAGAATCAAGGCTAAAATCGCCAAGGAAACCATTACTAAACCTGTCGACAAATGGTAATAATTCGCTAAAGCAATTTTGACTGGAAAAAAATACAGCATAACTCCCGCCGTAATTGCAATCATCGCGCCAAACAATTTGAAAAACATACAATCCTCCTTATTTTTATTACAAATTATGAAAGAACCCACAATATGCTCTATATTTATATTATCTTTACCATAAAAAAAGCGCTCCTGTCAAGAGCGACTCACATAGCACATAACTCGTAACACGTAACGGGTTGGTGAAAAAAAATTTCTCAATATAATAGCAGTGTTTTAGTTAATTGGTTGATTAGTTAATTAGTTGTAATGCAGTAAAGTTCGTAAATAATAGCAACGCTGTTTTACAGTTCAACTAAGTACCCAATTGACTAAGTGACTAAAAAAAATAAAATATTTTATAAAAAGTTTTTTTTATCGATTAACTTATTCCAAAAAAACTTTTAGCATTATCGGTGGAGATCTCGGCGATGCGCTCCGGCTCCACGCCGCGGATGGCGGCAATGCGCTCGGCGACATAGGCGACCAGCACCGGCTCGTTGCGGCGGCCGCGGAACGGCTCCGGCGTCATAAACGGACAGTCGGTTTCCACCATAAATTTATCGGCCGGCATTTTGCGCAACAGCGTGTCCCATTGCTGGCTGAAAGTGATGATGCCGGTGAACGAAATTAAAAATCCCAATTTAAAATATTCCCAAGCCAGATTTTCGTCGCCGGAAAAACAATGGATCACGCCCCAGGGTTTGTCGCTCGGAATTAATTCTTTATAATCCTCGCGGAATTTTTTCAAAGTGGAAAGCAAGTCGTCGTGCGCAACGCGGCAATGGATGATGGCCGGCAAATCAAAGCGGCGTGCCAATAATAATTGTTTGACAAAAACTTCTTTCTGCAATTTCTTGGAATTTTCCAAATTGGGTGATAGTTTCAAATGATAATAATCCAAACCAATCTCGCCGATGGCCACGGTTTTTTCCAGCTGCGCCAATTTTTCATAATTATCATAATTAAATTCTTCGGCCCGCACCCGCACCACTTCCCGCCCGTCTTCGCCGGTCTCAATAATATCTTCCAGATGCGTCGGATGCAAACCGACCGCCGCGTAAACGCCTTTTTCATATTTATTCGCCAAATCCAAAGCGCGCTTCGATGTTTTATAATCCGCGCCGACGATAATCATGCCGGTCTCATTATTCAAAGCGTTAAGAATAACTTGGTCGGCATCCTCGCTGAATTTTTTGAAATTGACGTGAGAGTGAGTATCGATTAATTTCATACACAATATTATAGCATAAAAAATAATTCGAACCTACAAAACATCCGAATACAACGAATATTTTTTACGAACGATTTTCGTTTCGTAGAGTTTGTAGTATTCGCGTATTTCGTAGGTTCGGATTATGTGTCAGCAAGTGCGATTATAATTTATGGTAAAAAAAATAACCAGCTCTTAAATATTGGCCGGTTATTTTTTAAAATATTATTTCATTTCCTCGGCAGCGGCCTCTTCGGCCGGTTCTTCAACAATAACATCCGCTTCCGGTTCGTCGGCCGGCATTTCCGGAGCAACCGGCGCGGCCGGAGCCATCGGCTCGGCGGCCGGGGCAACTGGCTTAACTTCTTCTTTTTTCCCGAATAATTTTGATAACCATGACATATAATTTTTTTGAAGTTGTTTATCAAAAAAAATAGTTTGATAATCGCTTCTATTATTAGCTCAACTAATTTAATATTACCACCGCAATAAACAAAAAGCAATCTTGACACAAATAATAAATAAGGTTGTAAAAACTAAAAAGGTTGAAATAATAGCCAGCTTGGGCTATGCTATATATTAATTAATGCTAAATGATGAATGCTAAATGCTAAATTAAATTAATAATTTAGCATTCATCACTTAGCATTTAGCATTTTATAATATTTTATGTCTAAATTCATCATCAACGGTCCGGCCAAATTGCATGGCGAAATTTCCGTAAAAGGGGCAAAAAACGCGGCTTTAAAGATTATTCCGGCCTCAATTTTATCGACCGAAAAAATAACCATCAGCAATTTGCCGCAAATTGAAGACGTCAAGCAATCCTTGGCTTTATTGGAAGATTTGGGCGCCAAAATCGACTATCCGCGGCCGGACACGGCCATCATCGACCCTTCTGGCATCAAAAAAACCGAATTAAACCCGGCTTTTGCCAACAAATTCAGAGCTTCCGTGATGTTTGTCGCACCGCTTTTGGCGCGCTTTGGCGAAGTTAAATTCCCCCATCCGGGCGGTTGCGTAATCGGCGCCGGCAAGCGTGACATTGATATTTTTTTGGACGGTTACCAAGCCTTGGGCGCGGAAGTAATTATCAAAGAAGATTATTATCATATCAAAGCCAAAGGCGGTCTCAAGGGCGGCGAATTCTTTTTTTATAAAAATATTTCTGTCACGGCCACCGAATCGATGCTAATGGCCGCGACGCTCGCCAACGGACGGACGATTTTAAAAAATTGCGCGCTGGAACCGGAGATTACCGCTCTCGCCGAATATCTAAATTCCTGCGGCGCCAAAATTTCCGGCGCCGGCACGCCGACGATAATTATTGACGGCGTAAAAAATATTTCCGGCGGAAATTTTTCCGTGATGCCGGATCGCATTGAAACCGGTTCGTTCGCCATTCTCGCCGCCGCCACTCGCTCGGAAATTTTAATCAAGAATTGCAATCCGGAACACATTCGCGTCCTTTTGGAAATTTTCAAACATCGCTTAGGTATTCCTTTTGAAGAAGGAAAAGACTGGATAAAAATAAAACCAGTCAAAAAAATAATGCCTTACAGCATTAAGACGCACGAATATCCCGGCTTCCCCACCGACCTGCAATCGCCTTACACGATTTTAATGACGCAGGCCGAAGGCTCATCGCTAATCCACGAAACAATTTATGACCGCCGGCTTGTATACGCCGACTTGCTTTCGCAGATGGGCGCTGATATTATTCTATGCGATCCGCACCGCGTTGTGGTTAACGGCCCGGCGAAATTGCGCGGCCGCAAATTGACCAGCCCTGATCTGCGCGCCGGCATCGCCCTGATTTTTGCCGCCTTAATTGCGGATGGCCGCACTGAAATCGATAATATTTATCAAATCGAACGCGGCTACGAAAACATCGCCGAACGCCTCGCCGCCTTGGGCGCTGATATTAAAAAAGATTCTAACTGCAGTTAAAGTATGAATTTAACCTTGCGCCGAATAATTTTTTATACATTTTGCTTTCTTTTTCTGGTCATCTCGACACTGATTATTCTTTACGCCTCCGGCTACCAGATTAATTATCGGTATTTGTTCACGCCGCTTGGCGTCCAAAAAACCGGTATGACCATTATTTATTCCAATCCGGCCGGAGCTGATATTTATTTAAACAACAAAATGGTAAAACGCTTTTCCAGTCCGTGGCTTGGGCAAATTATTCCAGCGCAAGATATTGCCATCCGGACTCCGGCCAACATTAAAGATCTCGCCCCGGGAGCGTATGATCTGCGAGTGGAAATTAGCGGCTATTGGCCATGGGAGCGGCAGATCAATATTTCTCCGGGAAAAATTACCCATGTTTTGGATATTAATTTATTCCGCAAAACGTCGCCGGAACTTATGGCGCAAGTTGCCAGCCAGCCAATCTCGCTCTCGCCGAATGACAAAAAAATATATTTATCCGCCTCCGGCCGATTTTTCGATTTAAAAACACAAACCCTTGGGAATACGCTTGCAGCCGCCATCTCAAGCACGAGCAACGTCTCTTGGTCGGCTGATTCTAATCGCTTGGCAGTTGATAAATATCTGCTCAACCTGAAAAATCCGGAAAAAAATTTAGCGCTCGACAAAATAATCGGCGCCGGCATCACCAATTTAAAGTGGAACGCGGAATTGGATAAAATATATTATCAATACAAAAATTCCATCGATGTCTTCAGTTTTTCCAATCAAACCAGCCAGACAATCGTCACCGCTGATAATATTTTAGATTACGAAGTCGCCAATAAAAATTTATATTATGTGGTGCGCGACGGCATTAATGCGAAGTTGGAATTTTATTCTTTGGACGGAAAAAAAATCGTGAAAGAAATAAATCTTCCCGCCTCCGACGGCTACCAACTAATCAATCCAACCGCCAAACTTATAAACCTCTATGATCAAAAATACCAGACGCTTTATCTGATCGATCCGGTCGTGGCCGACGCCAATCCGATTTTGGAAACAATCGATTCGGTGAAAAAAACGCAATGGATCAGTGATAGCGAATTAGTCTGGGCCAATGATTATGAGATTTGGGCGCTGGATTTAGACAAGAATGAAAATAAATTGATCACGCGCTGGTCTCAGCCGATCACCGCCATCATCAAAACCAAAGCGGCGAATTATATTCTCTACACCACCGCCAAAACGATCAACGTCATCACTTGGACCGCCAGCGACGACATCCAAACAACCGAACTGGCGAACTTTGACTCAATCGCTTCGCCGGTTTACAACGCCACGGAAAAAAATCTTTACTTCACGGCCAAGTCAGGCGGAGAGGAAGGATTGTACCGGCTTAATATACAATAAAAAAAATCCCCTCCCCGGGAGGGGTGGATTGCGCCGCGCAAGACGGGGTGGGTCTATTCCTGACATTATTTTTGTTACATTGCTAAATTGCTGCATTGTTACGCAACGAGAGTAACCACTTTTGGTATTTAATTCGTAGCGCAATAATTTAACAATGAAACAATGTAATTTTTTTTATCCAAAAAAATACCTAAACCAAGATTTCAAATGCTCTCTCGCCAGTTTATCCGTAAAGGGCGCGGAGTACCACGGCTTGTCCGCGCTCCCGCGGCCGTGATCATGCACCACCACCGCTTCGGGGTGATAAACAACGTCATAGCCTAATTTGTCTTTGACGCGCCGGCAGAGATCCGTGTCTTCAAAATACATAAAATATTTCTCGTCAAAAATTTTTCCTTCCTTGTCCAAAATTTCCCGCTTCAGCATCAGGCAAGAACCCATCAGCCAGTCAACCGCGCGCGTGGCGGCGTGATCAAAGTCTTTCATTAAAAAATAATCCAAATGCTTAGGGAAAAAATTTCCCAAAAATGTCCGCCGCAGAATCGGCGTGTGCAATTTTGGAAAACGGAAACAGGAATATTGCAAACTGCCGTCCGGGTTTAAAAGTTTCGGCCCGACGATTCCCGCTTTATCATTTTCCTCCAAGTGCTGATATAATTTTTTGACCGCGTCAAATTTTACCGCCGTATCGTGATTCAGAACCAACAAATATTTGCCGCTCGCATTTTTCGCGCCCAAATTATTGCCGCCGCCCATGCCCAGATTTTTTTCGCTTTTGATTATTTTCACCTCCGGAAAAGCGGCCGCCACCTGCGCCAAATCACCGACCGCCGCATTGTCCACGACAATCGTTTCATACGCCAAATCGCCCAGATCCGCTTGCTTAAGCGCCTCCAGGCATTTCAAGACCTTTTCTTGACTCTGATAATTGACGATGATGATTGATAAATCCATATTCGCATAACGCGCAACGCATAACTCGTAACGCTACTTAATTTCAAACTCCTATTTTAAAGCATACTTCCTGCACATATTTTAGTCAAACCTACAATGTAATACTAATCCACGAATACATACTAATATAACGAATGCTTGCTAAAAACATATTCGAAATTAGTATGTATTCGCGGATTAGTATTACAATAAAAAAAATCCCCTGAATTAATTGAACAAAAAGTTCAAAGAATCCAAGGGACAAAGTTCTCTTACCTACAAAATTTATTGTTATAAAACTTTTCATCCACCTCTATGGGAAATTTTTTTCCAACCAACACCTTGGCAACTTCGAGAGCCTTATCTTCTCCAAGATTACCAGTGACAGTGGCAATGGGGTAGTATGAACCATCTTTAAACACCTTAAGAATGTGATGATACCCGCTTGGCATAGCATTTGGCGTGTAGACAAATTTGCCGTCTTTGCCAATACGACAGGGAAATAAAACATACTTCAAAACATTACCCTCGTCTTTTTTACTCACAACCCCTCCTTTTTTAAAATAACTTTTAACTTTAAAATTCTAGATAATTTTAATAAACTTACCATATCACATTGTTAAACTATTGTCAATACCACGCGAACCAAAATCCAATAAGCGTTAAAAATCGGATTGATCAAGCGCAATTTCCAATCCCCTATTTCCTGATACCAAATCTTGCCGGTAATTAATTTCGCGATTTCTTTATCTTTTATTTTTCTTAATCTTTGATTCCGCGCCCGCGCAATTTTTATATACTCCCAGTTTTTCGCCGTTAAAAAATAATTCCAAACTTTTAATTTCTCGTTAAACGATCCGTTTTGCAAAGAAAATAAAACCA
>Ga0182027_10014067_pt1 | contig 11103 bp, 5 predicted proteins | sample 712E1DmetaG_FD_121300 | JGI IMG/M metagenome (GOLD analysis project Ga0182027, IMG submission 121300) | Permafrost microbial communities from Stordalen Mire, Sweden - 712E1D metaG (Illumina Assembly) | ecosystem: Environmental > Terrestrial > Soil > Wetlands > Permafrost | place: Sweden...
CCCCAAGGACACCCAGAGCTTCGCGACGCTCAACCAACCGATTCACTTCGGTGGCACGCTGGAGCACCTCGACGAAAGCGCGTGGCACGACTTGCTGGCCAAGGCGGCGACCAAGCCCCCGGAAGGTGGGAAAAAGGGAAACTGATCGGCCGGCCGCGCCGGGGCGCAACCGTTCGGCAAGCCGGATCCCGCGGCAAGGCGATCAGGGGAGCTTCAGCTGATACTTCACGGACTTGATCGCGCCTCCCGCGTCAGTCTCGAAAACGTAACCCGACTTGCTGCCGAAGAACTCGCCGCGCACAAAAACCCATTTACTTCCTGCATGGCGAAAGGCTTCGTTCTTTTTGTCGCTGTCCATGATGATGGGATAAGCCGCATCGAGGGCCTGCTGTAGCATCGTGGCGTCCGCGGCCGTGCGCAGCTTGAAATCCGGGTTGAGCATCTTCTGGAAGTCCGGCAGGTCGCCGTCCGAACTCGGGCGGCTTACACTCACGAGTTTATCTCCAATCCGCGCCACTACGAGGTCGTTGCTCTGCTCGCCGTCTGCTTCCTTGAGCACCACTTTGACCCCGTAGAAGGGCGCTGAAAACACCTTCACCATCGCCGGGCTATCCAGCCGCTGGGTGTCGAGTCGCATAATGTCCGCGGTATGCTGGTCGAAGAAGACCCGCTCTTCCGGCGTCAGATCGCCGGCGGACGACAACAAGGGGCATGCCGACAACAGTGTCGACAAGGTGAAGGCGAGAAAACGCTTCATGATGTTTTTTTGGGGGGGGCGGCCCTCCGTCGCCTGCCACGATGGCAGGATTGCGCGAAGGCCGTCCGATTGATGTGCCCGGCCAGTCGGAGAGTCAAACACGCACGGAGGCCGGCCGATCACGCGGCCGGTTCGCGTCGTGCCGTGGCGGCAAAACCGCGTGCCGCGATCAGCGGTGCATCTGCATTTGCGCGATCAGGGCGCGCGCCGGCTCCAGATCTGGCTTCAGGCGCAGGGCGGCCTCGAGATGAACGACCGCTTCGGCGGTGCGGTCTGGAAGGCTGGCCAGGAGGGCACCGAGATTGAAATGGGCCTCCCAATAATCCGGCCGGAGATCGAGCGCCGCTTGATATTCGGAAATCGCGTCGGCGGTGCGGCCCGGCATTTGGGCGAGGGCGGTGCCCAGATTGTTGTGGACCTCCGCGGATCCGGGCTGGGCGCGTAAGGCCGTTTCGTATTCCGCGATGGCCTCGGGCAGCCGGCCCGGCATGGTCGCCAGAACGAGACCGAGGTTGCAATGCACTCCGACCCAATCAGGCCGGAGTCTCAAAGCGGTCCGGTATTCGGCGACGGCTTCGGGCAGACGACCTGGCAGCTGCGCCAGGGCAGTTCCGAGGTCGTTGTGGCACTCGGCGAAATCGGGCCTGGTCCGGAGTGCCGTTTGGAATTCGGCGATGGCGTCCGACAGGCGGTCCGGCCGTCGCGCGAGCACCCGCGCCAGGTTGTAGTGCGCTTCGGCTGATTCCGGTTTGAGTCGTACGGCTGTCTGGAGCTCGGCGATCGCGGCGACCGTGCCGTCTGGTATTGTCGCCAGGGCGATCCCGAGGTTCAGGTGGGCATCCGCGTCTTCGGGTTTGAGACGCAGCGCCATGCGGAATTCGCTGATTCCTTCGTCCAGGTCCCCGGGCGTCTCGGCGAGGATCTTGCCCAGGGCGTGGTGGACGTCGGCCTGATTTGGATCCAGTTGCACCGCCGCCCGGTATTCGGCGATCGCTTCGGCCCTTTGCCCGCGCGAATGCGCCAGCGCATAACCCAGGCAGTCGTGGGCCGTGAAATTGTTGTGGGTGACCGCCAGCGCATGGCGGAAGAGCGTCTCGCTATCCTGCCAGAAGCCTAGCTGCCGCCAGGTCAACGCGGCGCAACCCACGAGAACGGCCCCCGCCACCGGACCAAGAACCCACGCCCGGCGGGTCCAGCCGGCCGTCGCATCGGCCACGCCCCAGACCACCATGATAAACACGCCGACCAGCGGCACATAACTGTACCGGTCGGCCATCGACTGCCGGCCGACCTGCACCAGACCAATCACCGGCACCAGCATGCCCAGGAACCACAGCCAGCCCACCAAGAGATACGGCCGACGACGTCGCAACGAGAGCGCCGCAAGGGTGATGCCGGCCAGCAGCGCTGCGGCCAGCAAGGTCAGCAAGACGGGAAAGTCAGACGCGAACGGGTAGGCGACGGCCAGGCTGGTGGGGAACGCACTCTTGCCCAGGTACCGACAATAGGCCGTCAACGCGTTGGCGACGCGTGTGGTCCAGGGATAGATCTGCCATGTCACCACCGCACCAAGACCGGACTGCGCCAGGTAGGTCACGACGCTGGCCGCGGCCGCGAGGACGAAGAAAGGGACCTTTTCCCTGATCAGCGGCCACCAACTCGCAACCGAGCCATCGCACCGCTGCCACGGCCAATAATCCAACAAAAGCAACAAGCACGGCAACGTGACCAACATGGGCTTGCTCATCAGCCCCAACGCAAAAAAGACCAGCGCCAGTCTGTAGTAGACCGCGGCCCTGGCTTGACGCGCGCCGGCGCGTTCCACCCAACGACCGTAGGCCCAAAGGGTGAGGAGTCCAAAGGCAGTGCTGAGCACATCCTTGCGCTCTGATACCCAAGCCACGGACTCGACATGGAGTGGATGCAGGCCAAAAAGCGCCGCCACCATCAGACTGCGCCAATAGGCTCCTGTCAGACGGTACAAAACGACCAGGAGCAGCAGGGTATTGACGGCGTGCAAAATCACACTGGTCAGATGGTGTCCCCAGGGCCGGGCGCCGAAGAGCTGGGCGTCCAGCATGTGCGAGCACCAGGTCAAGGGATGCCAGTTGGCCATCTCCGTGTTGCGAAACGCCCAGCCGAGATTCGCCCAGGTGAGACCGCTCAACACGTGCTGATTTTCCGTCACATAACCGTGATCATCGAGGCAGATGAAGTCGTGACGCACCGCGGGCAGGAAACAGGCCAGGACGGCGAGGGCGAGCAGGAGACCCGGCGCGCCGACACCGCAACGTCGGTTGGATGTCAGCCGCGAAGGCGCCGGTGACCCCTGCGCCCCGGGTGCACCGATGGCGCGCGAACGATCGTTTTCGGTCGGGTCGTTGTGCACGTCCTGTCCAACCAAAACCGGCCGGCCCATCCCGCCGCAACTTTTTTCGCGTCGATCCCGGTGGGCCGCTAGGACCTAACCGTGAATGGACTTCGTGGATGAGTCGCACCAGTTCCCCCTTGAACAAATCGCCTGGGGGCCCTTCGCTGGGAGGCCGTTGGGGGCGCGTCGGTTTCGCCCGCTCCACGCCCACCAACGGCGTCCACCGCCACCCATTCTCCCTCAGATCCCGGCCGAGGCACCGTGGAACCCGGTGCCCGGCTGGCATTCCGGATCGCCCCAAACGCCGCCCATGCCCAACCCCGACCCTGCCGCAACCAACCATTCCGCCGGCCCAACGAATTACGACGCACCCCTTCGCGTGGAGGGTTTCAAGGGGACTTCAGAGGAGGTCGAGCAGCAATGGCTCGAGGAGGTGTACCGGGGCCGCGGAGATCGCCTGCCGCAGCTCACGCTGCGGGCGGTGCTGGTGGGCACCGCGCTGGGCGGCATTCTTTCGCTCACCAATCTCTACATCGGCCTGAAGGCCGGCTGGGGCTTTGGGGTCACGATCACGGCCTGCATCCTGTCCTACGCGGTCTGGTCCGTCTTCCTGCGCCTCGGGTTGGCGAAAACGCGGATGACGATCCTCGAGAACAACTGCATGCAATCGACCGCGAGTGCCGCCGGCTATTCCACCGGCACGACGCTCGTGTCGGCCTTCGCCGCGTACTTCATGATCAACAACCAGGCGCTGCCGCTCGGGCTCACGTTCGCGTGGGTTTTCTTCCTCGCGGTTCTCGGAGTGACCATGACGATCCCGATGAAGCGCCAGATGATCAACGTGGAGCAACTGCGCTTCCCGACAGGCATCGCGACAGCCGAGACGCTGCGGGCCCTTTATTCGAAGGGTCAGCGCGCCGTGCAGTCCGCCCGGGCGCTCACCTACGCCGGCGTGATCGCGGCCCTCAGCCAGTTCTGGTCCGATGGGTTGAGGCTCATCAGTCCGCGCCTCGCGCCGTTTGGACTGAGTTCGATCATCGATCGGCTCGACAAAGTCGTCTTCGGCCCGGTGTGGGTCGGCCGCACCGTCACCTTCGTGTGGGATCCGATCTTCCTCGCCGCCGGCACCCTCATGGGGATCCGCGCCGCGGCCAGCATCTTCCTGGGGGGCACGCTGTGCTGGGCGGTGTTCGTGCCCATCATGCAGGCGCGCGGCGTCATCACCGAGACCGGTTATCGCGGCGTCGTCCAGTGGACGCTGTGGGGCGGCGTCTCCTGCATGGTCGTGTCCGGGCTGTTGGCCTTTTTCCTGCAGTGGCGCGCCATTGCCAAGGCGTTCCGCGGGCTGCGCGGACTTTTCGGCGGCGCGCCGAACCCGACGAACGAAATGGACACGATCGAGACGCCAATGTCGTGGTTTGTCTACGGGCAGGTCTTCTCGCTGGTGGCCCTTTGCTGGCTGGCCAAAGTGAGCTTCAACATGCCGGTTTGGCAGTGCATCGTCGCCGTCGCGATGTCGTTTTTCCTCGCGCTGGTCGCGTGCCGCGTGACCGGCGAGACTGACACGACGCCCACCGGCGCGATGGGCAAGGTGACGCAACTGGTTTTTGGTGCGCTCAATCCGGGCAACATGAACATCAACCTCATGAGCGCGAATATCACGTCGAGCGCGGCCATCTCCTCGGCCGATCTGCTGACCGTGCTCAAGACCGGCTACTTGCTCGGCGCGAATCCGCGCAAGCAGTTCGTCGCCCAGTTCTGCGGCATCTTCATCGGCACTGTGGCCACGGTGCTCGCCTTCCGCGTCATGGTGCCTGCGGCCAGCGTGCTCGGCTCCGACCAGTTTCCGGCGCCGGCCGCCCAGGCGTGGCGCGTCGTCGCCCTGGCGCTCAGCCGGGGTTTCGAAGCGCTCGAACCGGTCAAACTCTGGTCCATCGCCCTCGGCGGTCTCACCGGCGCGCTGCTCACGCTGTTGCCGCGGTGGTGGCCGCGCTATGCCAAATGGCTGCCTTCCGCCTCCGGCATCGGCCTGGCGTGGACGTTCCACTGGTATTACGGCTTCCTCTTTTTCCTGGGTGCACTCGTCGGGTGGATGATGGAACGCAAGCAGCCGGCCCGGGCCGAACTCTACAACTACCCCGTGGCGTCGGGCATCATCGCCGGTGGTTCGCTGATGGGCGTGGCGCTGATCTTCTGGGAAAACGGCCCGATCGTTTGGCGGCAGCTTTTCGGCGGCGGCTGACCGGCGGGACCAACGGACGGGCCCCATGAGTTCTTCACGCGTCCTGGTTTCCCTCTTGGTCGCAGGTTGCGCGTGCGGCCGGTCGGCCGGTGCGGCGGACCCACCCTCGCTGGCGCCCGCCGTGCAGCGCGCCGTCGAGCAATTTCGGGATTTTTACCTGGGATCCGACGACACCTTCGCGATGCGGGACAACAACGAGCCCGCACCGGATCCGTCCAGCGCGCGGCGTTTCGCGCAGTCCCTGCGTGCCGACGGCACCTGGGCCGACCTCGACTATGCCTCCCCGGCCCATTCCGGCTGGCCGCCCGCGACCCATTGGACGCGGATGGCGGCGATGGCCGCCGCGGCGGGCGCACGCGCCACCCTGCCGGCGGACCGCGCGCAATTTCTGGCGGCGACTCATCGGGCGTTCGCGTTTTGGATCGGGCGCGATTTCCAGTGCGCGAACTGGTGGTACAACGAAATCGGTGTGCCGAAAACGGTCGGCACCGTCGCGCTTTTGCTGGGCGCGGAACTGGCGCCCGACGAACAGCGCTACGTCACCGGCACCTCGCTATCGCGTTTCCCCATCGCCCGCACCGGCCAGAACAGGGTCTGGCTGGCCGGCAACACGCTGATGCTCGGGTTGCTCACGGGCGACGTCGCGGTGATCCGCGCGGCCTCAGCGGCGATCTGGAGTGAGGTGGCCGTGACGACCGCCGAGGGGATTCAGCCGGATTTCAGTTTTCACCAACACGGCGCGCAGCAACAATTCGGCAACTACGGAATGGCCCTGGCCGTGGAAACGGCGCGCTGGGGCAGAATTCTGCGCGGCACGCCGTGGGCACTGCCCGACGGCCCGCTCGCCGTTTTTCGTCACTACCTGCTCGACGGCCAGAACTGGGTTTCGTGGCGCGGCGCCATGGACATCAGCGCCTGCGGCCGGCAGTTCATGCCGCATTCGCCGCGCGCCAAAACCGCCAACCTCATGCGGGTGATGGAGCAGGCGGCGAGTTTCGATGCCGCGCACGAGGAGGCCTACCGCGCGTTCATCGCGCGCAACCGTCCGGACGCCGCGAACGATCTCACCGGCAACAAATACTTCTGGCGCTCGGATTATACGGTGCACCGGCGGCCCGGTTTGGCGGCGACGCTCAAGCTCTCGTCCAAGCGCGTGATCGGCGCCGAGCTCGTGAACAACGAGAACCTGTCCGGCTATCACACGGCGGACGGCGCGCTCTACCTCTATCGCGACGGGGACGAGTATGAGGACATCTTCCCCGTGTGGGACTGGCGCAAACTGCCCGGCGTCACCTGCGCCCAGACCGAACCGCCCGCCTTCAAGACTTCCTTCGTCGATCGCGATTTTGTCGGCGGAGTGTCGGACGGCTCTGATGGTTGCTGCGCCCTTGATTACGAGCGCGACGGCGTGCGGGCGAAGAAGGCGTGGTTCTTTGCGGGTGACATGGTCGTCTGCCTCGGCGCCGACATTTCGGGCCGGGCGTCGGAGACGATCGCCACGACCCTCAACCAGACCCTGCGGCGCGGCGCGGTGCGGGCGGTTTCCGCCGGCGCAGCCCAAACGATCGCGCCCGGACGCCACACGCTCACGGGCATCGATTCGGTGGAGCACGACGGCTGGCGCTACACGTTGCTGGAAAAGGGCGTGCTGCACCTCGAGACGGGCCCCGTTACCGGCAACTGGCGCCGGGTGTTCAACAACCCCGAAACGCCGGCGCCGGACGTCACGAAAGAGGTCTTCCTGCTCTGGCTCGACCATGGCCGCGACCCCCAGGGCGCCAGCTACGGTTACGCCGTGACACCAGCTTCATCCGAGGTCCGCCTTCGCGTGCTGGAGAATTCGGCGACCAGGCAGGCAGTGTTGTGGCCCAACGCGAAAATCGGAATCGTGTTCTGGGCGGCGGGCGAGATCACTTTGCCAGATGGCCGCCGGATCGCGAGTGACGAGCCGTGTCTGCTCTTGGTCGAGGCAAAAACGATTCTCGTGGTCGATCCAACACAGAAGCTCACCCTGCTTCATCTCAAGGTCGATGGCAACGAGCGCGAGGTGCCGTTGCCAACTGGCGCCCTCGCCGGAACCGCTGGCGTCTCAGCCCCAAATGGATGAAGCGGACGATCGGGAATGGTCCTAGCCCGCAAATTTCAAAGTCTCAGCCGTTGCTATGATCGTTTACCCTCCATCGATCGCCGTGGCGGCGAGAATCGTAGGATTTGCGGGCTAAAGACCAAACCGCCCTGGGAAGATTGATGGGAGAGAACGGCCGAGGAGAACGAGCCGTATTGCCGTCGGATTCCTGATCTTGACGACCGACTCGACGATTCAAGTTCGGGGCGGTTTGGCAGTTAGCCCGGATGTCCTAGCGCCGGGGCCGGCAAAGGGGAACCTGGAACAGACTGTGGCGGTGTGGCGGAGCAAGGAAACATCCGGGCTAGGCTGCCGCGGTGCCCGGTGGCGAAATCGGATTGGCCCCATTGCTGAGCCGCGGATCGTCTTTCTGCAGTTGGGCCCAGGCCTTTTGCGCACCAGTCAGGTCGCCCGACTGGAGGTCACAGGCCAAGGTCTGGAAATCGGTCCGAATGGCTTGGAGGTCCAGCGGCGTGAAACCACTCCCGGTCGCCGAGGAGGGCGAAACGGAGCTTCCATGATGGTGGTGATGATGGTGGTGACAATGCGCCCCACCCAAGGTCTGCCCCAACGAAGCGAGCGCGGTCTGCGCCCCGGTGACATCACCGGATTTTAGCGAGGTCGACAGCGCACTCAGCGCACTCGATTGCACGGAGTCGGCATCGCTCTTGAGTAGGTTCTGCAAGGGCGGAGCGTCTTTGAGCAACGACGCGAAGTCGGCTTGCGCGTTGGCGATATTGCCGGATTGGAGGTCGCTTTGCAGGGACTGAAAATCGCTGCGCATTTGCTGGAACCGCGCAGTGGCCTGATTGGTGACAGAATGGGTCGCGTCAATGGACATTGGCGTAGCGGGGATCGGAGTTGGTGTTCGAAGTTCTCATGCACGCATTTGCCATGCCACCCCCGGATTGGCATCACCAAGTGCTTCGAAGACTGTCGGATGGGACGAAGGATCACAGCCCGACCGCGGGTCTCGTCGCGACCGTTTCGGCACACGCCGGGCTCAAGGAAGAATTTGCCTACCCGACCGGGGTGTTTCAGGCGCACATATCGTGTTCCGGCCGATGTTATGCCAGCATACCTTGAGCGATAGGCATTTGTTGACGCAAAGTGCGCGGACGCCAACGAGCACGAGGAGCGCGCCGCAGAACCATGCGCCAATCGCACCGCCGCCACCGCCTCCTCCCCCTCCGCTCGGCGGCGGCGAGGTTGCAGCATTGACGGTGAGGGTGGCCCGGTCGCTGGTCACCTGGCCGGCGACATTGGAAATCACGACGGTATAGGACCCCGCGTTGCCCGACTGCGCGCTCGCCAGACCGTACGCACTGCCCGTCGCACCACTGATCGCCGAGCCGTTGACGTACCACTGATACGCTATCGCCGGACGTCCAGAGGCCGTGACAGAGAACTGGACGCTGTTGCCCGCAGTCACCGCCTGGCTTTGCGGCTGGGTCTGGATGCCGGGGACGACAGGCAGCACGCTCAAACGAATGGTCTGGTTGTTGGTGTCGGCTACGTAGACTGTGCCCGCGGTGTCGACCGCGATGCCAGCGGAGCGGTAGAAGCGGGCGACTTGGCCAACGCCGTCAGCGCTGCCGCTGGTGCCGGCCAAGCCCGCCGGGGTGGTCACCGCCCCCACCGCGACGGCAATCCTCCGGATCGTCTGATTGCCCGTGTCGGCAACGTACACGTTGCCCGAACCATCGACCGCGACGTCCGAGGGAGAATTGAACCGGGCGCCGCCACCCGTACCGTCGGCGCTGCCGCTGGCGCCGGCGAGGCCGGCCAGAGTGCTGACCACGCCCGCCGGGGTGATCGCGCGGACAGTGTGGTTGTCCAAATCAGCCACGTAGAGGTTGCCCGCGCCGTCCACCGCCACACCCGAGGGCCCATTGAAGCGCGCTTGTGCGCCGATGCCGTCGGCACTGCCAGAGGAGCCGGCCGAACCAGCCACCGTCGTCACCACGCCTGTCGCGGTCGCAATTCGCCGGATGAGGTCGTTGTTGGTGTCCGCGACGTAGAGGTTGCCGCCGCTGTCCATGGCCAATCCCTGGGGCCCCCAAAAGCGGGCCGCACTGCCGGTTCCATCGGTACTCCCGTGACTCCCGCTCAGCCCGGCCAAGGTGGTGACCACGCCAGTCGGGCCCACCTTGCGGATGGCATGATTCAGCGTATCGGCGACGTAGACGTTGCCCGCGCCGTCGACCGCAACGCCGGAGGGGGAATTGAACTTCGCGGCGCTGCCGGTGCCATCGGCACTGCCGGACCTCCCGGCCAACCCGGCCAGGGTCGTCACCGCGCCGGTCGATGCCGCTATCTTGCGGATCGTGTGATTGTCGGTGTCTGCGACATAAAGGTTGCCGGCCAATTCGACCGCGACACCGGTCGGATTGGCGAATCGGGCGGCGGAACCTGAGCCGTCGGTGACGCCGCTGGATCCCGCCGCCCCGGCCAACGTGACGACGGCGAACGGAGCGTCGACGACCAGCGCTGCCGGCGACGTCGTGGCCGTGCCGTTCGCACTGGTGAGCACGCAGCTAAACGAATCGCCGTCCATGGCCGCGACCACTGAATGCACGGTCAGCGAGGCCGTGCCCGAGCCGCTGTAGGTGGCATTGTCGCTGAGAGTCGCCCAAGTCGCGCTGCCCGAGGTCCGCCGCTGCCACTGGTACGTCAGCGGCGTGGAACCGGTCGCCACCGCGGCAAACGTCGCGGCGCCACCCAAAGCGACAGTTTGGTCAACCACGGCCTGCGTCCGGATGGTGTGGTCGGCCTGAATCAACTCGATACCCGTGCCCGCCGGCCCGAGATTCCTCGAATACTGTCTGGCGCTGGCATTGTTCCAATGTTCATGCGTACCCAAGCTGGTGATGGGCACACCCGTGTTGTCGGGGTCATAGGCCACCCCGCTTGGCCAGTTTGCTGCGTCCGCGGCTTGATGCAGGTAGTCGTCCACTCCTGTCATTTGCACGTACGTGCCGGCCGCGGGCACGCGATCGGCCGTGAATTCCGATCGGAGGAAGTCGTAGCCGACCGACTCGATCGCCACCGGGTCGAGGGACGCAAAAACCGACGCCATGTAGGTGTTGGCGAACGGCGCCATCTGCCACTTGATCGGCACGTCGAGTTCGTAGTCCGTGGCCCAGAGGGCATCCAGGAGGTAAAAGAGGTTCTTCTTTCCCAGCAGGGAGTGGCCCATGATGTCGACTTGAACCCGATACAAACCATACCCTCCGCGTGAGACATTCGGCATTTCGGTGGGCGCGACCAATCCGTTGTGCAAGTGGGAAGCGTCGCCCCGGGTTTGTGAACCGAAATGGTTCTTGGCGAACATTGTCACCCCGGCGCGCTTGTGCCCCTTGAGCATCGGGATGTTGATCATGTACTCGGCGTCCCGAAAAATCGTATAGAGATTGTCTTGGTAGACGGGATTGTCTCCGGGGTAATTGTCGGACCAGACGTTGGTCCGCAGGATTGCCCCCCGGTCCGAATAATGAATGACCGCAGTCGTGCTGGGAACGACGGGCTCCCGGCCCAGGTTGCTGTAGCCGCTGTTGTCGAGATAATGGACATTGGGGAATTCCCCATGCCAGACATCATACAGATGC
>Ga0182027_10014068_pt1 | contig 11103 bp, 10 predicted proteins | sample 712E1DmetaG_FD_121300 | JGI IMG/M metagenome (GOLD analysis project Ga0182027, IMG submission 121300) | Permafrost microbial communities from Stordalen Mire, Sweden - 712E1D metaG (Illumina Assembly) | ecosystem: Environmental > Terrestrial > Soil > Wetlands > Permafrost | place: Sweden...
AATATTTTCGTTCAATTTTGACATTTATTATAGATTGTTCTCCTTTCAACATACCTTAACTTCAGAAATAAAATGCGATCAAAATGCGTTAAAATTGCGTTTGAATTGCGTTCAATTCCTAATCTGCTTCCTTTCTGCAAAGCTTCTAAGTCCTTCCATCAATAAAATCTATTTAATAAAGTTATTCCTTTTTAATATCCGATAAAGAGATTTGCATATTGACCCTGGTTTAAAAAGCCAGGGTTATTAACATGATTTTCCGTTAAATTGAAGCCGTGCGCTAAGCGGCGCCACATCTCCCGCCAAACATACCGGCGGGCAAGCTCAAAAGGGGAAATTTCAAATCCGCATTTTTTCGAGAAAATTAAGAAGTGAGCTATCTCAGTAACAAAAAACTATTTCCAAAATATTCCTTACCTTCATACAACCATTTTATATAGATGTAAGTCTAAACACGTAGAAACTGGTAAGTAAATGAGCCTAACAGATAATCAATTAATAATAAACGCGCAGAAAGGCGATATGGCTTCATTTGAAGAATTAGTATACCGTTATGACCATCATGTTCTCAATATTGCGAAATCATTCCGCAATAGCGACGAGGATGCAAAAGATATCTATCAGGAAGTGTTTATGCGTGTTTTCAGAGGACTCAACAACTTTCAGTTCAAAAGTGAGTTTACAACCTGGCTCTTTAGAATAACAACTAATGTCTGCCTGACTTTTCAATCACGAAAGAAAAACCATGATTCCCTTGATCAGGAAATTTCATTCGGCGAGGATAATACAACAACTCTTGCTGAAAATATTTCCGATTACTCGACAGCCGATGAATTTATAATTAATAGCGAAACAGCAAAATATATTCAATTGGCGCTGAATGAACTGCCTCCAAAACAAAAAATGGTTTTTACTTTAAAATATTATGAAGAATATAAAATCAAAGAAATTGCCGAAATGATGCAGTGCAGCGAAGGCGCTGTTAAAAGATACCTTTTTGTTGCAACTCATAAAATGAGAGCTAAATTAAAAACTGTATTGAGAGAAGAATGATGAATAAAGAAAAATTTATTCAATTAGCTTATCTTTATTTACTCAATGAACTCGATGAAAAAGATAGAATTGAATTCGAAAACCTGCTTATGCAGGATGATATTCTTAAAAATGAATTTGAAAATATATCGCAATCTCTGAATGCGCTTAAAACAAATAAACCGTCAATGATATCACAGGATATTTTGGTTGAATCAAGACACGCTTTATTACGCGAAATCAGAAAGGAAGCCGAATCGCCTTCGTTGATTGAAAGAATAAATATTACGGCAAAAAGTTATTTGTTTACTAACTATAAACTGGCATTTGGCGGAATTGTAACTTTTGTATTTGGAATAATTATTGCGTATTTGTTTTTAATACCAAAATCTAATAAGCAAATTTCTTCTTTGATAAATAATAATTCTATTGATTCGGTAAAAATATCAAATGTTCAGATTACAAAACCTACAACTGAAGATGGTATAGCCCAGGTCAATTTTGATGCAACAAAAAAGGTGAAATTCGAAGCTAAACTCAAAGACCCTGTAGTGCAGAAACTTTTATATTCTTCTCTTCTTAACGACCCTAACCCGGGTGACAGAATTCGCAGCGTAAATTCAATAGCATGTGAAGTGAATGATAATAATACTAAAAATGATCCAAAAATTAAACTGGTTCTTATAAGTGCTCTGACTAAAGATAAAAATCCTGCTGTTAGACGCGAAGCATTGAATGTTTTAACCAAATATCCTTACGATTTGGAAATAAGGGATGCCTTGTTGTTTGTTCTTTCACGTGATAAAAATTCCGGAATGCGCGTGGCGGCAATAAATGCATTGGCAGACTTAAAACAAACCGGAGAAATTCTTGATAACGAAACTAAAAATGTATTAAACAAAAAAGTTAAATCGGATAATAATGATTTCATTAAAATTCGCGCAGCATTAATTTTACAGGAGATAAACTAAAATGAAAAAGATCGATATAATATTCAGTACTATTCTTTTATTGTTAACATTATTACAAGGGGTGGTCAAATCCTCGGAAAATGATGATAAGGAAAAAATAAAAACCTTCAAGGTGAATAAAGGCGGAGATTTATATGTCGAAATAAATCCTGGAGATATCACAATTAAAACCTGGGAAAAAGATGAAGTTTCTGTTAGTGTTTCAGGATTTGAAGAGGAGCAACTTAAAGATGTTGAAATGACTTCGGAAAAAAATAGAATTTCTATACGATATGAGAAAGGGTACGGTTCAGATGATGCTGAATTTACGATAACTGTACCGGTTAAATATAATCTCGAACTTATAACCTCTGCAGGAAATATCAACGTTAAAGATGATATTGACGGAACAGTTAAAGCTAATACTAACGGCGGAGATGTTTCATGTAAAAATGTAAGTGGGAATTTAACCGTTCAATCAATGGGAGGGAACATTGGAGTTAATGACGTAGATGGTAACCTTTCGGTAAATACAATGGGAGGTGATATTTCAATCGGAATAATAAAAGGAAATTCCGCAAAGGTCAATACAATGGGCGGTGAAATTAATATCGGAAAATGTTTATCGGGTATTACAGTAAAAACCAGCGGTGGGGATATTGCCATAGGTGATGCCGGAGGTGATTCTGAATTCATAACTTATGGAGGAAATATTAGTATAGGAAATATTTCAGGAAATGTTAAAATGGAAACTAGCGGAGGAAATCTCAGCCTCGGCGATGCAGATGGAATAGTAAAAGGAAAAACTAACGGCGGGAATATTGATTTTAAGACTGTCAAAGGAAGTGTTGATATTAAAACAATGGCAGGGGAAGTTGCACTAACATTATATCCGGAATCCGGAAGCGAAAGCAGAATAAGCACAAATGCCGGCTCAATTGAATTGACAATCCCGTCTTCGGCTAAAACCACTATTGAAGCAAGAATACATGTCCAGGGTTATTGGAAAACTGCAGAAGATACATATCAGATTGAATCCGATTTCCCTGCTAAATCTAATTCAAATGATGAAGAAAAACATGATATTGTCGGGACTTATGAACTTAACGGCGGTGGAAGTAAAATTTTATTGAAGGCTACAAACTCTGATATATCAATAATAAATGAATCAAAAAAATAAGAAGTAATATATTGTAATTTAGTCTGAGCCCCTTGCTTTTTCTAAAGGTTAGGGGTTCTCCAATCAGATCATATCACAAATCTTTTAATCCCAAGAATAACTTCTTACTTTTGATTTTTTCCAAATTTCTTTTTCCTCGTCACGCGTTACGCGTCACTTGTCACGATTCAAACCCAGACAATCAAGCAGCCTGTTATGCGTCTCCTCAGAAACCGTAACATTATATTTTTTATAAAATTCTATAGTTGATTCAATAGAAGAAAAATACTTCCGGCAATGCTCACAATTTTGAAGATGACCTTTTATTTCAATACATTTTGGAGAATTAAGTTCTTCTCCTAAATTATCGCATATATGTTCCATCACTTCTCTGCAGGATGTTTTATTTTCATTCATACTTTAATTTCCCGTTTAGTTCATTTCTCAAAAAAGCCCGCGCTCTGTGCAATCTTGATTTTGTTGCTGCTATTGAAAGATCAACAATTTTTGCTGTCTCTTCTGTAGATAATCCTTCAACATCGCGTAATGTAAATACTATTCTATAATCTGCAGGTAGTTTTTGTATTGCAGTATCTAAAATTTCTTTTAATTCATTGTTCTCCGCAACTTTATCAGGAGTGAATTTCCAGTCGGCAATATCTTTTTCATCTATTGAAGAATATTCATCATCAAATGAAGATAATAGGTGTTTCCCTTCCGTACGTGCAAGCATTAGACAATGGTTGGAAACGACCCTGTATAACCAGGTAGATAATTTAGATTTGCCGTTAAATTGATTAAGGTTTTTTACCATACTTAAAAATGTTTCCTGCATGGTGTTTTCTGCCCGGTCTTTGTGTCTGCAAATCTTATAAGCAAAATTATAAACTGTCTGTTCATAGAGTTTAATGAGTTCAGCTAATGCTTTTCTGTCACCCATCTGAGCAAGTTCAATTAGTTTTATTTCTTCCATAATATTAGATGCTTTGTTTTTATTAACGATTCATGTAACTATTTTTTGTTTTTTGGATCATTATCCAAACTTCTCCAAAGAAAGAGACTCGCAACCGTACAGTAAGGATGCCAATTATTCTTTTTAGCGATCTCAATTATTTTTTTTTCATCCGGCATCTTTTTCAATTTGTAATTTTTCATTATTGCTTTTCTGATCCCGAGGTCAGAATAGGGAAGTACATCCAATCTGCCAAGTGTGAAAATAAGAAACATGTGGGATGACCAGATTCCGATTCCAAGTACCTTGGTAAGTTCGGAAATTATAAGTTCATCCGATTCTTTACTGATCCCTTCTAAATTAACTTCTCCTGTAAGGATTTTATTTGAAAGATCCTTAACATATTTAACTTTTGCACCCGATAAACCTAACGATCTTAAGATTTGATCATCGGTTTGTAATATAAGCGCAGGTTCCGGTTTATTATTGAAATATTTCATAAAACGTTCATTTATAGTATTTGCAGCATAAATCGAAAGTTGCTGCCCAATAATTGCCTTTAATAAAGCTATAAAGTATTTTTTATGTGGAGTTAAATTGATAATGCCGTTGATTTTTATTATTCTTGATAACGTATTATCCCGTTTAGCTAGATATTTAACGGCATCTTGTAAATTATGATTTAGCATTTAAATATTCCTTAAAAATGGAAAATCAACTTTTAATTGCATTAAGTAAAAATAAGTTACTTAAAAACATAGACATTTCGAAGATCGATTTAAAAAATGTTAAGGGTAATTTAATTACTATTAGTGAAGGTGAAATATTATATCGGGAAGGTGATTCTTCCCAAAATATTTATCTGGTAGTCAGCGGAGAAATTAATATTCTAAAAAAACGACTACTCGGAAAAACGAAATCTTATATATTTGGTGAATGTGATTTCTTCGGGTACGAAGAATTTTTTGAAGGAACATCCCGCACTTCAACTGCAGTAGCTTTACGTGATTCATATCTAATTCTGCTAACACGTGAAGAAGTCGATAATTTAATCGGGCAGAAGAATGAAATATTGGTTAATCTTAAAGAACCGGTAACTGAAATTGACGAAGAACAACTTTCAAAAAAGAATAAAATCGTTAATAAAATTGAGCAAAAAGAAGTCCCGGTCTTTGAACCGATTAAGGAAATAAAATCTCATACTTTTGGTGAGACTTCAGAAAGTTTAGAGAAACAACCATCCAAAGAATTTTTCCAATCAATTTCGGATGTTTCAAGAGCAGACGCCAATCCAATCCAACCATTAAAGAAATTTACAGTTGCTGAAAATGAACCTCCTGCTAAAGACGACTTTTCATTTTATGAAACCGAATCTTTATCCCCGAAAGAAAACACTGATATTAAACCGGATACAAAAGAAGAAACAGCAAATCTCTTTGCTCAGCAGTCAACACATAATTTTTTCCCCGGTGAATTGTCTCTGAATGAAAAAGGGAATGATTTTGATGAAAGCGCATTTTTGGATGAAGACGGAATCCCTAAAGCTAATGTGGAATTACCGGATGAATTGCCTTCAGCTCAACCACTCCTTCACTCAACTCCGGGAAATGATTTAGACGATGCACTTTTCAAAATTCTTAATCATGAAGAAATCCCTTCAATTGAATATAAAAAAGAAACCGAAATATCTTTTCTCCAGGATTCGGATGAACGATTTATTTCTACTAATAATATCAAAGCTGAACCGGTAATGGATTTTGAATCCTTTACTACAGAGTATATTCACGAAGAAGAAGTTCCTGAGCCGGAACCAATTATTAAGCATATTCCGGTGTTTGAAGAAAAAACATTACCTCCGATTAAAACTTCATTTATAGGTTATGAGAATGATGATGTTTATGATGATATTGAAAATAAAATTAAAGCAATAGAAGAAAAAGGATCTTTAGCCAATTACTCATTTCAAAATCAGCATAGCGCGAAAATAGATGAGCTGCAAAAGATTATTAAAGCTGCTCAAATGGTCAACTCAAATATTCGTATAAGCGATGTTTTGAAAGATATCGTTGATGTGGCTGCGGATCTTACGCAAGCCGATAGAGGAATTTTCTATTTAATCGATAAAGAAAAAAATGAATTGTGGTCTTTAATTGCATCGGGCGAAGAAAGAAAAGAAATTCGTCTTCAAATTGGAACGGGTCTTGCCGGTTATGCAGCAAAAAACGGTGAGACATTGAATATCGCAGATGTTAATAAGGATCCAAGGTTTAATGCTGATTTCGATCGTTCCAGTGGTTATAAAACAAAGAGTATGATTTGTTTTCCGATTAAAAATAATAAAGAAGAAATCATTGGTGTCCTTCAACTTATTAATAGCGCTAACGGAGAATTCTCTACACGAGATGAAGAATTTCTAACAGCCTTTTCGATTCATGCAGCAATTGCTCTGCAAAACTCTGAGCTCGTAGAAAAATTGCTTCAGGAGGAAAGAGTTAATTCGCTCGGGAAAATGGCTAATTTCCTGATACAGGATATTAAGAAACCTATCCTTGTCGGTAAAAGATACGCAGAACATTTAAGGACTAAAAATCTTCCGCCCGATGTTACCCAAATTATTGATATGCTTCTTGAGCAGTTGAATCAAGTCTCGGATATTGTCAAGACTACTTCCGGTTATTCTGAAGGGAATACAATTCTTAAAATGTTCAGCATCAATCTGAATAGTGTCGTCGCTGATTATGCCTCTAGAGTTGAACAATACGTCGAAGGTCGAAACTGTCAGATAACGAGTGAATTTGATAAAGATGTTACCGTAAAGCTCGATGTTAAAGAATTTTTCCAGTGTTATATGCATATTATCAAAAATGCATGCGACGCAATGCCCGAAGGCGGAAAAATAATGGTTTCAACTAAAAAGGTAGATAAAAGAGTTGAAATACATTTTCAAGACACCGGACTTGGTATTCCCGAAGGATTTAAAGATAAAGTTTTTAATCCCTTTATGAGTTATGGAAAAAAAGAAGGAACCGGCCTCGGACTTTCTATTACTAAAAAGATAGTTGAAGCCCACAACGGGACAATTAGATTTGAAAGTACAATTGGAAAAGGAACGACATTTATTATTTCTCTTCCAATTTCAACAATTTTCTAACGCCGTAAGGGTCTCTTATCCGCTTTATTATTTTTTTTATTTCTCTCGGAGAGTTGTTTCGTTTGGTTTTACCTTAAATACCATATACCCCGTTACTGTTAGATTAGGAGTAATATTATTTTATTATATCATATTATTATATTGCTAACCCAATCAAGAATATTTAACCTCGACCTTAACCTTAACCTGCCCCATGCATTTTAATCTTATAACAATCCTCGGTCCCACTGCTGCCGGTAAAACACGTTTATCCGCGCAACTTGCAAATTATTTTAATGGTGAAATAATTTCTGCCGACTCACGTCAGGTTTATAAAGGAATGGATATTGGAACCGGTAAAGATCTAAATGATTATTTAATCAACGGGAATAAAGTACCATATCATTTGATTGATATCTTAGAACCTTCGGAAGAATTTAATCTTTTTCTTTTTACTAAACTATTTTATCAAGCCTATGCAAAAATAAGTTCTCTTCATAAGATTCCTTTCCTTGTCGGCGGTACGGGGCTGTATCTTCACTCAATATTAAAAAAGTATAACCTGCAAGAAGTTGAATTCAATAAAAATAGAACAGAAGAACTTGATAAATTTACGATTGAAGAACTTGCTGAATTGCTTAAGACAATAAACCCAGCTCTGCATAACTCAACTGATTTGATTATAAAAGAAAGGATTATTACAGCAATCATTATCGCGGAAACAAAAAACAACAAAATATGTCAAACTAAAGATGAAATAAATTCACTTGTAATCGGCGTGAGACTTGAACGGGAAGAAATAAAAAAGAGAATTACAGATAGACTGATTGCCCGTCTCGATAACGGAATGATCGAAGAAGTGAAACAATTGTTAAATGACGGAATAACATTTGAACGCCTGAATTTATTCGGACTAGAATATAAATTTATAGGTAAATATTTAAACAAGGAGTTGAGTTATGACGATATGTTTCAAAAGTTAAACAGTTCAATCCATAATTTTGCAAAACGACAAATGACATGGCTGCGCAAAATGAACCTGGAAGGGATTGATATTCACTGGATCAACGGACCTGATTATGACGCGGCAAAGCAAATCATTTCACAAAAGTATTTTTCATGATTATTATCGACCAATCAAATATCGAAACCCCCGAAATTGTTTCATCATATCTCAAAAAAAGCGGATTGAATAAATGGCATATTGAATTAACTGTAAATAAGAAATTCAATAATATATTTGTAATTCCTGCAATTCAGGAATATAATAATATCCGGCAGCTTCTTATTTCTTTATGCGAAAATAATCGAAAATATTTCAATGAAAGCCTTATAGTTTTTGTGATCAATAATATGGAATGTTCGGAAGCAGATGTTAAAACTGATAATCAGCATTCGCTAAAATTTTTAAGATCTGTAATTGATAATGATAATAGTGATGAAATTGTTGAAAAAGTATATGCTTCGGGTTTAAATGTTGGTTTAGTTGACGCGGCAACCGGTGACCTGAAACTTCCTGAAAAAGAGGGAGGCGTGGGACTTGCTCGAAAAATCGGAATGGATTTAGCCCTCTCAATATTTGATTACTCAAATGTCAATAAAAAAATATTAGGTTGTCTCGATGCGGATTGTCTAGTAGATAATAATTATATCTCATCTATAGTTGAATCTTTTAATAAAGAAAATTTATCTGCCGCACTTGTCCAATTTGAACATTTGCTGCCTGAAAGCACAAAAGATAAACTGGCAATTATTTGCTATGAAATATTCCTAAGATATTATGTACTTGGCTTAAAATATGCTGGATCTCCTTTTGCTTTTCAGACGATCGGATCTACAATGATTTGCGATTACGAGAGCTATATAAAAGTAGGAGGTATGAACAAAAAGAAAGCGGCAGAAGACTTTTACTTTGTGGAAAAGCTTGCGAAAATTGTAAGCATTAGTAAAATTGAATCGGTAAAAGTTTACCCATCAAGCCGGGGCTCATGGCGGGTACCTTTTGGTACCGGACAGCGCGTAAATAGATTTCTTGCCGGTGAACATAACGAATACTTTTTGTACTCTCCAAAATCTTATGAATTACTTAGACAATGGAACAAAATCTTTTTCACAGGCGAAATATTAAGTCCTGACGACTATCTTAGTAAAGCCAAAATAATTGACTCAAATCTTTATAATTTTTTAGTCCTTAATTCTTTTAATGAAAACTGGGATAAAATATTAAAAGCCTCAAAAACGAAAGTACAAATTCAAAAACAAAAAATAACATGGTTTGACGGTTTTAGAACATTGAAATTGATTCATTATTTTCGCGATAATGGTTATCCGTTAATTAATATGTTTGATGCGGTAAAAGAATTGCTTAACCATTATGATGTTAAACTTCCGCAAGTTGTTGAAAATCAAGCTCCATCAATTGAGATTCAATTGGAATATTTACATCAGTTGAGAAAAAACATATGATGTCTTATTCTGCTAATTAATCTGTTTTTTTTACTGATTAGATAACCTATGCCTACTCCTTTCTGCTTCCTAACGAAAAGACAATGAATCTTTTTTTCTGAAAATATAACAAAGTGTCTGTTGAATTTTCAATTCCGCTAATCTCTTAACTATTCAAATCAATTTGCTTATATTTTGCAGCCTTAAAAGAGGATTTATGGATATTTACGAAAAATTAAAATCAGTTAAAGAAAAGTACGATAAAATTAACGAGTTGCTCTCCGATCCGGCAATACATTCTGATCAGGCTAGAATTATTAAACTTAGTAAAGAAAGAAGCGATTTAACGGATATTGTTTCTGCATATAATGAATATGATTCGCTTGTTAAAAATATAGCTGGAAATCAGGAAATAATTGACAGCGGTGAAGATAAAGAACTTACTGAAATTGCTGAGAGTGAACTTCAGGATTTGACAAATAGAAGAACAGAAATGGAAGAGAGAATTAAATTTCTACTCGTTCCGAAAGATCCGGATGATGATAAGGATGTAATTATGGAAATCCGAGCCGGTACCGGAGGCGATGAGGCCGGTTTGTTTGCCGGGGATCTTTATAGAATGTATTCCCGCTATGCTGAACTTCGTAATTGGAAAAAAGAAATAATTGATTTTAGCGAAAATGGTATCGGAGGAATTAAAGAAGTTGTTTTTAGTTTAATTGGTACAAGTGTATTTGCAGATCTTAAGTTTGAAAGTGGTGTACACAGAGTTCAACGGGTCCCGGCTACAGAAGCTAGCGGCAGAATACATACTTCAGCAGCATCCGTAGTCGTTTTGCCGGCAGTCGAAGACGTTGAAGTGGATATTAATCCGGGCGATTTAAGAATCGATGTTTATAGAAGCGGTGGCGCAGGCGGACAAAATGTTAATAAAGTTGAAACTGCAATACGAATTACACATATTCCAACCGGTCTAGTCGTTCAATGCCAGGATGAAAGGTCTCAATTAAAAAACCGACAAAAAGCAATGAAAGTTTTGATGGCAAGATTGTATGATTTGAAATTGAATGAACAAAATAGTGAGATTGCAGCACAGCGTAAATTAATAGTAAAACGCGGTGACAGAAGTGATAAAGTTAGGACTTATAATTTTCCGCAAAATAGAGTTACAGATCATCGAATCGGTTTAACGCTATATAATCTCTCAGAGATTATTGAGGGTGAATTGAATGAAATGATTGAAAAATTAAAAATGGCGGACAGGGCGGAAAAACTACAGTCAAGTTAACCGCCTTAGGCGGATTAAGACTGTAATAGTTAGTCACCTAATTTTTTCTGTTTAATGTCCCGATTAATTTTTGTGAGCTCCGGCCGGCTTTCAATTAACTTAAGAATGTCTTTGAACAGAAATATTTTGTCCTGCCGATAAAGACTA
>Ga0182027_10014069_pt1 | contig 11102 bp, 12 predicted proteins | sample 712E1DmetaG_FD_121300 | JGI IMG/M metagenome (GOLD analysis project Ga0182027, IMG submission 121300) | Permafrost microbial communities from Stordalen Mire, Sweden - 712E1D metaG (Illumina Assembly) | ecosystem: Environmental > Terrestrial > Soil > Wetlands > Permafrost | place: Sweden...
ACTATTGCAGCTTCCGTCCACATTTATCCGACACTATCTGAAATATCTAAACGCGTGGCAGGGAAGATATTTGCCGAAAAGATTTTTAGCCCTCGCACCAAAAATATTCTCAAATTTATTTTCAGCTTAAAGGGGCGGGCCTGTTCGCCTGCCGAATGATCAGCTGATGAAATAATTTCTATTGGCCGCCAGAACCTTCATCGTTCTGGAATGGGCAAATGCCGTTGACTTATTTCTTTCCATCAAATTAATTAAATCATCGCGTGTATCAACATCCTGCCATTCCCGAATTATTTCGGTTTGATAACCGCAAGTTTGTAAAATTTTCAATGTTTCAGGAAAAACAGAAACTGTACTCCAGGTGAGTCCTTCGAAAACAGCCGGCAGAAATTTATCATATCTGAATCCGATCAAATAATAACCTCCGTCGGCAGCAGGGCCAATCACTGCATCCCCTGGACGATCAAGTGCGGCAAAGGTATCTTTGATTAATTTCAAGGGCAGGTCCGGGATGTCACTGCCGATCAGGACTACGGACTTAAATCCCTCGGAGAAACAATCATCAAAAGCGTTTTTCATCCTTGCACCAAGATCAGCGCCTGTTTGAGGCCTGTATTCATGATCATTACCGAACATTATTTTTATTTCGGTTTCTTTTTCCGGCGGATAAAAAAATATTCGTAACTGCCAATCGCCCTTCATTGCACATTCCAAAATATCAAAAACAAAAGCCTTATACAGTAAGGCGGCGAAATCACTGTCAAAATCGTTTGCCAGCCGTGATTTTACCTGCCCCGGCTGCGGGTATTTGACAAAGACTATCAGGCATCTATTCTGCATCATTTATTCTCTTTTGATAAACAAAAGGCATCGTCAACAAAGCCGATAATTGGAGAGACCGATCGTCATGATAACCATTCAGACCTATTTTCATTTTTTCATGACCTTCCTGTGGTTGAGCTTTATAAGTGCCAAAAATCCTGTCCCACCAGGAAAAACAAAATCCATAGTTGCTGTTTGTCTCCCGCGCAATCACAGAATGATGCACCCGGTGCATATCCGGCGTTACTAAAACCATCCTGATAATGCGGTCAAGGGACAGGGGTATTCTAACATTACCATGATTGAACATCGATGCGCCATTGAGTAGAACTTCGAAAATCAATACAGATAAAGGTGGTGCGCCGATTGCCGCCACAGCGGCAAACTTAATCAAAAGTGATAATATTATTTCAAGAGGATGAAAACGCAATGCCGTGGTCACGTCAATATCCTGATCAGTGTGATGCACCTTATGCACACGCCAGAATATAGGGACAAAGTGGAACAGCCTGTGTTGAAGGTAGATGACGAGATCAAGAACCAACACACCAATGATCAGCGCCACCGGTTGTATGATATGACAGTAATTCAATAATCCCCAGCCTCTTTGCTCACAAAGAACAGCCAGTCCAACAGGAAATACAGGAAAAATCAAAAGCAGTACAACGACATCAATTATCTGCATGCCAAGATTGCTGATCCAGCGTTTAAACTTGGATTTTAAAAGAATTCGTCGCGGCGCAATATTTTCACTTTGCGCCACAACAAAAAATATTGCGGCAAAGAATCCCAGACGCACTAATGTTTCAGGCGAAATAAAATTCGTATCGGCACCCATTATTACAAAGAAATTTCTGTCATTATTTCTTAGATGAAAATAATTTCAAGTACTTTCCGTAACCTTCTTTTTCCAGATCCTCTTTGGGAATAAAACGCATCGCTGCGGAATTTATGCAATAGCGCATACCTGTAGGCGGTGGTCCATCCGGGAAAACATCTCCCAAATGAGAATCGGCTCCTTTGCTTCTTACCTCGGTATTAGTGATAAATAGTCCCTTATCTTCTTTTTCAACTATGTTTCCCGGTTCCAGCGGTTTGGTGAAGCTTGGCCAGCCGGTGCCGGAATCGAATTTATCCCCGGAACTGAAAAGCGGCTCACCGGAAACAATATCCACATAGATACCCTCTCTCTCGTTATTCCAATACTCATTATGAAACGCCCATTCAGTGTCGTTTTTTTGAGTTACTTCATATTGAATTTTGGAAAGCTTCTTCTGCAAAGTCGCATCGTCTGGTTTAGTGAATTTTCCCTGACCGGAAGATTCCAGGCCTGTCTCATTTCCCCATAATTTTTTCACAGTTTTATCACGGACAGAACCATGACGGTAGTAATTATAACGTATGGGATTTTTAGTATGGTAATTCTGATGATAATCTTCGGCGGGATAAAATTTAGTCAATTTAATTAAATCTGTCGCAACAGGTTTCCCGAGTTTGCCGGTTTTTTCCAGCGCCTGTTTTGATTTTTCGGCAATCTGCCTTTGTTCGTCATCCTGATAAAATATGACACTTCGGTATTGAGGACCGCGGTCGCTGAACTGTCCGCCTCCATCCGTCGGATCAATATGTCGCCAGAAGTAATTTAAAAGTTTTTCATAGCTGATTTTTTGAGGGTCATAATAAACCTGCACTGCTTCAATATAACCCTTTCTGGCATATGATTCATAAGTAGGGTTTTCCCCTTTCCCCCCCGCATAACCGGATATGACTTTTATTACACCGGGAACCTTTTCAAAATCCGATTCCACACACCAGAAGCAACCTCCTGCCAGCGTTGCAATCCTTTCAGATGTTACTGTATTTGTTTTCGTCATTTGTGATTTTCCCTCCTTCTGCGCGGCATTACCGCTTTGACAACCTAACGCAAAACTTAATATTAATATGTATATGAATATTTTTTTCATGATTTGCCTCCATATAAAGTCTTTGTTAAAATGTGGACATGGACTAATCCATTGTCAAGTAATATGGAATATATAAAACTGATCATTTCAGTGAAAAACCTCTCAGGTGAAGTTAATCACTTGACACCCGAGGCGGAGTCAAGTATTTCTAAAATAACATTTTGATTATTGTTTTGACTTAATTGTTTCATCGGAATTTTACGGGAAAGATTATATGTCTGTAAACGACTTTAAAGACGCTAAGTCATTGCAACCACTTTTATTTTTGATATTTTTGCTGGCTGTCATTATCCTGATGAAATTTTCCGGAGCGGCGGATAAATTAACAGATATACGTGAATGGATTAATGGACTCGGTTTCTGGGGTCCACTGGTTTTTGTTCTGGTTTATATACTGGCTGTCGTTCTGGCGCTGCCCGGATCAGCGATAACGATTGCCGGGGCCACACTTTTCGGATCAGTTTGGGGAGTGGTGCTGGTAAGTATCGCTTCCACAATCGGAGCAAGCATCTGTTTTCTGATATCCCGTTATTTGGCGAGAGACTTCATTTTACGCAAATTCTCGCAAAACGAGAAATTCCACAAGTTGGATCGTATGGTGGAGGAACATGGGGCGATGGTCGTTGCAATAACACGTCTCATACCTGTTTTCCCTTTTAATGTTCTCAATTACGGATTTGGTTTTACCGGCGTGCCTTTCCGAACATATGTCTTTTGGTCATGGCTATGTATGCTGCCCGGAACAATTTTATATGTCGTTGGCACGGATACTATTCTACGCGGAATATCAGAAGGTAAGATTCCCTGGCTGCTGGTTTCAGTTCTTTTGCTTGCCGCAATTATCCTGGCTTTTCTTGTATCGTGGGCCAGAAAGAAGTTGTCCGTCAAAGATAACAAAGATATAGAGCAAAAATAATTCATTACGGGCTTCATTAACATTTCAAACATCAAAGGAGGAATATTTTATGAAAATTAATCTTGCGATCCTGGCAGCATTTCTTGTATTTTTTACAGGACTTTTAGTAAGAGCTTCCGCTGAGGTAGGACTTCGTGACGGTAAATTATCCGAGTGTCCTGATTCGCCAAACTGCGTTTCATCGCAAACCGAAATGAAAGGCCACACTATCGAGCCTTTGTCCTATAAAGGGTCTATAAGCGATGCCAAACAGGCGCTCCTGTCAGTTATATCTTCTCTGCCGCGAACTAAAATTATTGTTGATAATGACCGGTATATCCACGTGACTTTTACCTCACGTCTCATGCGTTTTGTAGATGATGTGGAATTCTTGTTTGATGACACGAATAAACAAATCCATGTACGATCTGCTTCCCGAGTGGGATATTCAGACATGGGGGTTAACAGAAAAAGGGTCGAAAACCTGCGTAAACTGCTAAACGAAAGGCTCAAAATATAACACTTCCATCGCAACAGGAAATTCTCTGACCATATTTATTATGGTCGTAAGCGGTGCATGGTGCATATCATTATAATATTTTCAGGAGGTTTTGTATGAGTTATTATGAGCCAAAAGATCTTACTGATTTCCCCAACATTACCGAATGGGCGCAGAATGAAGGAAATAAATTTTTTGAATATTACGGCGCGGCCACCAGCGCGGGCAAACTCACCGAGCGGGAGAAGTCGCTCATTGCTCTTACCGTGGCGATTACACAGAACTGCCCGTATTGCATTGACGCCTATACCACCAAATGCATGTCGCTTGGCATTTCCAGCGAAGAAATGATGGAAGCCGCCCATACCGGTGCTGCCATGATGGCGGGCGTGACGCTGGCGCATTCCACGCAGATGCGAAAAATCATCAAGAAAAAGGAAATGTAATGATGGATGCCCGAGAACAACTTCGCATCTTAGGCCAGATCGGCGATATCCCATATCTTGCGAATAAGATCCGCGAGATAAACATGTTTCCTTTATACGCGAAGGGAATAGACATTTTGCAGATTAACATGGGGCGGCGGTGTAATCTCTCCTGCCGTCACTGTCATGTTGATGCCGGACCACAAAGGACAGAGATCATGTCTAAACCGGTTCTTAAGAAATGCCTTGAGATTCTTTCATCGTTTCCAATCTCAACGATTGATATTACCGGCGGTTCGCCGGAAATGAATCCGCATCTGGAGTGGTTCATAGGCGATGCAGCCAGGCTTAGTCGACGCTTGATTGTTCGTTCCAATCTGACACTGCTTCTTGAAGAACCTTATCGCCATTTCATGGATGTCTTTGCGCAAAACAAAGTCGAGATTGTGACATCGCTCCCGGATTATCTGGAAACAAAATCAGACCGTCAGCGCGGCACGGGCGTGTTTGGCAAGGTCATTAAGGTTTTGCGCGAACTCAATTCGCGCGGCTACGGCATGAAAGGCAGCGATCTACTTATAGATATCGTCCACAACCCTGTTGGGGCCTATCTCCCCGGCTCACAGGCGGCGCTGGAACACGAGTACCGCGAGCGTCTTGTATTTGAGCAGGGAGTTCATTTCAATCAACTTTTCTGCCTCACAAATCTTCCGGTCGGTCGTTATCTTGATTATCTCATTGAATCTGGAAACTTTGAAGAGTATCTATCCGCGCTTTGTCATTCATTTAATCCTGCCGCGGTCAAAAATATAATGTGCAGGACAATGCTTTCTGTTGGATGGAACGGGTCGCTCTATGATTGCGATTTCAATCAGATGCTTGACCTTACCGTTAATTCCGGCGCACCGGCGAGCATTATGGATTTTGATATGGATAAGCTTAAAAACCGTGAGATAGTGATCAATAATCACTGCTATGGTTGTGTTGCCGGTTGTGGTTCATCATGCCAGGGGGCAACGACAGCGGGGGATTAGCGGCATGAAAATATCAGTGATCATCCCCGTTGTGCATGAAGGCGAAAAAATCAATGAAATACTTGATTCGATAAAATCAGCCTCTGCTGATGTGTCATATGAAACAATTGTCGTAGATGGTGATTTATCGGGCGACACCATTGCTCATATTTCCGATTCCAGCGTTATAACACTCACTGCACCCAGAGGCAGGGCGCTTCAGATGAATGCGGGCGCCGCGAGGGCTTGCGGAGATATCCTTCTCTTTTTACATGCCGACACGCTCCTGCCCCCGAAGGCATTCACGAAAATTATTACGGCCCTTTCCAACAGCAATTTTATCGGCGGCGCTTTTGATTTAAAAATACAAAACCGCCGATGGATATTCAGGGCTATTGGTCTGGCTGCCTCATGGAAGCACCGTCTGACACGTGTGCCTTACGGAGACCAGGCTATCTTTATTCTGCGGCGCTATTTTGAAAATATGGGTGGCTATGCCGGAATTCCTCTTATGGAAGACGTGGAACTGATGAAGCGCGTGAAGCGTCAAAGGGGACGCATAATCATTCTGCCCGCAGCAGTGATAACGTCTTCGCGAAAATGGGAAACCGATGGTGTATTCTACACCATCATAAGGAACTGGATTATCCAGGTTCTTTATCTCTTTGGCATGTCTGCCCGGCATCTAATAAAGTATTATTATAAATAACAGCATCACCATGTAAGAAAGTGAGTTATAAAAGTGTAATGATCATAAAAAGAACATTGATAATTTCAGCAACGATTATCGTCATGATTGTTTCCCCTCTTGGTGCCCAAATGAGCGAGCAGGGTTTTCGCGAGGAATTCAATTCACTGGATAACTGGAAGACTTTCACATTCCCCGGGATACCGCGCCATTCGACTTACAGCATCGGGAAAGAGGGTGGAAAAAGCATACTTGTTGCCCACGCGGACAATTCCGCTTCCGGCATTATATATAACGGGAGTTTTAATATTTATAAGACGCCGATCATTAAATGGAAGTGGAAGATATCCAATGTCTATCAGGCTGGTGATGAAAAAAAGAAATCCGGCGATGATTATGCGTTGCGCATCTATGTGGTGTTTAAATATAATCCGGATAAAGCCGGCATTTTTGAGCGGGCGCAGTATAATGCTCTAAAGCTGATTTACGGAGAGTATCCGCCGCACAGCAGCATCAACTACATTTGGGCAAATAAAAAATATCCCGAACGTATTTTACCGAATCCCTATACAGCAAAGACTCAGATGGTTCTTTTGCAGAAAGGATCTGAACATGCGGGTATCTGGATTGAGGAAAAGGTAAACGCGTTTGAGGATTACCGTCAGGCCTTCGGGACCCAACCGCCGGCAGAGGCTAGTATCGCTGTAATGAGCGACGCGGATAATACCAAAGAGATGGCAACCGGGTATCTTGAATACATAGAAGTTTCCGCATTTTGAAAAATTCTAAATGTCATTCTTTAAAATAATACTCGTTTTCATACAGAAGGGCTTTGCCCGAGTGAAGTGTATGTTACAACCGTAATAAATATAATTCATATCTAAAAAATATTGACGCACACTTCAAATTGCTGTATTTTGCTTCTATATTAACAACCTAATTCTATATGGAAATTAAAAAACAAGCTGTAAATAAAGACCAAAGTGGTCTTTAAAAAAAGTGGTCTTTAAAATAAAGGAGGGGATATGAAGAGATGTGATTGGTTAAAAACAGTAGCATCCGGGGTGGCTATTGTCTTTCTGGCGATGCCACTTACAACACAGGGAGCAACCACGGCTGAGAAGATACAGCACTTCCAGCAGAACCAGGCATTGACTAATGGCAACGGGACTACTAAGGGCAATGTAACAACTGCCAAACTGAGCGCCATGCGTAAGCAAAGGCACGCACTCCACGCCCAGAAGTCCGCGCTGCTGAAAGAACGCAGAGCGTTGGCCAAAAGTGGAGACAAAGCCGGGCTCAATAAAAACAGCGCCAGGCTTGACGCTTTGGATGTACAGCTTAATGCCGGCAAGAAGGGAGGGGCCAAACTATGAAATCATTTAAATTATTTACTCTGATCATCGCTGTGGCTTTCCTCTGGGGTTGCTCGGGAAGCGGTAATACTACTTCCGCAATATCTTCTAATACTTCTAATACTTTTGTCGCCAATGGTGGTAACGCCACGACCAGCGGCACAGGCAATAACGGTGGCAATGGCGGCAGCATTAATTTTGGCAATTATTATGGTTCAGGTGGCTATTCAAGTGACTATTACGACTATTACCCGTTTTTTGGCGACGTCAGTGTTACCCAAAGCGGGACGCTGGACACCAGTTTTACTGTCCCGGTCGTTACCCCCACTTATGGGGCCAATGTGCTGACCATCAGCAATAATACAACGGCAACCTTGGTTACTTCATCACCATGCACAGGTGCCGCCGGCCCTGTTTATCTGTATAGCAATAGTCCAAACTTGTATTATTGTGACCCCAGTAGTGGCGAGACGCAAGCGACGGATTTGATCGTTCAGACCGGCGCTACCCTGACTTTACCTGGCAATTATACTACATTGGCTGAATATGGTGGTGGCACTTCATCTGCACAGATTTCTCTTTCCAACACCGTCACCATTAACGGAACGGTTAATGCGGCGGCCGCTGGTGTGCAACTTTCCATCGTTGCCCAGGGCAATCTCCTCCAGATCGGACCTAAAGGCCTTGTGACCACCAAGTCGTCCACAGCCGGCATCGATGGATCATACATCTATCTGTATAGTGCTGGAGTCGCCATCAACCAGGGAACTATCGATACCAGCGGCAATTCTGCAACAGTGGCAGCCACAGACGGCAGCAACGGCGGTGGAGTTGATTTCGAGGCTGATACATACCTTTATAACACCGGTTCCATCTTGGCTAGAGGTGGCGCATCGACGTCCGGCAACGGCGGTAAAGGGAGGCACATCCATCTTTACGCTTATGGTGCCGATCTCAATAGTTCCGGCACCATCGATAACAGCGGCGGCAACGGCGCCCTGGCTGGTGGCAACGGAGGCTATAATATTAAACTCTATGGTGGCGCCGATTATTATGATGGTAACTACAATTACGGCGGAGTTGGTAACTTGATCGTCGGCGGTTCCGTGCTGAGCAACGGTGGTAACGGCGGCACCGGCAATGGTGGTTCTGGCGGCTATATTGACTGCGAAAGTTACGGTGGCAAGCTCTGGAGCAACCCCACTGTCAGACTCAATGGCGGCAGTTCTACCGCAGCCATTGGTGGTGGTGGTGGTGACTATAACCTCTACGGTGCACCTTACTCAGAAGGAGAGAACGGCGCTGAAAGCAACGGAATTAAACTTAGTGGCAGCATCAACCTATCGGGCGGCAATGGAGCTACCCGCGGCGGCAATGGCGGCTATCTTTATTTCGAGAATGATCTTGACTATTATCGTGAAGGTGAGGCCTACGGCCTGTTGCCTTCTCCGGCAGCCGCTATCGTCGGCATTTCCAGCCTGACCATGAATGGCGGCACCGGCGATACCGGCGGCAATGGTGGATTCTATTCTATCTTCAATTTCCCATATTACAGCGAGAACATGGATGCATTTGTGTTTGGCGGTTTAATGCTCAATCAGGTGCCGGTTTCCGCCACAGGCGGCGCGGGAACTACTACCGGTGGTGCTGGCGGTGCTGTTTGGTTCAACGCGCCTTATATCTTCTCTGAATTTGAAATTTTATATGAATATTTCGGCTATGTGAGCATATCTACTTCGGCCACTACCGGCAACCTTGCCGACATTGATGTTTCCGGTGGTACGGGAGCAACCGGTGGCGAAGGTGGCGTGGCCTGGATGGCTGCCTTAGGCACATTAGAGAACACTGGTGCCATTAACGCCAATGCCGGCGCCGGAACGGCAAGCGGTGGCAATGGCTACGATGAAGCACCCTGGGGTTCGGTTGCGTTCATGTCTATGTTTGATGTAGTAAACAGTGGGAACATTACCGCATCTGGAGGTAACGGCGGCGCCACTGGTGGTTACGGTGGCGTTGTCTACCTAAGCGCAGGTGGCCAGACTCAGAATAGCGCAACCATAGCTGCTACGGGTGGCAATGGCACGACAACCGGTGGTTCTGGCGGTGGAATTTTCATGGACTCCTATGATTTGGGGCCCACTATTGCCAACTTATCCGGTCTCTCTGTGGCAGGGGGAACAGGCCCCACACCGGGAAGTAGCGGCACGATCACTATTCCTTATTGATCCTATTAACCAGATAAGAAGTGTATCATTGTTTTTTAATGAGGGGGACAGTTAATGCCCCCTCATTTTTTGTTAAAGCCATTCAGTTTCATCTAACCAAATCCGAGTACCCAATAACCCTATTGCGGGACATTCTTTAGAAAAGCAGCATCCAACTTTGCTATAATAATGACGGCAGATGATTAATTTTGGGGGAATTGTGGGCAGATATTTGTCTGGTTCATTAGTGATAGGGGATGCTACCTTTCAAACTGTAATTCACAACGTATATATTTTTCGAATTCGTTTGTTTGTAGATACCATTCAACAATTCTGAAAACTGGGAAAGAGTATTTTAAATTATTCATTCATTTTTTCTTCCTTATCCACAAATCGTTAGTTTCGATAATTATGCAACTTTTCAACTGAAAATAATCAAAAAACGGCTGAACTCTAAAAACGCATTACTATAGACTCTTTACAGAGCTGTTACTGATGAATTATGCACCGTTGCTGGGGAGTTATTCCCCACTTAGTGTCTAGAAAAATTACCGGCAATTTTAACAAAAAATATTAGTCAATTATTTTAATAACATAGATATTATTGATTCATATTTCTTTGTTGGCACATTAGTTGCTGTTATGTATTCCCGAAAGGTTATGGAGGTAGTTTATCATGAAAAAAGCGTTATGGTATGTAGTTGGCATAGTTTTTCTTTTGTCAACCTTAGCTTTTGCCGCTGATAAGGCCGCTTCCACTGATACGGTCAGTCCTATTAAAACAAATATCGTCAAGGTCGCTAAAATGCATGCGACAGGAAAAGTTGTCGAGATTTCCGATGCATCTATTAAAATTGAGCGTACTGTAAAAGGTGATGTACAAACCATGGAGTTTGCTTTAGAAAAACCTGCAAAAAATATTATTGTAAATGATTTCGTGAAAATAGCATACACTGAAAATGATGGCAAATTAATGGCATCGAGAGTGGCCAAAGTAACTTTCAAGAAAAAAGAAATTAAGCCGGCTGAGGTAAAGCCTGATTCAGATAAAAAATAGTTAGTTGGAGTCCCTTAATTTTAAGGGGTATTATTAAAATAAAAAAAGTAATTTAACAAGGAGGGTTTTAAAATGAAGCGTTTAGGATTGTTTGTTATCGCATTGGTTTTCGCATTTTGCACCACCGTAATGGCAGCCGATCAGCCCACTGCTGTTCAGGCAAATGACAAGACTACTGTA
>Ga0182027_10014070_pt1 | contig 11102 bp, 13 predicted proteins | sample 712E1DmetaG_FD_121300 | JGI IMG/M metagenome (GOLD analysis project Ga0182027, IMG submission 121300) | Permafrost microbial communities from Stordalen Mire, Sweden - 712E1D metaG (Illumina Assembly) | ecosystem: Environmental > Terrestrial > Soil > Wetlands > Permafrost | place: Sweden...
GGTTCGGGCCACGTAGGTGGCGCCGGAGATGGAAACGCGGAGCATGGTCGTGCCGGTCGCGGTCCCCATCGTTCCCGTGACCGTGTAGGTGCCGCCGACGGTCGAGCCGCACACGTTGGAAGTGCACGTGCCGGTGCCGTCGATCGAGAAAGTAACCATTGCGGTCACGTCGCCGAGGTCGGCGTTGAGGCTGTCATAGCCCTCGGCCCTGTAGACCTGCGTCGCGCCGGCGACGATCGTCGCATTCGCCGGTGTCAGGGCCAGGTGGTCGGCGACGATGTGGAAGGCGTACAGCTTGCCGTCGCTCGACCCCGCGTAGACGACGCCGCCGCTCACCGCGGGCGAGGACTGGACGTCGGTGCCGACAGGGTAGCTCCACGCCGGCGTGCAGGCGGAGCCATTGGTGGCGCACCCGACGGCGAACGCATACAGCTTGCCGTCGTTCGACCCCACATAAGTCACGCCGTTGGCTATGGCGGGCGATGAGTTCACGGCGGCGCCGGTCGCGCCGGTCCACGCCAACCCCAGTGCGTGAACGTTCGTGTCGGAAATGGCAGCTTCGCTCGTGTTGTGGGCCTGGTGGGCCGGGCTCTCGCGGAATTGCACCCAGTCACCCGTGGCGGCAAGGATCGCGGCCGGACTCAGGACGGCGGCTATTGCCGCCACGACGCCGAGCGTAGACAGCCGGGCCATGAGCCGCCGCGAGTGGCCGCCCCGATCGCCCGCCGACTTCGCCGGCGGCGGACCCACCTGAAGGCCATTCGCTGCCGGGATCGGCGACTTCACCGCACCTGCTCCTTTTCGTGTCCGCGAGTCGGCACCGGAAAGGGCGGTCGGATCGTCCGATCTCATCGGCCGTCCACCCGGAAAGGTCCGTCGCCCGCCAATTCGGATGGGCGACCGCCACTCTAGGCAGGCGCCGGAGAACACCGATACGGGCGTCTCGTCTGCCAGGTCCGGGCGGTCCCTCTGGCTCACCCCATGGGCCTTGTCCCTCGTCGCCTCCCCGTCGCCGCATCTCGCGCAGCAAGAATCCGGCGGGATCACGCGCGGGCGGCCGATAATGCGGCAATGCAACCCGAGATCGACCCCCCTGCGAACCCGATCGCCGCGCCCGAGGATCCTCCGGACGCGAACGACCCGTTCGAAGCGCTCGTGGTCGAGGCTCTGGATTCCCTGCCCGAGGCCTTCCGCCAGAGGTTGGGCAGCGTGGCGATCGTGATAGAGGACGAGCCGACGGCCGACCAGCTGGCCTCAGTCGGAGCGCCGGGTCTGCTCGGGCTCTACAGCGGCGTGCCGCGCACGGCATACGGCGCGGGAGAGGCCGCGGTGGCGAGCAAGATCTCGATCTTCCGCGGCCCGCACCTGCGGCAGTACCGCGACCCCGACGCCCTGGCTCGTGGCGTGACCGACACGGTCCACCACGAAGTCGCGCACCATTTCGGCATCTCCGACGCCCGCCTGGTAGAGCTGCAGCGCGAGCGACGCCGCCGTTGACATGGGCGCCGCCACAGCCATCATCCCGCCGGAACCAGTTTTCCCCGGGGCGTTCCTTCGCGGACCCGGCCGGCGCGGACCCGCGCGGCCCCGAATCGAGGGGCTACCCGATGCGCTGCTTGGCCGGGCAGTAGGTGACGCTCGCGGCCTTGCGCTGGGCCCACGTCTGGCCGGCCCGGGTGCGGCTTTTGAGCCAGGCCTTGCGGTCGCGGAGGTGGCTGCGCTGCACCCCGGACCCACCGTTCGAGCGGCTGTCGGCGGAGGTCGCCACCGAAGCGGAACGGAATCCGGACTTGCCGCGATCGGGTTCGGAGCGCTGCGGCGCGGGCGTCGTTTCTTCTGTCATCGGAGGATCCTTTCGGGGGCGGTTCGGAGCGAGGCGGCGGATCGGCGGAAGCCGTGGAAGAGGCTGGAGGCCAGGGCGGCGGATTGGCCGGAGAGAACGCTGGACGATCGGCCGAAACTTCGGCGGAGGTGTTGGCGGGCTCGCCGGAGCGTCTTGGGTCGGAGCGTCTTAGCTCTGGACGCCGTTGCGACCGAGGCCGAGCTCGCCCTTCACAGCGGCGGCGCCGTGGTGGGAAGCCCACACGGACACGGCAGTTTCGAGAATGGGCGAATCCGGACGGACAGACAGCCTGTCGTCCTGGCCCCGAACGGTCGGACCCAGCTCGGCCAGTACGCCGCGATAGGCGGGCTTGTCATTGGGCCGGCGATGGTCCGGGCGAAACACGTCGAAGTAGCCGTCGCTGCTCACCACGATGAGCGCGTCGGGAGTGGAGAAGGGTCTGCGGGCCACGAAGGCGTCCGATCTGCCGTGCGCTGCGAGTGACGGAATCGTGACCCGGCGCGGTCGACTATGTACCACAGTGGGGCCGCGGCGGCGGGAGGTCAAGCCGGGCGGGACCAAGGGCCGCAGGCTGCGGCGCCCGGTCGCGAGGTGCGCGGTGGCGCCCGTCGAGCCCGCGAACCCGGCCTCGACGCGAATGCGACACTGGCGCCCGCGATTGTGCAACCGGCGAATTGCGAGTACCGTAGGTGGTGTTGTTGTGCTTTGCGGCAACGCTCCGCGTGGTCTACCCCCCTTTCCGAACTGACCGTGCGTCTGCCATCTGGTTCGGGAAGAGAATAAAGGGGTCACTCATGACCACCGGTACTGTTAAGAAAGTCGTTGCCGATCGCGGCTTCGGTTTCATCTCCGCCGAGGATGGTAAGGAATACTTCTTCCATCGCGGCGGCCTCCAGGCCCCCCTCGACTTCGACCGCCTCGTCGGCGGAGAGCGTGTCTCTTTCGAGATCGAGACGAGCCCCAAGGGCCCGCGCGCCGTCCAGGTGAGCGCAGCCTAGTCCGCTAAGGCACTCGCGGCCCGGGCGGCATCCGCTCCGGGCCGCGTCTGGCCTATCGGCCAGACGGCAGAATCACACCCCGACAGGAGCACCTTATCTCGAGAACTGCCTTCGTTTCTACCTACGCCCCGCGGCGGTGTGGCATCGCGACCTTCACGTACGATCTGGCTACCACTGTCGGCGAGCGTGAGATCGTGGCTCTGCACCCGTCCGACGAGCCGGGCCCCTACCCGGCCGAGGTCAGGCATCGCATCAGACGCGATGTCGAGACGGACTACACGTACGTGGCGCGGGCCCTCAACGAATGCGGAGTGAAGGTCGTCTGCGTTCAGCATGAGTACGGCATCTGGGGCGGCGACGATGGCTCGTACGTTCTCGACTTCGTCCACGCCCTCCGAGTTCCGGTCGTGGCGACACTTCACACAGTGCTGGCGCAGCCCACGCCGGCCCAGAGGGAGATCCTGAGGGGACTGGTCAGCGTGGCCCACACGTCGGTCGTCATGTCACGCGCCGGCGCGTCCCTCCTCACGAGCGTCTACGGTGTTGACCCCACGCGGGTCGCCATCGTCCCGCACGGGATCCCGCATTTGCCGCTCGTAGCGGCGGACACTGCCAAGCCCCGTCTCGGGCTCAAGGACCGTGCGGTGATCTTGAGCTTCGGCCTGATCGGACCCGGCAAGGGCTTCGAGTCGGTGATCGAATCGATGCCGGCCGTGATCAAGGCGGTGCCCTCGGCGTGCTACGTCATCCTGGGCGCAACCCACCCGGGGGTGCTCGCTCGCGACGGCGAAGCCTATCGCGACGGTCTCAAGGCTCGCGTCGCGGCCCTGGGCTTGGGCGAGCACGTCCAGTTCGTCGATCGGTTCGTCGGTCGTGTAGAGCTCGGGACCTGGCTCGAAGCCGCGGACATCGTGACGACGCCATATCCGAACCTCGACCAGAGCACGTCCGGCACACTGGCTTACGGCATGGCAGCCGGCAAGGCCATCGTCTCGACCCCTTACGCATACGCTTCGGAGCTCCTCGCCGAGGGACGAGGCAGGCTCGTCTCGCGCACGCCCGAAGCCTTCTCGGATACCTTCATTGAGCTCCTTGGCGATAACGAGCTGCGAGTCGCCATGGGTCGCCGGGCATACGAGCACACCAGAGGCATGGTGTGGTGGGAGGTTGGCGCCGCGTACCGGCGCATCTTCGACCGGGCTATCGGCGGTGGGGCCTCGGTTCCCTTCCGGGCTACGAGCAGCCTCGCGGCGGCCGTTGTCTGAGTCACCGGCCCGGCAATCCCTGCTCGGGTGGTACGATGATTCGCGTAATCGCTGTTTCGGACACGCTGGCGCAGCGTCTGCCGGCGGCACGCCAAGAGGGTGCCGGCCCCCTATCGCCGATCGCGCCGTCAGCGCGGGACCCAAACCGTCCCGCCAGGCCAGATCGGACCCGCGTCAGATGACGCAATCAGGAGCAATCGTTTGACTTTCGACAACCTCGGCCTATCGGCCGACCTTCTCGCCACAGTAGCGCGGGAGGGGTACACGGAGCCGACGCCCGTCCAGAGCGCGGCAATCCCACTCATCCTCGCCGGCCGCGACGTTCTCGCCGCCGCCCAGACCGGCACCGGCAAGACTGCCGCCTTCGTGCTGCCGATCCTGGAGCTTCTCCGCCACCACTCCAACACCGGGTATTCGCCGGCGCGACATCCGGTCCGCGTGCTGATCCTGACACCGACCCGCGAGCTCGCCTGTCAGATCGCCGCCTCCGTGAAGACCTACGGCCGCAGCGTTCCGCTCCGCTCCACGGTGGTCTACGGGGGCACGCGCATCGACCCGGAAATCAAGATCCTTTGGAACGGCGTCGAGATCCTCGTGGCCACGCCCGGCCGGCTGCTCGACCACGTCGGGCAGCGCACGGTCAATCTCAGCCAGGTCGAGATCCTCGTCCTCGACGAGGGCGACCGAATGCTCGACATGGGCTTCGTACCGGACGTGCGCAAGATCGCCGCTCTCCTCCCCGCGCAGCGCCAGACGCTGCTGTTCTCGGCCACCTTCTCCGACGACGTCCGTCGCATGGCCAAGGAATTCCAGCACGACCCGGAGATCGTCGAAGTCGCTGCTCGCAACAGCGTGGCGGACAACCTGACCGAGGTCCTCTACCCGGTCGACCAGAGCCGCAAGGCCGACCTGTTGATCCACCTGATCCAGCGCGACTCGATGGAGCAGGTCCTGGTCTTCACCCGGAGCAAGATCGGGGCGAGCCGGCTGGCCTCGTACCTGGATCGGCGAGGCGTGAGCACGTCCGCGATCCACGGCGACCGCAGCCAGGCGGAGAGGACGCGAGCCCTGGAGGCATTCAAAGGCCGCTTCGTCAAAGTCCTGGTCGCCACCGACGTAGCCTCGCGCGGGCTGGATATCGAAGATCTCCCTTACGTGGTCAACTTCGAACTGCCCTATGAGCCGCAGGACTACATCCACCGCATCGGTCGAACCGGCCGCGCCGGCGCCAGCGGGACGGCCATCTCCCTGGTATCACCCGACGAAGTCGAAGAGCTGCGGGGCGTCCAGCGCTTGCTGCGCAGGGCGATCCCGTGTGCCGTCGTCGAAGAGTTCCTGCCCGATCCCAACCGCGAGCCGGCGCCGTCGGCGCGGTTCGGCGGCGGGCGCTCGGGCGGGCAGTCGAGCTCGCGTCGGGGGTCGCCGCGGCCCAGGCAGACGTTCGCGGCCGCGGCGCGGTAGAGTCCCCTTGTGAGGAGCTGCTGAGCAAGTGCGCAAACGCAAGGTCACGTACCCGGTGGCCCGCACGGCCACCAAGCCCGCCCGAACAACCGGGCTGACAAGCGTCCCGAACTACGTGAGGTCGACCGTCGCCAACATCAACCTGGCGGCCCTCGACACAAGAGATGACCTCTCAGTCGGTGATCGGGTGAAGATCGGCGGAGCCGGGCTGTATGCCGGCGAGCTCGCCGTCGTCGAAGCCCTACTCGTGGGCGTGATCCCCGCCGCGATGGTTCGAACCGAGGCCGGCAAGACGCGGCGCGTTCGTGCGGTCGACATCGAGCGACTCCCCGCCGAAGGCTGACCCAGGGTCCCCCGCCGACCGTGCCGGTTCGGCCCAGCCCGTTCGAAATCTACCTCGGGCCGGCTCTCCGACGGCGCCGCCCGCGGCATCAGCGCTCCGTCACCGCACGGCTCCGCGCCTGCGCAACTCCGCGAGCAGTTCCGTCAGGCTCGCCACGACGACCGTCGCCCCGGCGGCGAACAGCTCAGCGGCGCCGACCGCGCCCGTCGTCACACCGATCGCGATCATCTTCGCCCGCACGCTGGCGGTCATATCCCACGTCGAGTCGCCGACATACCAGCAGCCCTCAGGCGCGACGCCGAGTTGAGCGGCGGACGCGAGCAGCAGGTCCGGTTCGGGCTTGGCATTGGCCACATGACTGCCGTCGGTGATCGGCGGCGGAGACGGCAGCATGAGCGAGCCGACCGAGACGGCCACCTGGCCGGGCCGGCTCGACGTGGCGATGGCGAAGGTCACGCGGCTCCGCTCCAGGGCGGTCAGCAGTTTGGTGGCTCCGGGAAGCGGGGCGGGCGTCGCGTTCAGTTCGTCGAACAGGGCACCTGAGACGCGGTCCAGTTCCTCGGTCTCGGCATAGTCGAGATCGCGGCCCTGCTGCCGAGCCATCTCCGCGGCCAGCCACCGGCCGTCCGACCCGATGTAGCCACCGAGACGCGCCCGATCCGTCGCGATTCCCGCGCGCCGCAGCGCCTCACTCCATGCCTCGATGCGATGCTGCACGGTGTCGACGAGCGTCCCGTCCAGGTCGAAGAGCAGGGCCGCCGGCGCAGGCAGGTCGGCCAGGGTCGGCGCGCCAGGTGGCGAGTTCGGGGGCATGCTTTGGCTCATGCCCGGATCATGACAGACGAGCCGGGATCCTCCCGGTCGAGTGCCGTGGGTCGCCGATCAGGCGAAGCGGTAGGCGACGACGACCGTTACGACCAGTTGCATCGAGGTGGGGTTCGAGACGGTGCCCGGGACGCAAACGCCTGCCGAGCTGGCGGCCGCGGGCTCGTTCGTCACTGTGGACGGGCTGCCGCCGCTCGCGCCGCTCGTGCCGGCATTGGGGGTCAGCGGCATCGGAACTGCACAGCCACCGGTCGGGTAGACGTAGCCGTCCGACGAGGAGATGCTGACCGAGTAAGTGCCGGTGACGGATACGCCCATGGCGGTAGCCAGCGCCTGAGCCTGGGCCCTGGCGTCGGCCAGGGCGGAGTTCGTGGCCTTCGGCATGGCCGTCGCCCTATCCGAACCATCGGCCTTCATGTCGGCCGTGCCGGTGCCGGCGGCGAGGATCGTGCCCTCGGGCGCGACTCCCAGCGACGAGCCCATCTGGTAAGGATAGATGGCGGCCGCAGCGCCCGATCCCTGGGCCACTCCCGGCTGCGTCGATACCTGGCCCATAGCGGGCAACCCAAGAGTGCCGTTCATGGCGTCGTTGTTGGCCGTAGCCGCGGCGGTGGGCGTGGCCTGCGAGCCGCTCGAAGCGGCGACGGTGGCGGCGGTCCAGCCGACGGCCAGAGACGCGACGGACAAGCACAGGAGCCCCACCAGGAGCGAGCGCCGGGGTTTGGAGGGCAGGCGGAGTTTCATCGAAGTGCTCCCAAAGGTCGAACTTGGATTTCGGTGGCGATGTCGAACGCCGGTAGGACGTCACCGTCGGGCTGCCGGTTCCCGCTCGGCGTCCGCTCGGCCCACCTGCCGGGATGGTTGGATCGACAGCCGAAATCGTCGAATCACCAGCCGGGCCAACCGACCTTTCGGCGATTCCACCGCACTTGAACAGAATCCGACGCGTAAGATGTGCGAAGTGCGGAATCTGCCGTGGACGGCCGGTAGAGTAGCTGTGGTGGGAGGCGCAGGCGCTGCGTAGGAGCGGTTGCGAGCTCCCCATCAAACGGCCCCGATCGCCAACGGCAACGCAAGTTGCGCAATCGCATACGAGGCCGATCCAGGGATGACGGACCAAGGCGATCGCATGGACGCCAAGCAAACCCGCTGCTCAGTGTGCAAGCACCCCGTTGCCCTCGTGGCCGGCCCGGGTCGTCGGCGAGCCGCCCTCATGGAAGATGGGCTGACGCTCTGCGACGTGTGCGCACCCTCCGGCAACCACCAGCCGATTCGCTTCGAGCGCTGACTCTCGCGCTCGCCCGCTCTCAGAATTCCTGAGGGCACCAGGGCGCAAGAGCCGTGTGGAAGAGCCGATCGGCTGCCGCCAATCCCCCCGCGCGAAGCTCGACTACGCGCCCCGCTCTAGAGAGAGCGGTTGCAGTGAACCCCCCAAGGAAAAGCGATCCCAGGTCGTTCGCGTCCAGCGCCAGATCCGGTTCGCCCTTCGCCGGCGTGACGTGCGCCCGGCCTTCGGTGACTTCCACCAGCCAGCGGCCGGCGTTCCAGGGGCAGTACTCATCCCGGAGCTCGAGAGCGACCCGGCCGCCGGCGTGCCCGTCGATGCCGTAGGTCCGGCCTTCCAGCGCCGCCGGCACATCCAGGATCCGCAGCCAGAGCCCGTCGCCAAGTCTCATGCCGAGCCGGCGCGGCTCCGCGGCCAGCAGCAGGAGCGGGTGATCGACCGGGAGGCGGCCGGCCTTGAGGGTTCGCATCAGGTCGATGCTGAAGAGGTACCGCCAGATCTCACGCGTACCGCGCTCGGTCGAGCCGATCGCCTCTTCCACAATGACCGTGCCGTTGCCGCCTTGAGCGCCCCATTCCATCTTGGTCTTGTAGACCGCGTAGGCCTCCGGGCCCTTGTCCGTCTCGTAGACAACCAGCCGGCGAGCTTCGCCGCCTTTGGCGTCCTTGTCGACGAGCGGCAGCTGACCGATCCACCAATCGGGTGTTCGCGACAGGAAGCCCGACCGTTGGGCGCGCGCCGCCTCGTATACCGGCCCGACGAGATCCAGACCCTCACCGGCCCGCAGCAGCCGGCATGAGCCCTCGGACGGCCAATCCCGCGCAAACCGCGCCGCTGCGGTCTCAGCCTCCAGGCTCAGATCGCACGTGCCCAGGCCGTAGCCGAAACGCTGGTAGATGGAGCCCTGCGACGCCCACAGCATCGCCAGCGGCTCGTTGCGAGTGTGGCAATCGTCGACCATCAGCCGCATCATCCCGCGCAGGATTCCGCGACGGCGGTGCGACGGCAGGACGGTGACCCAGGTCACGCCACCGGCCGGAATCTCGCCACCAGGGACGCTCAGCCGAACCGAGAAGACGCCTCCGGTCCCCACGAAGCGGTCGCCGTCAACGGCGCAAACGAAGCGCTCCGGATCGGATACCTTCCTGACCCGCTCGATATGCTCGTCGGAGACGTCTTCGGAGAATGCGACCTCCGCGGTCTTGAGCAGCTCGACGAAACGATCCGGGGGGCAGTGGCGAACTTCGACGCTCATGGCGCCAATCTTGGCAGAGCCGCGGGAACATTTGTACGTAGCCACGCGACGATTTGGGCGACCACTTGCGGTCCCTCGGGCTCGTTCAGGGTTTCGTGGCGCAGGCCGGGCAGGACGCGCCGTTCAACTCCGGGGATTGCCGCCAGCGGCTCGCTCGTGACGGTCGGGACGAGGTCGTCGGCGCCGCCGTGCATGACGAGCGTCGGGACGTGGAGGCGGGCGAGCTGACCGCGGCCCCGCTTCATGGCCTTGAACAGCTCGGCGCCAAGACGGGTCGTCGAGCGGGGCTGGACCAGCGGATCCGCGAAATAGGCCGCGCCGACGGCGGGGTCGTGGGAGAGCTGGTCGCCGGCGATCGGGTTGGGCAGCACGAAGGTCGGAGCCACGCGGCTCAGGATGGGGGCGACGGCGCGCTGCCAGGCGGGGACGCGGGCCTCCAGGGGCGGGGCGCTCAGCACCAGCAGATCCGGCGCGGGGCGGTCGGAGCAAGCATAGGTCAGGGCGATGAGCGCGCCCATCGAATGCCCGAACAGGACCAGCGGCCGGCCAGGCTCGCGCACGGCCGCCAGCCGGCCGGCCAGATCGTCGAGGAAATCGTCCCATGTTCGGACGTAGACGCGCCGGCCGCCGGACAGCCCGTGGCCGCGAATGTCGAAGGCGTGGACGTCGAGCCCCGCTTGGGCCAGCAGCCGTCCGGTGCGCTCGTAGCGGCCGCTGTGCTCCCCGATTCCATGGACGATGAGGACCGTCGCCCACGGCGCGCCGGCGGGCGCCCAATGGCGCAGGTGCAGCGGCGTCCCGTCGGCGGCCGGTGCGGAGGCCCCGGGCGCAGCGATCTCCGGCGCCGCCTCAGCTTCGGATGGGCCTGTCGCCCGACCAGTCGGAGCCACCATTTCGCGCCTCTTTGCTCCCGCTACTCCCCTGCCCGCTTCTCGAAGTCGAGCGAGGCGGAGTTGATGCAGTAGCGCAGCCCTGTCGGCCTGGGGCCGTCGTCGAAGATATGGCCCAGGTGCGCGCTGCAGTTCGAGCAGCGCACTTCGGTGCGGATCATTCCGAGGCTCGCGTCCTGCCTGGTCGTGACCCGGGCCTTGTCGAGGACGTCGAAGAAGCTCGGCCAGCCGCAGTGGCTGTCGTACTTCTGGGTCGACTCGAACAGGGTCTGACCGCACACGATGCAACGGTAGCTGCCGGCGTCGTGCGTATCCCAGTAGGCGCCGGTGAACGGCGCCTCGGTGCCGGCATCCTGGGTGACCGAGTACTGAAGCGGCGTCAGGCGGCGCCGCAGCTCGGCCTTGTCGATCGGGGCGGTCATGCCGGCACTCCTTGCGGGCGCACGGTCGCGATCAACTCGCCGACGAGCGCGACTGCCTCAGGCGTCCTGATCGCGACGTCGCGGAACGTGAAGCCGTCGAAGCCGGCGTCCAGGTAGCCCCGCAGGAATTCGGCGCCTTCATCGACGAGCACCGGCTTGAATTGCGAGCGCCGCTCGACCGGGATCGCCTCGAGAGCACGGGCCTTGTCGGCCTCTCGCGCCACGGGGACGATCGGAACGGCGACGGTGCGAGTGATCTCCGCTGGATCGCGCCCGATGGCTTCGCAATGGCGATCGAGAACCGCCAGCTTGGCGGCAGCCTCCTCGAGGGTGCCGAACCAGTTGGTGATGTCCGCGAAGCGAGCGGCGGCCTTGAGCGTCCGCTTCTCGCCCCCGCCGCCGACCATGATCTTGGGGCCGCCTGCCTGGATCGGCCTCGGGCGATTGAGGGCGCGGTCGATCCGGTAGTAGCGGCCTTCGAAGCTCGGGCGCTCCTGCGTGAACATCGCCTTGCA
>Ga0182027_10014071_pt1 | contig 11101 bp, 13 predicted proteins | sample 712E1DmetaG_FD_121300 | JGI IMG/M metagenome (GOLD analysis project Ga0182027, IMG submission 121300) | Permafrost microbial communities from Stordalen Mire, Sweden - 712E1D metaG (Illumina Assembly) | ecosystem: Environmental > Terrestrial > Soil > Wetlands > Permafrost | place: Sweden...
GAACTCATGGAAGAACTGTCCAACAGCCTGCAAGGAAAGGAGTGAGTCATTATGACGCACGAAGACAGAGAAGAACCCCTATACCTGATCAGCATAGCCGCCAGACTCTGTGAAATGCATCCTCAGACACTCCGACTCTATGAGCGAATGGGGTTAGTGAAGCCGCAACGCATCGGCAGGAAGAATCGGCTATACTCGGATGCGGACATTGAGCGTCTGCGCCAAATCCAGCGGCTCACTCATGACCTGGGCGTCAATCTCGCGGGAGTCGAAGTCATCTTCGACCTCCTGAAGAAAATAGAAGAAATGCAGAACCAGATGGATGAAGAGATCGCGCGCATCCGGGAAGAAACGGAAAACCGCCTCAAGGAACTCCACGGCTGATAGCAACCCCCTACAACGCTGACCCTGCGGACGACATAGACTGCCGCACGGCAAGGCTTACATTACATAGCTATGAAGTAGTTGACCACATAGCAAATAACTTATTTACAAATCGCGTAGGCTGTGTTATACTGCGGATGATAGGCGCGGTTGACGCTTGAATTGCTTCAAGTGATTAAGTAAATAACTCGAAGTCTACTTTTGCAGTACCCCCCAAACTTCCCTGTTAGCTTATCGCTTGGCACGAAACTGGAATAGGAGGGTTAGTCATGGCTACCGGCAAAGTGAAGTGGTTCAGTGAGGCGAAAGGGTATGGTTTTATCGCAACGGATGAGGGCAAAGACGTTTTCGTCCACTACTCTGCCATCCAGGGTACAGGAAGACGGAACCTGTACGAAGGCCAGGAAGTCGAGTTCGAAATTTCCACCGGACCAAAAGGGCCGCAAGCCTCTGAGGTCACACCGCAATAATTATCGTATTATCGACTTCATTCAATGGAAATGCCCTCGGATTAAATCCGAGGGCATTTTTCATTATCCGCTCTTCCCCCGCAATAACAGCCCATTCCCATACGCGAAATACCATCTTGTGCAAGTATGATCTCAAAATCCAAATGCGCGCGTTCTCGCGTCTCGACCGTTTGACTTGCCGATTTTTTTAGATCATAATGATCCAAATTCGCCTTTGAAAGGAACTGGGGGAGTAGCCAATGAAAACAATCACACCATGCCGCTCAAAATGGAAAGGCACGATGACCGATCGCGAGCGGTTCAATAACCAGATGCACTATAAGCCGATCGATCGGTGTTTCAATATGGAGTTCGGCTACTGGGATGAGAATTTCACCCTTTGGCCTCTCTTCGTAGAGAACGGCATCACCAACAACGACGAAGCGGATGTCTTCTTCAATTTCGATGTAGAAGGCCGTTCATCATCATGGGGCAAGTTGTGGATGAACCCCGCTTTCCCTAAAACCATCATCGAAGAGAGAGGGCGCACACTCATCATGATGAATGATGATGGCCTCCTCGCCGAAGTCCCCAAAGATGGGCACGATACCATCCCTCACTATGTGAACTCGTCAATCGTTACCCCCGATGACTGGAAACGCTGCAAGGAAGAACGATTCCGCCTGGATGATCCGGCAAGAACCGTCGACATAGAGGCATTTAAGAAAGCTCATCCGCCGACCCGCGACTATCCCTTATCCGTGAACTGTGGCTCCATGATTGGGAAGGTCAGAGATATGCTCACATTTGAAGGGCTGGCCTACGCGTGCTATGACTACCCGGATATGGTCGAAGATATGGTGGAGACTTGTTGTCAAATGGTCGAGCACTATCTTGATCAGGTACTACCGCACATTGATTTCGACTTCGCATCCGGCTGGGAGGATATCTGCTTCAAAAATGGCCCCATTGTGACCGTGAGTTTCTTCAAGAGCGTTGTAGTGCCAAGATACAAGCGCATAAGCAAGAAGTTGCACGACGCCGGAATCGACCTCTGGTACACCGACTGCGACGGCGATGTGCGTCCAATTCTACCAAGCCTGATGGAAGGCGGCATCAACTGCCTATTTCCATTCGAGGTCAACGGCTGCGCTCATCCCGGCGAACTCCTGACGGAATACGGCAAAGATCTACGCATCATGGGCGGCGTCGATAAGATCCAGTTAGGTAACGGCCCTGAAGCGATAAAGGCATATCTGGAAACCCTTGTCCCGCTGGTCGAGCGCGGAGGATACATTCCATTCTGCGACCACCGCTGCCCGCCGAACGTCAAGCCGGAAGATTATCTCTATTACTTGGACCTCAAAGAGAAGATGTTCGGCATGAGCTAGCAATTAGATGCTGAATTTAAGTTCCATACATCGTAAGATTGAATGAATGCGAAAATGGGTACACAGCCCAAGAACTAAATGCTTCTATCTTGCTGGAGGGGAACGGATATGTTGAAAGAATTCAAGGATTTCGCGGCAAAAGGCAACTTTTTTGACATGGCGATAGGGATCATCATGGGGCTGGCAGTCGGCAAGGTTGTCACGTCGTTTGTTACCGATATCCTCATGCCGCCAATCGGCCTGCTGCTTGGCAAGACAGACTTTTCGAGCATGTTCATAGATATTTCCGGCAAGGGATACTCCACCCTTGCCGAGGCCAAGGCCGCCGGAGCGCCCATCATCACCTATGGCAGCTTTATCAACACCATAATAGATTTCCTAATCGTAGCATTTGTCATATTTATGCTCGCACGACAGGTTAATCGCTTCAAAGCCACGCCGATCCCTCCCAAAGATTGTCCTTTCTGTTTCAGCAAGGTTCCAGCACCGGCAACCCGCTGCCCCAATTGCACGTCGGAGCTTCCAAGTCAATAATCATAGACCAGCCTGCAAGCCGCGCGTGATAAAATGCTTGACTGCTTGAAATGTGACCGATATAATGGTTTGTTACCATTATAACTTCACACGTCATGCCGATAAGTGACATGAACCGGCAACGCATCACCAAACAATAAAGCCTACTCATCAAATCGATGTCAGTTATTTGCTAACTACATTTTCGGGAGGTCACAAAATGCTGTACTGCAAGAAATGCGGCGCGCAAATGAACGACGGCGTGAGCCAGTGCATATTATGCGGCGCGGACGCTACACTGCTACAATCAGCAAATCGCCCGAGCGCCGGGGCAATCCAGGAATCGATTTCAGAGCCATTTTTACCACCGATAGGCCCTCCCGTGCCTGCCGCCAACACCAAAGCACCGACCGGGGTTCACGCCATGCACGTGGCTGGACGACCGTTACTCCTTACCATCTTCGTAGGATTATACGTCCTCCGCTGTGGAATTGATCTGATCTGGGGAATACTCGCATTGACGAAAAGCAACGTTTTTGGCGCATTTCTGGCGCTCATCTGCGGCGCATTGATACTCTGCGCCCATCAACTATGGAACGGGGCTTACCAATCAAGATACAGATTTATCAGACTCATGCTGATCCTCAGTGTTCTTTCAGCGATCAGGCTGTTTGACGCTCTGCTGGGAACCTTGACTTTCCTGCATGGCATGGTCTACAGCAACGCCGGGGTAGAAGCATTAACATTGGCCGTGAGCATAGCCTTCCTGATTTACCTGAACACCGCTCCGGTCAAACAATACTGCGGCGACTGACAAGCGCCGCACCCGCTTGTACGGCCTCAATCTTCGAGATGCCAAAGAGAATACCCCGCTAGACGCGGCGATGGCATCGAGAAAGCGGGCGAATTGCTCAAGAACGCCGGTTGGCTTCAAAGGCACTAACATATAGCATGTAATCTGAGTAACATAGCACTAAACAAGGAAGGAGAGCGTGACGTGATGAAGGAAAGGAAACTGTTAACCATACTGGTTGCCGTTTTATGTTTTATTCAGGGGTTGTTCTTATTGATGTGTGGCACTAGTCTTTACCATTCATTGTATAGTGGGCATAGACCAACTCCTGATGTTCAAGTTGTAGTATCTATTGCAATGATCTTCCCTGTCCTCTGGGCATTATCTTATTTAGTAGGAGGTTTTGCGCTTATGCTGCGCAAGACGTGGGGATGGTGGCTGCTCATGATTGCGTTATTAATTAATGTTTCGCGGATTTTAACAAGCAGGTCGCAGCTCATATTAATAGAAACTTTGGTTACAACGATAACCCTGATAGTTCTTCTCAGCGATACTCCGTGGAGTTGGAATAAAGCAGATCCCACGTTGCCAGAAAAACTGTACACATGGCGCAGGCGGGGATCGCTGGGCATATTGCTTGGGCTTGGCTTGTTGCTGAGCATCTTTCTGTTGCCCTCATATGGGGTATTCGGTTCATGTCTGGTGTACGGATTGGTTGCATTGCTCTATGGGTTTTGGATGTTTGCGATTTCGAAAGGGCACAGTGGCCTATGGGTATGTCTAGTCCCAATAGGTTTTATAATCATCCTGTGCCTTCCCATTAGGCACAAGGCAGAGTTCACAGACACCAATGAACCCGGTGAGCCGACCACAGCAGAGCTAAGTACCTAGACTGGCAGTCACACAATAAAAGACCTGGCTGCCGCACATGTTTAGCTGCCAGGTCTTCAGAATTGAACTAGAATTAGAAAATGGTCGGGGCGACAGGATTTGAACCTGCGACCACCTGCACCCCATACAGGTGCGCTACCAAGCTGCGCTACGCCCCGATTTCTTCTTGCTCAACCGCGATATTATACTACTTCCCAGCCCCATCGTCAATATCTCGCTCGGTGCTATCGCGCTCAGGGCAATGATCTTGACCACATCCGGTCATGATTAAATGCTTAGCCTAACCGAAAAGAACCGGCTGAACTACTCCGCGTTTTGCGCCATATCTTCCACTGGCTTCTCTGCGTTGCACAATCCTTGCGAGAGATTCTTCGCAGCCGAGTTCTTGAGCCAAAGCTTGGATATCTAAACGGCGCAAGAGATCGACGGTAATCGGACGTTTTGAATCAGTGAAAAGAAGTGAAGCGCAGAACTCCTGTGCGGGCTGAGAAGAAAGCATGTATTTGAGAAGATTTGCCTCCTCTTCAGAGTCACATGCCAAGAAATAGCAGGTATCATCCATTACAGACGGTTTGCTCTCAAACGGTGGTACTATGCAAAATGCCAATCTCTTATAGAGGCCGGAAATAGCAACCTTCCACGGGGCAAAGGTGTAGTCGCCCACGCCAAATACGGCAAATCGCGGCTGGTGTTTGTATATGGTGCTCCGTCGATTCTCCAATTGCGCACCATGTCTTTCTAGGTAATCCCATGTCTTGGGAGCTAGGTGTTTGATCAGATGAGTGGCATCCCCAACCTTCGTTTGCGGCACCAGAAGGTAACGCTTCGGTGAGGCAATCCGTCCGTTAGCAATGTCGGAGCTCTTAAACAGAGGAAACAAGTAGGTGTCCTCTATATCTACATGCTCCTTCGCTCCATTGACATAACCGGCAGAAGTCAGATTAAGCTCCATAACCGCAGAACAGTCATGCTTCACGCCGGATCTCCAGCGAAACGGACTAGAGCCTGACAGGCTGCGCCAGCGGTTATATTTGTCCGCATCTGCCACTAGCTGGCCATCAACATACCCAATCTTGCTTCCGCCATCCCTCTGAGATAGACTGGGATATACGGTGCATGTATCGCAATTGCTGGCAGGAGCAAGAACACAGACCAGTAGACATGCATCAACGGCAACACCAAAACTCGCTTGCGCATCAATCAGGTGCATACTGGCTGATTGTAACTGAATCCCAGAACGCCACCCATAAGCAAGAACCTTTCTGGCCACCGAAGTTTTGCACAACATGGCGAGAACGGCATGTTGCCCTGAAAGCCAATCAAGCAGGCGAATTAACATCCACTCAGAAATGTCAAAGTTGCTCTTTCCGGATATTGCTTCGTAACCTGACAGCCCATCCACGTTTGATTTACTCGGCATATTCATGCTGCCAAGTTTGCTCAAATGTGTGTTAGTAACCCAGGGAGGATTACCGACTACTAAGATAGGGGCAGGACATTCTAAAAGAAGTTGCTTCCACTTGGTGGAAAAAAAATCGCCTTCTATCACGTCCGTAGTCTTGCAAACGCACTCAACACTTTGGCGAGCCTTCGATATATAGTCCGGGTTGATTTCCACACCGAGCGCCCGACGCGTATCTGGAAAGGTCTTGAGGGCGGCAACAAGGAAATTGCCGACACCACATGTCGGCTCAACAATTGTGGCCGGATATGGAATCGAATCTGCCAGCAACCGACACACCGCCTCTGCCAACTGCGGTGGTGTCTGAAAGTCGCCGAATTCTGCGATCCGATTTCTATCTTTCGCCATAATTTTAGAGCAACCTCGAAATTCCGCTGATAGCCCCTGCCTCCCTAATCACCCTGCCATATTGCAGTCGCCATTGCAGAGCGTTGGATATCGTGAGATATCCCTGCAAGGGTGGCCCTTGGGCTAGTAGGTCCGCGGCGATATTGTGCGCCTCTATATCATCCACGGGAAGAAAACGATCATTTAGAAATGCCACGACATCCGCTTCATCAGCGTCATTTGTCAGTATCTGTCTCAGACCCAGCGTTGTCTGATAATCGGCTGTTCTACTCGCATCGACAAAAATCGTATGTTGGATATTCAGGATACCTGTTTGTGTTTGTGCATCGTCTGTCTTTTCGTAGACAAATACAAGAAGAGAGTATCCCAGTCCAAATATCTTCTGGCGCGCTGACTTGTATGGGCAAGACGATTGGGGCTGTGCAATGCTCGTAGTCTTCACGTCAACTTGCAAATCTGGAAAATCGATGCCTTTGGCGGCGTTACCTACAGTGAAGTCGTACTTCTGACTCAGGTGCATCCTAAACTTTGCCTCAAAGTACGTTCCCACTGCTTTCCCATCAGTAACACCATACAGGGCTGGTTCGCGATGCGCGGATTCCAGTGCTGCGAATTGCGCTGCCTCATCAAGCAGCAAACCAACCGTCAATGGTGGAGTCATGGCCTTGAGCCTCCAGTTATCGGCATCTGTTTCTGCATCCTTAGTATTATATCATCCAACGGGCCTTTTTGCTATCACGCACTTGTGGTGAGCCCGATGCGACTCGAACGCATGACCCACGCCTTAAAAGGGCGTTGCTCCAGCAATTTACCGATAAGCCATAATTAAAAGCCCACAGTCTGCCTTTATGCCGGTGAAAGGGCTTTCTTCTTCGCGGTGGCCATGATCTCGGCAACCTTGTACCAATCCCGGAAATTCAGGTTCTCATCAGCGGCGGCTACGATTGATTCTATATGCTCCGCCCTTTTCACGCCCACGATTGCGCTTGTGAGCGCCGGATGGGTTAGAATCCATCGGATGGCAAGCTGCGGCAGGGTCAGGCCCAGCTTTTCCGCCGTCTGCTTGATCTCCTGCAATCCGTTGTGGATGTGCGGCAGAGCGCTCTCATGAAAGAGCGGCTCTTTGGCTCTGAAATCATCGAAATGCGACCCAGGGCCATATTTGCCGGAGAGAAGTCCTTTTGCAAGCGAGGAATACGATATAACGCCTATCTTATTCTCCAGGCATAGAGGAAGCTCGTGCGCTTCGACATCTCTATCCAGCAAATTATAAATCGGCTGCTGGCACTCTACATCGAAATACTTCATATACATCCTGGTCTGGTCGGCGTTGACATTGCTCAGCCCAAACCATCGAACCTTGCCCTCTTTCTTCAACTTGCCGAACGCTGCCGCCACCTCATCGGGCCTAGTCAGGTGATCCCAATCGTGTATCTGATAGAGGTCTATGTGATCCGTCTTCAGCCGCTTCAGCGACGCATCGCAGGCCCGAAGGATATAATCATAACTCGTGTCATTAACCAGACCCTCTTCCTCGAAGTTGAGCGTGAATTTGGTGGCGATTATGAACCTGTCTCTCAGCCCTTCTCTCGCCAGCAAATCCCCAAGCATGCTCTCGGCGAGACCTTTGGCGTACACATCCGCTGTATCTATGAAGTTCACTCCCAAATCCAGCGCCTTCAGCACCGCCGCTTCCCACTCTTCCGGCACGACCTTCTGCCACATAGGGGAAACCTGCCAACATCCGAAACAGATACGAGACACCTGCAAGTCCGTCTTGCCTAGCTGAGTGTATTTCATCGTTTTCTCCATTCTGAAAGGGTTTATTGTTATCCGGGTGGCGGAGGCTCAGCGCCGAATTTTCGGACGCGTTTCTGGTAGGAGGAGATCGCCCTGAACATCTCCTTCGCGTCGAAATCCGGCCATAACGTGGAGGTTACATATATTTCCGAATACGCTATCTGCCAGAGCAGGAAGTTGCTCACCCGAAGTTCACCTGCTGTTCGGATAAGAAGATCAGGGTCAGGCAGATCGCCCGTGTAGAGCAGTCGGGAGAAATAATCCTCGGTAACATCCGCCGGAGAAATCTCTTCATTCTTGACTCTAAGGCAGGCCTCGTGAACGGCGCGAAGAATCTCCTGCCGTCCGCCGTAGTTGATCGCGAGGTTCAGCGTCAGCCCGGTATTTTTAGAGGTCGCCTCGATATCCTCGGTCAGGCTCTTTCGCAGTGAGTCAGGCAGACCATCGAAATCTCCGGATACTCTCAATCGAATCTTATTGGCCTGAAATGTGGGTAGTTCGTTCCGGGTTGCCGTTTCTATCAATTCCATCAGCGCGTCGGTCTCGTCCTTCGAGCGCCGCCAGTTTTCCGTGGAGAATGTGTAGAGGGTGAGGAATTTGACTCCGAGATCGGAACAGGTCTCAACGATATGCCGGACCGTCTCGTAGCCTTTCAGATGCCCGACCACGCGCGGCTGTCCTTGCCCGGTCGCCCAGCGCCCATTACCATCCATAATGATAGCGATATGGCGCGGGACGCGCTCAAGGTCGATAGTGACCCCGGCTTCTTTCTGCAACGCTTCGATATCAGTCAAATCTCTACTTCCGTTGTAACTAGGAGCATCGCTCGTTGACCTGCTCAACAATCGATGCTCCTCAAATTCCGATTTCCAGCCCGGCGTAGCCGGAAGCAAAAAAACGTGGTATTTCGGGAGACTTGCTCCCGAAACTAACATAGCTCAGGTTTCGGGAGCAAGTCTCCCGAAATACCGTAATTCTCTATGCTGGATTTCCCAGCTATACTTCCATGAGTTCTGCTTCTTTGGCCTTTGTTATGTGATCGATCTGCTCGATGTACTTGTCGGTAGTCTTTTGAATTTGTTCCTGCGCGCGTTTCACATCATCTTCGGACGCGTCACTGGATTTTTCCAACTGCTTCAGATGTTCATTGGCATCCCTGCGAATATTGCGAACCGCCACCCTGTGCTCTTCCGCCTTCTTGTGCAGTTGCTTGATATATTCCCTGCGACGCTCTTCGGTAAGCGCGGGAATGATCAATCTGATACCAGCCCCATCGGTATTCGGATTCAAGCCGAGATCCGATTTCTGGATCGCTTTTTCTATCAGCGGGATAGCACTCTTGTCCCAAGGCGCGATCAGCAATTGCCTCGGCTCGGGCACGGAGATATTCGCAAGCTGATTCACAGGCGTCGGAGTGCCATAGTAATCCACCTTGATCGGTTCAAGCATGGCAGGATTTGCGCGCCCGGTCCGTATGGTGGCGTAATCGTGGCGAGCAGACTCCACAGCCTTGACCATTCTCTCTTCTGCATTTTTCTCTGTATCAGCAATCACTTTGAACCCCTCCTACATCCCGATATATGTGCCCAATGCTTCGCCGAAAGCGACTCGCTTTATCGCCCCAGGTTCAAATATGCCAAATACGATTATCGGCAGCGAGTTTTCCCGGCAAAGAGTAAAGGCAGTAAGATCCATGACTCCGAGCTTTCTGTTGATCGCATCCATGTATTCTATTCGATCGAACTTCGTGGCATTCGGATATTTATGCGGGTCGCAATCGTAGACGCCATCGACATTGGTGGCCTTCAGAACGGCGGATGCGCCAATTTCAAGGGCGCGTTGAGCGGCGGCTGTGTCTGTGCTGAAATAAGGTAGCCCGGTGCCCGCGGCGAGGATTACGACTCTGCCTTTTTCAAGGTGACGAATAGCTCGTCGCCTGATGAACGGCTCCGCGACCGCGGCCATCTGAATGGAGCTTTGCACCCTGGTCATGACTCCGGCTTTTTCCAGGGCATTTTGGAGGGCTAGGGCATTGATCACAGTCGCCAGCATGCCCATGTAGTCCCCGGTAGACCGGTCTATCCCTGCTTGCGATGCGAGTGTGCCTCGCATAATGTTTCCGCCGCCTATGATTACGGCTATCTGCACTCCGGCTGAATGGGCTTCTTCAATGGCGGCTGCGACAGCGGTGACGGTGGGGAGATCAATTCCGAAGTTTTTGCCGCCGGCAAAAGCCTCGCCGCTGATTTTAAGCAAAATCCGTTCGTACTTCGGCTTATCGGAAGTCATGACTGCTCCTCTCAAATTAGCCGTTAACGCTTGGCCGGTAGTCAATCGTAGCAGAATCCGCCCCAGGCGGAACATAGCATAGGACATGCCCGCTTCATGAAAAAGCGGGCATGTCGAATTAGCAACTAGGCTTCCTCGCCGACTCGGAAGCGAACGAATCTTCGGACGACTATCTTCTCGCCGAGCTTCCCGGCGACGTTCTTGATCAACTCGCCGATGCTCATATCTTCGTTCTTGATGAACGGCTGATCGAACAAAACGAACGTAGAATAATACTTTTCCATACGGCCTTCGACGATCTTCGGGATAGCCGCTTCCGGCTTACCCTGATTCTTAGCCCACTGGAGATTGATCTCACGCTCGGACGCGATTTTCTCAGCGGGGATATCTTCTCGGCTATTGAACTCCGGCTGGCTCCAAGCTATCTGCATCGCGATATCGCGAGCAAGCTCCTGGAACGCATCAGTCTTCGCCACGAAATCGGTCTCGCAGTTCAGTTCGACCATGACGCCGATCTTGCCGCCGGTGTGTATGTAGGTGGAAATCGTCCCTTCCTGAGTAACCTTGGATTCGCGCTTCGCGAGCACCGCTGAGCCCTTTTCGCGCAGGCTGGCCATAGCCTTTTCCATATCGCCGCCGCATTCCGTAAGCGCTTTCTTGCAATCCATCATGCCGGCGCCGGATTTTTCTCTTAATTCCGCAACTGTTTTAGCAGTGAAAGACATTGTGTTACCCCCTATTCATCTTCCTTCAATTCAATCCCGAACTTCCTGGCGATCTC
>Ga0182027_10014072_pt1 | contig 11101 bp, 13 predicted proteins | sample 712E1DmetaG_FD_121300 | JGI IMG/M metagenome (GOLD analysis project Ga0182027, IMG submission 121300) | Permafrost microbial communities from Stordalen Mire, Sweden - 712E1D metaG (Illumina Assembly) | ecosystem: Environmental > Terrestrial > Soil > Wetlands > Permafrost | place: Sweden...
CTCAACTCGGCAATAACGCGCTCCAACTCGGCCATGCGTGGATCGGTAATACTTCCCCAACTGCCTATGCCTGGCAGGGGTGTTTCGGCAAAGAAGATCCTCCAATCATCCGGGGTCCAGTACATCGGCACTTTGGGATCTTCCCGGCGTAAAGATTCCATGCGTGCACCGTCGAAGATGGTGGCGACTTCCTGCAAGACCTTCGCCAGCTCGCGCGCCAGTCTTTCCGCCGCCTGGCGCTGTTTGTGTTCAGCATCCGCCATGTCTTGCTGGACGCGCTCACGCACGTTTTGTAATGGAGTAGTCAAAAGAGTAACCAAATCGTACCTGAAAGGAATGTCATTTCAAAAGGTCGCTGGCAGTCTGCAGCGAAGCAACCGCCGTGTTCTGGTCCAGCGCCCCGGCTGTCCAGCTGGCGACATCCTGGGATGCCTGCTGTAAAGCGGTCCGTGCAGACAGTAAAGCCGCTTCGCCATCCACGGTATCTCGGCCAACTCGCTGTGCCAGGATCTGGGCGGCCACCGGATCGGGAACCTGGTTCAGGAGTGCCGCCAGGGCGTCATCATCCGCACGCAGAACTTCTCGTTCGGCCGAGTAACGTTGTTCGGCTTTGAAGAGCTGCCAATCGTTCCAGGTCAACAGGCGGGTTTCTCCGGCCGGTGTCACAGGCGAGTATGGCTTGCCGAGCATCCCCAATCCCACCATGGATAGGAGTGCCACGAAGGCGAAAAATCCATAGATGGTGTTGCGATTAATGGATATTTCCATTTTTTCTATGGGTTCGAAGTCACGACCCGCATTTCCGAAGTCGTCATTACCACTGCATTCATCGGCGGAGTCAAAGGGATCAGATGGGCAACGCTGGCGGTTGCCTGGCAGTGGGCAGTGGTTGAACTTGGGAAACCCACCGACAAAGACGGAGTGAAACCGACCTTCGATGAGTCCGGAAGCGTGCCGTAGAAAACGCTGGCAGCCTGGGAACGCCCCAGGGATGCATTGATCTGACGAACACCGGTTTCCCGAAATACCGGAACATCCAGGGCGTCTGCCGCAGCTTGACAGGCCGCATCCGCAGCGACCTGCAGGTGTGTGCGCACATACATGCCGCGCACGACATCCACTGTCAGGCTTGCCAGCGGCATCCCGATAAACAGGATCGCGACGGAGATGAACGCCCAGACATCTGCCCTACGATCTTGGCGGAAGCGCCGCAGAGTTCGCACCATTACCAGCCCTCCTGCCGGAAGGTTGCGGAAGATGTGCCGCCCAGGTCTCCCATCGAGCCGCCAAAGAAGGCCACGAGCGGGGCGATGTAATTTGTCACGCTCCATTTCACGGAGACGACGATGGTGGCGCCTGGGAACCCGCCGCCGGAGACCGAGACCTGATAACTACCGACCGGGGCGTATGAAATGGATTCCATGGCAGCGGAGTAAGCGGCTCCCGATGACTGCTGCTGGTAGACGCTGCCGACACGCGCACCGTGGTTGGCGGCATTGGCCGCGTTCACGCTGGCGAAACCGGCCAGGGATAGGTTGAACAGGGCCATGATCAGCAGGACCACCATCGGGAAAGCAATGGCGCTCTCAGCGAACTCATCGCCTCGCCGATTCAGCATAGCTCGCAAGCGAACTTTGAACACACAAGCCTCGTTATAGATCACAAACCGCCGGTGGCCTGGTTGATCAGGGCCAGGATCTTCTGGCCGAAGGCGGCAAAGGCGCCGATGCCGGCGACGACGATCAGGATGACGATCACGGCTTTCTCGGCAAACTCGTCACCCCTGCGATCTTGCAGGAAGCGGATAAAGATTTTATAAGCTTTATTGGTCATGAATCCTCCAGGGTTAAGGAAATAAAAAAAGGCGCGACTCGACGTGAGTCACACCTCTTTACACTCCCATTTTATCGGCTTGGAGCAGATATGTCAAGAAAAAAATGCCAAAAAATGCAAAATAATCGAAGACGAAATTGTAGGGATCAACTGGGAAATATTCACCAGTATGTTGAGACGGTACAGGATTTCAGGGGGATCTCGTAATATCCGCGTGGACCAAGATTCAATGCCGCCACCAGTTGGAAGCTGAGCTGGAAGCTCGGCGAATCCTGTGCCTGGCTGATCGAGACCACCGAATCCTCCAGCGGCTAATGCCAGCTTGATTACCAAGCGGTTACGTGGGCAGAGTAACCCGACATTATGCACGGTAGCTTGGGAGCGTTCGCGGCTGTCCTGGATGGTTGTATCCGGCAGGCTGACGATGGTCATTCCATGGACAGAAAGCCGCTTACTTTTCGATCCCGTTTACCCTGACCGATAAAAATTAATATGGACTTTTTGTAGCTATATGCTCCCTAATCTAACCCCACCCTAATCCGGTGGGGATATTTTATTTCTTTGTAATAGACCACATGCTTGAACGTGCAGGATTTGCCAATGGAATATGGGAAATAATTAAGATGTAGGGGAATAAACTAATTCAATCCAGCATGGTGCCACATCGAATATTGTGTTATCTGGAGTAGAATACTTATATGGGTTCACATTCATGGAGAGCTTTATTATGGACGATTTACGAAATCAAACCACTTTGAAATGTCCTTCTTGTGGAAGCCCGATGGGAGCACCGGATTTGCAAGGGATGGTTGAATGCAGTTACTGTGGGACAAAAATTATATTGCCGCCAACAGATGTAGCAAAAGAGAATAGAAATTTAATTCGCTTCAAGGAATTGTGTCAAGTTGCAAGGGTGGCGAAGAATTGGAAGGACTTGCTGAAGTATGCCAGTGAGATCTTGGAAATTGATCCTAATAATTTAGATGCATGGTTAGATAAGGCGTTAGCTTCAGGGTCAGTCTCATATTACCAAATTCCGCGGCTAGAAGAAGCGATGGGTTATTTACGGAAGGCAAGTGAATTATCACCAAATGACACACGTATAAATGAGATAAGAAAAATAGCTCAAGATGTTCAATTTAATTCGTTCACGTGGCACGCAATAGAGATGAATAAACATGCCTTAGAGATGATGAGACTAGGAAGTGCTGGGCACCAACATGCCGTGGACTGGACGATGGAGGCTATGAACTATTTCGTTCTAGCACATAAAATCAAGCCTGATGACCTTACTACTTTACAAAATATAAAAATTGTCAACGGAAATGGAAAATTGGTGGGAATCCAGTGGTATCAAGAAGTTCAAGATATATTGAAAAAGGTGGAACAGGCCCAAAATAAGATGGCTACTATGAATAAGTTGAATGTTTTACGTGAAAAATTAAACCATCTACAGGTAGAGTTGACAAAATTAGAGGGAAAAAAGGGATTATTTGTAAAAATGGATATTAAAGATGTCCAGGATGAGATAAAGAAACTCTCACTTGAGATCAAACGATTGGAAAGTATATAATTGCATCAGATTTGAACTCAGGTCCGTGCTGGTATTATGGCGACTCGGCCAAGGCCTGCCCCTGTGCGAAAATGGTGGTGAGCAAATATCAGAAGCGTATCCCCGACCCGCTGCTGGAGATGCCCTCGTGGAGTATGAGAAGTTGTTGCCGAGCCGCTTGGGTGAGTCATTTGCCCAAATTCAGGAACTCGTCGTAGCGGCGCGAGAGTGATAGAGCGAACGTTTCTTGAATAACGGAGGATCGAATCCTGTTATATGTAATGCAGTTATAGGTCGAGGCCAATGATGGGATAGAGGCTGGTTGCGAGGTGAATCTTGTAGCCTTGCTGGTTTGCAGTACTATGCGGGTTGTGATAAGTGGTGAGAATACGGCAGATCTTGGTCTTTTTTGATAGCTATCTGGCAGAATTGCAATCTAGCGAGAGTCCATAGAATTAATAGTTAGGCTGCCGGTTTCAAATTTGAACAGCACTTTTTAAGTAAAAATGGTCAACAAACGATACTTCTCAGTTTTCCAGCCAGAAAACAAAGATGATCGCCCATTATCAAAAAAGATAAGGGCAATTACCGGCCACGGAGCAGAATATTACTATCCGCCATTGACAGATAAGCACCACTATTTAGTGAGCATAATATCGGACGAGTCAGAATTTGACGATCATCTTTGCATAAGTCACATCATAATATTGGGGTATCTTTCTAGCAATGAAATCAATGCTTATGAAAATCGATTGAATGCCCTGATAGCAGAATATGGTATATCGTCAATTCATTTTTCAGAATTATTTGGCAAGAAACAAATTCTTGTTCCATCACGCCGGAGGCGATTTTTAGTAAAATACGCCAAAATTGTTTCAGAAATACCTATGTTCTGTACGTCGTTCTCAACTTCAAAAAGTAAAGTCTTGAAAGAGGTAGGAGATATTTTTCAAAAGACCAGTGATCTCTATATCGCAATTCGTTGGAGTAACCTTGAACGAATAACCCCTATCCTATTGCCATATTCCATAATACATATATTCACAGAGCAAGAGAATAACCTAACTGAGAATTATGGAGAAGAACTTAGACTAAGGCTACATCAGTGGATACAAGGGAGTGAAGTTATTAAAAACGCAGGGCATTCAGTTTGCTTAAACCCTTTTGTGTTTACTAAAAGAGCTTTGCTATTCAGTTCTTTGGCAGATTTGGTTGCCTATGGAAGCAATAAAGTGCAGACCAAAATAGAAAAGGGGATACCTGAAAATAAAATCTTGACCCAATACGGAGATATACTTTCTTTGGTAAAAGCCGTATTTACTGGTTACGGTAACTTAACCAGCAAAGAATTGATCCATTTGATTGATGTATCGGAAACTCTGTTTTAGCAATAATAGGCAGCCTACCGGGTCTAACAACAAACCGTGAATAATTAGCACCCTTTAAAGGGTAAAGCCATTAGAAAGGTGGAAGAATCATGCTGAAGCGAAAACAGAAAATAGCTATTCTTGAAGAACCTGATGTATTTGGCATTCTTTCAGCTACATGGATTCTCGCATGTAACGATAAGAGCGAGATAATGACCTATGAAGGGATTAGACATAGGCTCAACTTGCCAAACGACTTCGATGTAAAGGAATTGATTCAAAGTCGTGGAGAACTATTCCGTAGAGGTTTGCCAGGTTCTCGCCTGGTTGAATGGAAAAAAGCGATGCTCACAAAACAACATCGCCCATCTTGGATACTCGATATAGAAGGCGAAGAAGCGCAAAAGCAGATAATTGAAAATTTGAAATCTGATGCTATATTTAGAAGCCAGTTTCGAGCAGAAAAGGATTCCCCTCCTTCCAATGTAGAGATTATTGATTGGGGATTACAACATATTGACCGTCTCCGCAAAGCACAACTAGAGTTTCATGAGCAATCTGCCAAGAGATCGCAAATGTGGCTCGTCTTCGGAGTGAGTATTCTCAATATTATTGTTGCTGTTATTACTTTAGTACACAGGTAAAGTAAATTGCTGCTCAACTCCGATTCCACCGGATGGCGGCTCCGCTACCCCTTTATCCATCCAGTACTTTCAAAAAACGTGATCTTCTCCACTGCCAACGTTTCTCGTTATAATCGCACTCGCACTTTTTTCCTGCATGCGGACCCCATATGTTGAAATCCTAATGAGCTAATTGATTGTTCATTCACTTTATGTCATAAGTGTGTTGCCCTTGATTGGCTGCTCCCTCAGCCAGTCAGGGGAATTCATTTACTTGTTCTGGCTCAATCCTCCACCATTTCCGCCTCAACCTTCAATCGTCAATCTTTCGCTCCCCACTCCTCCAACTTGTTTTGCGCCCACTTAGTACTTGGCGATTCGATCACCTGGAATATTGCCAATGCATGTTTCACTAGTTCAATCCCCTTTTCCTTCTGCCCCAGTTTGTACAAACAGTTCCCCAAATTGCCGAGGGCCTGCCCTTCGCCGCCTTGGTCGCCAATTTCGCGCATTATCACCAATTGTTTTTCGCTGAACTCGATGGCCTTGCGGGTTTCGCCCTGTGTAGCAAAGGCTATCCCAAGATTGCCAAGGGCGGCACCTTCTCCGCGCCGGTCCCCGATTTCACGGACAATCATCAATGATTTTTCATAGAACTCGATGGCCTTGCGAATCTCACCTAAGTGATTGTAAACAAACCCAAGGTTATTGATTATCATACCTTCGCTCTGGCGATCACCAATATCGCGTACAAAAACCAGGTACTTTTCGGAAAACTCGATGGCCTTACGGTCTTCACCAAGGTCTGCATAGGCCATCCCTAGGTTGCCAAGGATTGTGCCTTCTAGCCGCTTATTGCCAATTTCTTGTATGATAGGCAGCGCTTTTTCGTAGAACTCGATTGCCTTGCGCGCATCCCCTAGTTTACGGTAGATGGCCCCAATGTTGTTGAGATCGGCACCTTCGCTGAGTCGGTCACCCATTTCTTGGGCGATTATCATAGACTGTTCGTTGAAATCGATTGCCTTGTTGGTCTCGCCCAAGTCAGCATAGATGCTCCCCAAGTTACCGAGAAGTCTAGCTTCGCCTCTCTGGTCACCAAATTCCCGGGAAATGATCAATGCTTGTTCGATAAACTCGATTGCTTTGTTGGTCTCGCCTAGATCGGCATAAGCGTCCCCAAGGTTTCCGATGACTTCCCCTTCACCTTGGCGTTCGCCAATTTCGCGATCGATGACCAGTGCCATTTCGTATTCCTCAATTGCCTTGCAAGTATCACCAAGGTTGGCATAGGCATTTCCAAGGTGGTTGAGGAACTCCCCTTCTTGGTCACGGTCGCCAATATCGCGTAGTATGGCTAAGGCTCTTTCGTAGAACTCAATCGATTTGTGTAATTCGCCCAAGTTGGTATGGGCTTTGCCTAGGTTTCCGAGGTCGATACCTTCACCGCGCCGGTCGCCAATTTCGCGGTCGATTATCAAGGCCTTTTCGAGGTACTCAATGGCCTTATGGGACTCGCCCAGTACATTGTAGGCTGTCCCCAGATTACCGAGGTCACTACTTTCACAGCTACGATCGCCAATATCGCGAGATATGACTAGCTTTTTTTCGAAATACACGATTGTCTTAGATGCTATACCCAATTGTAAGTAATGCTCCCCCAGGCCACCAAGGTGGAGAACTTCGATTTCACGATCGCCAATTTCTTGGGCTATGATCAAGCCTTTTTCGTAAAACGCTATGGCACCAAAATGATCATTCAATTTGGCTGAGATTGAGCCCAAGCCGAGGAGAGCCGCACTTTCGTAACGACGGTCGCCTTTTTTTCGAGCAATTTCCAGGGCCTTGATAACCCTATCCGCATCGTTGGGAGCCAGTTTATGCAAATGCTCAATCCTTTGCTCTTCATTCGCCATCTTCTAACCCCTTCCCAAATATCTAATCCGCAATTTCCAGATCAAAGCACTCCCATGCATTCAAAACCACCACAGGATCCGGCCTTCCAATCTGCAAAGCCACCATTCGCCTTTTCATGCTCCCATTATTGCACATAATGCCCTTTCCGTGTTCTGGATTCACACCAGATAGATATATATATCAACTACTGCTCGCAATTGAGACATTAATCTCAGGTTGATTTCCTGTGAGCGATCCTATCGCATCTCTGTATGTGATAAGTCTCGGCACATTGTAACCTTTGGAAATTGTGATGGCATAAATATTATTCACCAAATTCTTGGCTTGCTGACGAAGCTCCATGGCAGTTACAAGTGATCTAGCTGATTGGTTGATCTTGCCATGTGAGATATCGTTTCTAAAATTTACTAGTTCACTAGAACCAGGAAATGATAATTCAAGATTTTCGTATATTCTTTTGTCGCGAAGTTGGTCCCAATTCACAGCCTTCGTTTCCTCAACGAATTCGTTATAGAATAATGCAAGCTTATCTCGCATACCAAGGTTATGCTTTCCACGTGAATTTCTCTCGCTGAAAGGAAACGTCTCAATGTTCAATTCAAGGGATTTGAATATATGGTTTAATGTCGACTCCACATAGAACCCTGCAAATAAAACGAGAACAGTACAATCTGTGATAAGCTTGTCATCGTTAGTTCTCATCGCACGGTTGAGAGCCTGGTAGCTCGTCGCTATCAAGATGGCTGCATCTTCACTTCCCTCAGACATGTTTCACCTCCATATTACAACCATTTCAGTTTAGCCAGGGATTCATGAATATCCAATTCATAAATCTGATTTCTTATCCCATCTTTACTTGACCATTCCTTAACCTAAAAAAACAATGTCCCAGATTAAACCTGGCAGTTTCATTAAACCACTTGATAATTTGTGCCATTCCACCATAATTCCTTCGACATGTTTTTTTTATTTATCGGGTTTTGTACACATAGATCCATCCCTCTAAATAATTCATCGATTGTATGGACCTCAGCAATATCCCTTAAGGTTCCAATCGAAAAATATGCCCCGCCATATTTATTCGGATAGATTATTTCCTTCGGGGGAATATCAGGGTCGGGAAGGCTCGTAATCGCATAATGTGTATTGTAAATTCGAAATTCTCTTTGGTGACCGAATGTTTTACGATCTTTACTAAGAATGGGGTTCTTGATCGCTCTTTCGTTCTCTCCAATTAGGTTGTCGTAATCAATGTAATTAATCAACCCATAAGAAAATTCAGGGAGGTTATTGTTTAGGCGATTGATAAATTCCCCGGTATTTGTAATAACCACGCCAAATTTTCCAAAATCACGGAGTGAAGTTTCCTTCAACTGTAATCTAATTGATGGCAAGCTACTACTATTTGAAACAGCGTACATACAAAATACCGGGGTAAAACGGTCGCCCGCATCTTCAAGCCAGATATCGTAAGATATGTTTAATAAACGAGAGAGGACTCTTGTATGTAATTTGCTTGCTGCTAACTCCAATCTATCGCCTCTCTGCTTATCCTCAATATCTTTGAAAAAAATCCAAGGATTACAAAACAATTCGCCATCAAGAAAATTTATAGCATGATCCATTTCTTTTACGAATTTTATTAACAAAGTAACATAGCTTATATGCATTATTGTCACATTACTTTCAACTGTCCATTCGTTACCGCCGCTTTGAAAAGCATCCAAAGAATATTCTTCAGTGTAACGCCATGCCCCATTATTGCATATTTTTCATCTTCTGTGTTCCATATGTATAACCTTGTAGTAAAATACCCGACCCCTGATTGGCTGCCCCCCTCAGCCAATCAGGGGTATTTTTCATTTATCCACCCGCCTCCCATCTAGAAGTATCAATTGTGCTTGATATATATAATTAAATCAACAAATAATTGGAACGCGGTAGCAAATGCCACCGTGACTTGGGCTGGGATTCTTTCCTTCCCTCGTTTGCGTAGTACCAACGCCAATCCCCATACACCTGTGGAGATTATGCCCAGCAGCCCGGCCAACGGCCACAGCCCCCATAGTCCCACCAGCACCCTGGCGTCCGCGCCGCCCAGCCAGTTGAAATACCAGGCGCTTAGGATAAAAACACCGACCGTCAGTGGAAGAAAATCCAGATGCACTGCGCGTACGATGGCTGCCCCCAGACCCATCACGAACAAAGGCCAGGTCAGCCAGTCTGTTACTTCACGTTGATGCCAGTCCTGCAGGCCACCCCAGATCACCAGGGCGGCTGTCAGTGCGTGCAAGGCGATCTTGATCTCAGGCGGGAAGAACATAGAACCACAGGCGCGTCGGCGCTCCCCAGTCCAGGCCCAGGCTTTTTCCACAGGCCTGGGCTTCCAGGTCGAAGAACTCACCTGCATCAGCCATGGTGCGGGGTGCATTCCAGACCCGCCAGCGATTTCCGAGAAGTGAAGTGGCTGCGAACCGGGTCAAGCGGCCCTCCGCGCCTTTGCCGGAGGTTCGGCGGGCACGCCGGTCATAGCGCCGCAGCTCCGGGAGCGCCTGGGTTGAGACCACCAGCCGTCGGCCATCGCTGGTGCCCAGCTCCACCGTCCCTACCTCGGCAACCACGCGTTTGGCCGGTTCGATCAGGGTCAGCGGGGCATCGAGCAGCGGGTTCACCAGTCCTTCCAACCAGCGCAGCGGCTCGACCTGCAGTTCACCGGCCTTGCGTTCACGACGGTCTTTGATCTCCCGGGCGGCCCGGTCTTCTTCGAGGTGGGCCATGCTTTCCAAGGCGCGTGCCTGGCGGCGGTTGTATACCGTCAGGATCAGGGCCAGGCAAAGAACCAGGACAAAAGTTGCAATTTCCATAAGAAATACCTCCATACTAAGATTTTGGATTGGACCTACTACGCGCCAGGCGGCGCCAGGCCGCCGGGCGTGGATCGAACAAAGAAAGGGATAGGAACAGAACCAACAGGCTGAGAGCGAACACTGCCGGCCACCCGGATATTGGAGCCGGTTTGGCTGCTGGAACAGCCGGAACTTGCTTTGGAGCCGGTCTGGGCGGTATGGGAGTCGGGACAAATGCTACGATTGAGCTGATAGGTGTGGAAGAAGCGACCGGCACCATAACCGTTGTTTTCGTCGCGGCTGGTTTGATAGTGGGCGTTGGGTTGGCCGGAGGCAGGGGAATGATCACCCAGGCGGAGGCAGTACCGGTATTGCCGAAAGAATCCCAGACCCGAACGGTGACATCATATTTCCCCACATACGCGATCGAGCCATCCCCCATGCGGCCCAACCAGGAGAACTTGCCAGGCAGGTTCGAACCGCTGTAATCAAAAACAGCAGCTGGCCAGCGCCCAAGTGGATCTGATACGGTAATGCGTGTACCGGCGATGGGCAAAGAACCGGGCTTGAAGGATACGTTGGCAGTACCGAAGTCAAGCCAGAGCGGCGTGATCGAGGCACTGGGCGCCTGGTTACCAACCACAAGAGTGACTCTTGCGGTGTGCTCCTGGTTGCCGGCGTTATCGGAAGCCCGCACTTCAATGGTGTATGTGCCATTCGAGCGCAAGCCGTTCCAATCGTTAAACCACGCATTCCCAGAGCCGAGCGGAAGCGTCTTCCAGGTTGTACCTCCATCCAGCGAGATCTGAGTTTCGGAGACTCCGGAAGTCGGATCGGAGGTTGCGCCGGTCAGGTGATAAACATGGTTACCACTGACCTGCACGGTGGACCCTTCGGCTGGCGAGATAAAGGCCGAGACGGGTGGAGTGGCATCCACCTTCGCCGATGCAGACGTAGTGGATA
>Ga0182027_10014073_pt1 | contig 11101 bp, 2 predicted proteins | sample 712E1DmetaG_FD_121300 | JGI IMG/M metagenome (GOLD analysis project Ga0182027, IMG submission 121300) | Permafrost microbial communities from Stordalen Mire, Sweden - 712E1D metaG (Illumina Assembly) | ecosystem: Environmental > Terrestrial > Soil > Wetlands > Permafrost | place: Sweden...
CCCGGCCGGTACGACGTGTGGTCGGGCCGCGCCGTGATCATCGTATCCTGGCGCAGGCCGGGGCTGACGTTGATGTCGATCGCGATGTTGCTGATGTCGGCCTGGTGGAACGGGTTCTCCACCAGCAGGAACATGTCGAGCAGCAACGACATGACCGAGGGGTCGATCAGGTCGCCGCGCGCCGATTCGACGAATTTCTTCTCGATCGTCCGCCCGTCACTCAGGGCGATGCGGTAGTTCATGTTCGCCGTCAGGTCGCCCCCATCGGCCACCGAAGCCGTAAAGGCCTGCATCGAGGAGGCGCCGGTCATCACCGGCAGGTAATGGTGGTTCTTCCAGCACGAAAAATGATACTCGCGCGGGCGGCTGGCCCCCTGGCCGTGGACCCGCACCGTGATCGGCACGCGGGGCGGCGCGGCGCCCAGTTTGCCGCCAATGGCGAAAAGCCGGTCCTGGTCGATCGTCCCGATCTCGCCGCGCACCTCGCTCAGCTTGAACGAACGCTCGTAGCTCTGCATGAAGCCCAGCGTATAGGCCTGGGCCATCGGCGCCGCGCTGCCGCCCTGGAAAAACATCGGGTGTCCGAAGGCGATCAGCTTGTCGCCGCGCCGCCAGGTGACCGTCCCCACGCCCGAGAGCGAGAGATCCCCGGTCAGCATCGGCACGCCCAGCGCCGAGCCTCCCTCGATCGGCGGGGCCGGCTCATCCTGGCCCACGCCCGCGCCGCCCGAGCCCGACATCGTCCCCGCGCCCATCATCTCCAAACCCTGACTCCCCAGATAGGCGCCCAGCATCCGCTCGACTTTGGGCGAAGCGCCCGACAGAAAAAGCGGCGAAGCGAGCGGCCGCAGCTCACCCATGATCCCGCTGAAGGCCGGCAGGGCCGGCCGAAAACCCGTCGTTGTGGAGCCATGCGCGCTCCCTTGCTCCTCGCCCCCATGGCCTTGCAGCGAGCCCTGGAACGCCTCCCAGGCCGACTGCCAGTCCCAAGGCTCGGTGCTCGAGGCATACTGGTTATCGACCACGCTCGCCTCGGTCAGTCCGGCTTGGCCGATGTTCTGATAGACGCTATACATCTGTTCGATCGGGGTGATGCCGCAATACGGCTTATAGGCGAAACTCCAGCCGTAGGCGACCGCGCCGATCAGCTTCCCGTTGACATAGACCGGGCTGCCGCTCATGCCGGCCACCACGCCGTGCTTTTCGAGCAGCGGCCCTTCGAGTTCGCCGACGATCATGTCGCAGCCGGGCAACGCGTTGTGCTGCACGCCCAGGATCGTCACTTTGAACGGCTCGACTTTGAAACCGTGGAAGACGGTCCGCCCTTCGCCGATCATCCCCGGCTTGATCTGGTCGGTCGTCATGAATTCGGCGGGAAGCAATTCAGCGGCTCGAGCCCCCAGGGCGCCAAACAGCAGCACGATCGCCATCAGGTATCGGAGAGGTCCCCTCGCGCAATCTATCATTCGTACATCGCCCAGACCCGGTTGGGGATCTCGTTCTTGTACTGCGGCGCCAGCGACGTGCTGAAGATGTTGAACATGCCGACCTTGGTCGAGGTGGCCCGGCCCGACGGATTTTGGGCCATCACGGCGCGCGGTCCGAGCGCGGCATTGGCGTCGACCTTGATCGTGACGTTCACGGCGTTGGCTTGGGTGCTTGGCGTCACGCTGAGCACCGTCACCCCGGGGCCGAACGAGAACATCGTGCTCAGGTCCTCGGCATGCTGAGCCGACGGCGGGTTGGCCACCAGGTTGGCGCCGATGACCTCGACCGTCTCGACCGTCCCGGGCGCGGATCCGCGCGGGATCACGCTGAAGACCAACGGGCTGCCCGGCGAGCGCAGGAGGCCATTGTTGGGCCGGGCGTTCCAGTTGTCCCCGATCAGGCGGTTGATGTACATCAGGCAGGGCGAGCCCCCGAGGACATTGCGCGTGTGGCCTTGCCCCACGACAAGCAGGTCCAGGTCCCCGTCGCCATCCACGTCGAGGAACTTGACATCGTTGGCCCAGCCCAGCGAGGTGTCGTCGGTCTCGATGGTCCCGGCCTTCTCCGCTTGCAGTTCAAAAAAATCGGCTTCCGCCCGCGGATAGGGCAGCTCGTACGAGACGTCGCGGAAGTATCCGTGGCGCGGTTTGCCGTCGACCGTCTTGATGTAATTCTGCAGCAGAAGCGCCGGCCGGCCAATGCCGCCGCGGTACAGGGCGATCGCGATGTCCTGATAGCCGTCCAGATCGAAATCGCCGGCGTCGGCGTTGCGGTAATGCAGCGTGCTATCGAGCGTGGCGGGCAAATGATCCGACGCATCGATGAATCGGCCGGGACGCAGGCCCGTCGGATCGTTGAGCAGGAGCATCGGCGGCCCGTCGTCAAAGGTGATCAGCAGATCGAGCGAGCCGTCCCAGACCCCGGCCGTGCGCTTGGTGATGATCCCGTCGCCATTGACGTCTCCCGCGACCGTCTCGTCGGGCAGATCCGTGAAATCGATCACGCCGTTATGGTTCGTATCCTCGCCCGGATCCAGGAAGCCGTTGTAGTTCTTGTCCTCGGTCGGCTCGCCCAAACCATCAAAGTCGCCGACCAGAATCCCCACGGGCTTGCGGCCCAGGAGCTGCGGCGGCAGCCCGGCCACCGTGGCGGTCGCCTCGGGCTCGGTCCCCTCGATGTCGGTGAAGTGCCCATGCCCGTCATTGATCAGGTAGCGCAGGCCGTAGGGCGCCACCGACGAACTCTGGTTGAGGAAGATGATGTCGACCGCGCCGTTGGCGTGGTCATTGAAATTACCGACGGCGATGTCCACCGTGTCATCGATGAGCCCATGCGAGGTATTCGTGTTCTCGTCGAATACCGTCTTAAAGCTTTTTTCGGTCACGTCGGTGAACGACACCTCTGGGTTGGCCGGATCGGTCAGATTCGAGGTGTTCAGGAGCAACACGTTGGGACCGCCCGGGATGGGCCCGTTCGCCCCGTTGGCCAGGATGATGTCCAGCATGCCGTCGCCGTTGACGTCGGCCAGCTTGACCCGCTTGTTCTCGTTCTTGAGGACAATGCCGCTCTGGCCGTTCGAGCCCGGATCGATCAGGGCGGGGAGCGCGAAGGGGGTGAAAATGCCGTCGCCCAGAGTGCTGTTCGGGTTGGGGACGCTGTTCATACTCTTGTCATTGTTGTGGTAGTTGAGCAGGAGCTCCGGCCCCTCGCCGTCCTTGGCCAGCAGCAGGTCCGGGCTGCCGTTGTTGAGGAAGTCGCCGGCGGCCACATCCATCAGATGACCCCTGGTTCCCACGAAGCCGTTAATCCCAAAGACGGAGGTTTCCGCGTTAATGGGATCATCGCCCAGAAACGACATCGGCATATAGTGCTTCCACATGTCCACCGCGGGAGCGGGATAGCCCGCTCCGCCCGGCTTGAAGACCGGCACGCCTTCGGCCCCCGGCTCGCCGCCGTTGATCAGAACGCGCGCCCAGTCGCCTTTCTGGACCAAATCGCCCCCCTCGGCAAAGACCAGATCGGGCCGCCCGTCGCTATTCAGATCGGCCACCGTGGCCCGGTAATTGATCCCCGAGAACGGCGCATGAGTGGGATCGTACGCATCCCGCATGACGCCAAGGCCGATGAGTTGCGGGATGAAACTCGCCGAGGCGTCGTAGAACATCGTCGGATCGGCGGTATTGAGCAGGTTGGGCGCGTGGGTAAAGGCCTGGTTGATGTAGAGCTCGTTGGCGGCGGGCTCCAGGGGGGTGCCCGCGTTGAACACCACCAAGTCCAGATCGCCGTCGTTGTCGATATCCGCGGCCGCGCAAAACATCGCGTGGGTGAGATTCTGGGGGAGCGGGAGCAGCCCCGTCGTCGAAACATCGGTGAAGTTGCCGAAACCATCGTTCTGCAGCAACTGCTTCGGGGCGCCGTTCGTCCCAAACTCGTAAACAACCTGGTTGGAGCCATTGAGCCTGGAAATCCCATCGATGCTGGAGTTGGCGATAAACAGGTCCTGATTGCCATCGCGACTGAAGTCGCCCGCCGCCACCCCATAGGGCTGGCCAAGCTGGGGCGCCGTCAGCGGGTGTTCCGTCACCCAGTCGATCTTGGGCATGGGCCACATGATCCCGTAATAAGCATAGCTGAAGGTGTTCCAATACTGGGCGGCGACGCCGCCATACTCGAAGGAGGCCCCTTGGCTCCGTGCGACCCCGTTCAGCAGTTCGCTGATATTGGAGTCGTCGTAATGAAACAGATACATCGGGCCGCCGGCGTTTTGCGCAAGGTCCGAGGCGACGAACGGGCGGGGATAGCCGCGGTTCTCAAAGTCCCCGATAATCCCGGCCCAGGCCGTCTGGGCGATTGGCGGGACAATGTCGCTCTCGACGCCGCTTGCCGGCGTATAGTGGGCGGGATGCCCCTCGGGCATGCCGATGAACAGCGGGAACGCGTCGTAGCGGAACGGCGTGGCGGTGCCGCTGGAATCCACGTCTTGCCGATCCGGTTCAAAGCAGAACAGGCCCGAGCCGGTCGTCAGGTAGCCCGTCCCGATGCCCGGGCCACGGTCCACCATCGCCGTGAACCAGTCCTCGCCGGTCTGGTTGCCGAAGTCGCTGTTGTAGTTGTAGCAGAAGAAATAGCCGTCGGCGATGCCGTCGGGGCCCAGCGAATTGTCATTGCCGAAAAGATCCAGGTTGCGGAAATAGGCCTGTTCGTTGCCACCGACGAAGCCCATGAGCCTCCAGACCTCATCCTGATAAGTCACATTGGGATTGGGCAGAAAGACCGGCAGCCCCGTGCCGCCATGCTGATTGGGGACGACGTAGGGCACGTACATATAATCGGTACTCTGCGCTTTGAACGAACGGACCGAGAACAGGTCGAGCGCGGAACTGCGAAAAAGCGAGCCCAGATGCGGCTCGACGGCGTGCGCGCCCATCGGCGAGGTCACCGTCTGGCCTGCGGTATACGTCGGAAAAGCGTTGACATTGAACATGGTGGGGAAGACCGGCGGCATGCGGTCAATCTCGGTCGGATTCCAGGCATTGCCGCCAAAGTCCTGGTAATCGATATACTGATGTTCCCAAGCGTCATTCGAGCGGCGGATCTCCAGGCTGGTCAGCGTGCCGAACCGGTCGTCGGTCCCCAGCGTCTCGTCAACGAAGAACTCGCCGCGCCGGCCGGGGTACCAATTCTCCGAATAGCCCGGTTGATTGACCTGGTTGATCAGCACCCGCTCGGCGCAGTACAGCGGCAGCGTGTAAAAGTCCTGGGAAGTATTCATCTCTCGGTCGCCCAAGGGGAAATTAGGCGTGCGCGGGTCCAAATCCACCCAGGCCTGGGTGCCCATCGGAAGCCCCTGGACCGATAAGTTGCCATCCAGAAAGAAGTTCGGAAACTGGTTCTGGATGTCATCCTTGAACGGCGTGAATTGACTGATAATGATATCCAGGTCGCCATCGCTGTCGATGTCGCCCACCGTGGCCCGCGAGGGCTTGTCCGGGAACGGCACCTGGAAATCCTGGCCCCCATCCATCCGCCCGTAGAGCGGGACGTAGGTGTAATTGAGCAGGCCCGGCAGGACGCTTTTGTCTTCATAAAAAGAATACGGCGGCCGCCCCGCATGCACCGGGTTGGGTCCCTCGTTGCGGTAATAGCGGTTTTGGATGGTCGGATCGTAGTCGGGGGTCGCGTTCGTGGGGTCGTTGTTGTTGTTCTGGTTCAGGAAAATGATGTCGGGGTAGCCATGGCCGAAGAAATCGGCCACCAGCACGCAGGAGGTGTTCTGGTGGTCATAATATTTGTCGAACAGGTCATCCGGGGTGTTGGGGATGCCGTCCTCGCCGAACGTGATGTCGCGGAAGTAGCGCGAGGTCGACCCGTCCGAACTGATGCGCAGCTCGTTGTGATACACACGGCTGATCCCGCCGAAATTGGCCGTGACGATGTCCTGATAGCCGTCATTGTCCAAGTCGGCGATCGCTCCATAGACCGTCATGTCCTCGTTGGTCGGGAACGCGCCCTCCGAGCGCATGAATTTCAGCGCGCCCGTCGCCGACCCCGCCGTCGGCGTTGGCGCCGTGCCGCCCGGCGACAGGGTGGTGGGCGCCGTGCCGGTATTGGTGATGATGTCAATGCTATCGTTGATCTGGCCGGGCGTCACATGGACCGCGGTCACCCCCATCGGGTCATCCTCCAGTCCGGTCAGGACCGTCGTCGTGCCGGGGGTCGGGGTGGGGGTGACGGTGCCGGTGGGGATGGGGGTGGCGGTCACCGCCGGCTTGGGGACCCAGGTGTCATGCACGGTGCCCGAGGGAAGAAACCCGACGACGAAGCTCATCTCGCGCTTTTCACCCGGCTGGAGGGTGAAATTGCCCCAGGTCAGCGCGATCCCCGAATCCAGGCTCATCGTGTCGAAACCACGCAAGTTGGCCCCGCCGCCGGCGGCGATGGGCTTGGCCAACTCGCTCAGCAGCCCGATCGTCACCTGGTCGGGCAGGCCAGCGCCGGTATCCGACAGCGCCACGAAAGCGGTCACCACGGGGTCGTTTACCGAGGTCTGAAACTTGATATCCCCCTGAATCTGGCTGCCGCTGAAGGTGGTCGAATTCTGGACCACGCTGTCATTGACCACGTAGACCGGGTTCTCGTGCCCGAATAGATTGGTATCGAGCACCTGGCGCAGATTGAAAGTGCCCGACGTGCTCGCGAGGTTCGTGAGCGTCTGCGAGACCATGAGGCCCACGGGGATCCCGCCATGATCCACAATCGACATGCTCGTGTTGAGATCGAACTTGTTGGTCTGCGCCCACCCGCCCCTGGCGGTCTGCTCGACGTCATTGATTACCACCGGCACCGTTCCCGAACCGATCGGGCCGATCTTGTTGGTATAGGCGGTCGATCCGTCCGTGACCACCACGTACGAGGCCGGACTGCTGTTAAATCCCGCCAGGATCGTGGGGCCGCTGTTGTACGCCGCGGCGATCCGGCCGCTGGCGTCCATCTCGCCGATGATAAAGTTGTTCTCGAACATATCGCTGCCCGTGGTGATCGTGATCGGCGCGTCGCCGTTGCCGAAAAGCACCTGGGCCGCCTGGGAGCCGCCGTAAAACTCCGAAGGATAGTCCGGAATCACACCAGTCATGTTCGCATGCGCGCTATTGAAGGGGAAGGACGTCGCCTTGGTCGAAATCCCCGCGCGCCCGACGTCGGCGGCCAGGTAAACCGCGTAGTCGATCGGCGTTTGGGTGGCGGTGCTCGTGGCGTCATTATAGTATGCCGGAAGACCGGGGAAGAGATAACTGGAATTGAGCTTGGCCGTGCCGACGATCGTGCCCACGTCGCCCGAAGGGTCCGCGCCGATGGTCGTGCCCGTGCCTGTGCCCGTCCCCGTGGTGCTGCCGCCCAAGCCATTACCGAAGAGCACCGATCCGGGTCCGGCCGGGAGTTGAATCGGTCCCTGGCCGGTCAGCACCTGGGCGATAAGCCGGTAATTGATCGGCAGCGCGTTCGGGCCCGCCTCATCCGGCTTCCCCTGGACGTTGTCCGGGTGCGTGGCGTCCACATTAATCGGCGTGGTGTCGGGGCGGCTGAGCAGCGTGACGCGCGAGAGCTGGTCTTCGCGCACGCCGACAAAAACCGGCGCCATCGGGACAAACTCTCCGGTGAAAATGCCCACGCTGCTGCCGGCGCCGCCGACGCCGCTGGCGATGGTGCCGCTGCCGCCGTTCATCCCGCCGATGTTGTTGAGGCCGATGAAGGCATTGGTGACCGCATTGAACACCGCGCCATTGAGGACTTGTCCGCCGATCCCGCCGCGGTCGGAAGCAATCCCGTTGAAATTGGTGTTGTGCACGATCGCCGCCGTCATCTCGTCGTCAAACGACAGTTTGCGTCTTTTATACGGGTCGGTCGGATAGGCGAAGTTTTGCGGATTGATATAGGGATACATCACCGAATCGTAGATCGCGGAATTACCCAGCCCCGCCACCCAGCCCAGCTCGTGCATCATGATCGCCTGAATGTCCTTGCTGCCGATCACCGGACTGATCTGGCCCGGGGGCACAACCACATCGCTTGGGTTGGCCGGCCAGGCCCGGAAGTCCTCGACCTGGGAATTGAACATGATGTCGGCATCGATGATTTCGCCCTGCTTGAAATCCTTCAGCGGCAGCCAAAGGTCCACGTTGCCGTCCGCGTTGAACGAAATGCCGAGCGTCCCATTCGTGGCTCCGGTTGTGCCCGTCGCGGTGCCCACCGACGAAGTCACGATCATCCCCAGCATATCCAGAGGGACGCCGTCGCCGGTGAACATTGACTTGAGGTTGAAGTCGCGCATGAAAAAGCTGATCCGGGTGGTGGCCGAAACCGTGGCGTCAGGGATCGACACGTTGTCCGAGATCACGTTGAAACCGTCGAGTTGTCCGCCGAGCACCGGCCCATAAGTAACCGTCCCATTACTATTCATGATGGGCCGCTGAAGGCTGGCGGCCGGCATCAGACCGCCATTAAATTTAAAATGACTGAACTGGGCGCCGTTCCAGGTATTGATCGCGTCGCTCAGGCAGCGCAGCACGTCCATCGGGTCGTTGAACGGAAACAGGTTATCCTTCAGCGAAAGAAACTCGCCGCCATCGGCGGTGTAGAAAAACTGCGGCTCGGTCCCGGCGGGCCATTGCAGGTTGATGACCTGGGCCACATCATCAAGATTCGACGATGGGTTATTGTCCAGAGGGACGAAGACCTGGTTGCCCGAACCGGCATGCGCCACAAAAGACGTCAGAATCCAAAACCAGGCCAGGCTGAACGAGCGGCGGGAGAAACCGGTGAACTTCACGTGTGGGGCTCCTATGTTCAAAACCAAGAAGGGGAAAGCGGAAGATGAGCTTTTCCCCGGCGCGGACAACCGTTGCCGCTAATGCTTGATGTTATTCACTTCGCGCATGACGCGCATCTTGATCGCACTTAACGGTTCGTACTGATAGATTTCGTCGGCGGCCGTGGGATCCTTCGCGGCCTGGGCCTCGCGCTCGGCTTTGGCCCGGGCCGCCGCCTTGTCGATGCGCTGGGCCAGCTTGCGCGCCCGCAGCCGGTCGTTGGTCCTCTGCATGACGTTCGGCTTCAGGCCGCTCGACGCGCCGTCCGCACGGGCCGCGTTCTGGCTCAATTTGAGCATCGTCGCGCGCGTCCCGGGGTTGGTCGGCGAACCCGGCGTCTCGCTCAGGCTGGCATGGCCGACAATTTTCTCCCCGCTCTCGGGGTGCGGGAAAACCGTGTAATGGCCCTGCCAACGCCCCACCACGTAAGGCGATTTCGGATCCACCTGCGCCTTCACGCCGGCCCGTTGCGCCTGGGCTTTTTGGTTTGCGCAGAACAGCAGCGTCTCTTCATTCTTGGCCAGATCCACCATGCCCGGAACCGCCTGGGCCAACGGAATCGGCCCCTCGAGCGCCCCGCCCATTTCTTCCATCTGGAACTCCCCCTCACTGGAAAGGGCCATCGTCCCTTTCCAGTATTCCGAGGGCTTCAGATTGTAGCGCGTGACGATATTGCCGTTCTTGAACACGGCCTTGCGTTGCGTGCAGGTGGCAACGAGGATCGTATCCGATTTCTTCACCAATTCCTGAAAGCTCAGTTTCTTGAGGACCTGGGCCGAAGCGCCCGTCCCCCAGGCGGCCACAATCATGACGCTCAGCGCGCCGGCCAACAGACGTACCCATGCGGGGCGAACCAAAAACATGCGTAACTCCTCCTCGGGTGCGAAACCTGAAAACAACGCGCCCAATGAGCGGGGCGTGATCGAATTCCTTAATCATCCTGCGTGAACGCGATTCAGTGGCTTGTCCACTCGATTCCCTCATCATAGACTTGGCTAAACCGCTGTCAAGGCCAAGTTTAGCGCGTCCGGCCCTCTTGCGTGCCTCTGCGCCGGACCTCCGCTCCCCAGGCCCTTCACTGGCCCGGCCGAGCGCTCTCCCACAAGCCTTCAGGAATCCCTGAAAAAGGGGATATCAATCTGTATCCAAGGATAGATCATCTTGCGTTAAATGCCAACAAGGCGTTTTGATTCCGTGGCGGATGGCTCAAAAACAAGCTTGGATTTCGCGCCCACTTCCTGATATTGATAGAGGATCAACCCCGGCGGGGTCGTCCACTGCCCTAGATCGGCCCGCCTGGATCGCGACAATAGGACTTGTTTTTTTTGATACAATTCTTGAGAGGGCTGGGCCAGGATCAACCGTTCAACAATGGCCGCCAATCCGAACAACAGCACCAACCCGGACGAACCGGTGGACATCCCCGCGTCGCTTCCGACCGTGGAGCCGGATCCTGCCCCACCCGCGCCATCCCCGGCCGAGGCGGATCGGGAGCCCGCGGCGGCGCGGGAGGACGCTCCCGAGCCGGCCATCGAATCGATTGAGGTTGAGTCCGAAACCGAAGAACCCGCCTTGGAAAACGACGAAGCGGTCGAGGAAACCGAAGCCGAGGTTCAGGACGCCGAACTTGCGCGCGTGCTGGCCACGCCGCTCGGCCTGCGCGCCGCCATCGAAGCGCTCCTGTTTTCCGCCCCCGAGCCCCTGACTTTGTACCGCCTCTGCCGCACGGTCGGCGTCGCCGACAGCAAAATCGTCGGCGCGGTCCTGAGCGCTTTGCGCGACGATTACAACGCCGAACGGCGCGGCATCCAGATCGTGGAGACCGCCCACGGATACCAGATGGCCTCGCGCGAACTTTTTGGCGACTTGATTCTGCGCTTGCGCAATCGCAAACGCCGCCCGACGCTCTCGCCGGCCACGCTCGAAACCCTGGCCATCATCGCCTACCGTCAGCCGATCATCCGCGCCGAAATCGAGGCCATCCGCGGCGTGGAATCCGGCGGCACGATCCGTAACCTGATCGACATGAACCTGGTCGAAATGGTCGGACGCAAGGAAGTCCTGGGCCGCCCGCCGATGTACGGCACCACCGAGGGATTCCTGATTGCCTTTGGCTTGCGCCACCTGAGCGACTTGCCGACGATCGGCGACCTCAAGCGGCGCTTCCGCGAAACCGAAGCCAAAACCGAGCTTCCCCCCGCGGCGCCCACTCCCCCGGCCGACGCCCCCACCGACGGAAATGACCCCAC
>Ga0182027_10014074_pt1 | contig 11101 bp, 7 predicted proteins | sample 712E1DmetaG_FD_121300 | JGI IMG/M metagenome (GOLD analysis project Ga0182027, IMG submission 121300) | Permafrost microbial communities from Stordalen Mire, Sweden - 712E1D metaG (Illumina Assembly) | ecosystem: Environmental > Terrestrial > Soil > Wetlands > Permafrost | place: Sweden...
GAAGATCGCTCCCTGGGAGGGTTTGCGCGTATACGGCTTGGCGAGCACGAAGATATTGTGCTCTTCCGGGAAGAGTGAGTCGAACATCGACAGGTCTTCCTCCCGCAGCGCGCAGGCCGGGCGCACATTGCTGCGGAAGAAGCCCACCACGGTTAAGCCGCCCGCCTCCTTGCGCCGCGCCACCGTCTCTCGCAGGGCACTCAGCTCGTCGCCCGAGAGAGCGAAATTCGAACCCAGCGTATAGGCGCATTCGACAGGCTCGTAGTCCTCGACAATCACCGAAAGCGGATTGCGCGATAGCACGTGGCCCAGGAGAACACCGCCGATCTCGGAACCGCGCTCGGTGATGGCCCGGAACATCCGGATACTCTCCCGCTCCAGGAGTTCGATCAGGTCCGCGCACAACCGCACCGACGCGGTTGCCTGTTCCGGCTTCCAGAGGAACTGCAACCTGGTGGGATCGGTCTCAAAGGCCTGCAGGGCCCCGGCGGGGCCATCCGGCCTGCCAAAGTGACTCTCGATGACGTCGCGAATCCCCGAGAACGAGGACGCGTTCATCAGGTCGTCGATATCCAGTGGCTCGCGGGTGAACTTAAGCCGATTGGCGCTGCTGCGTTTCGGGGATGGCATCCATTTGTCTCACGATTGAAAGAACTTCGTCCGCAACGATCTGGTAATCCTCCAGCGCCTTTGACTTCGGATCGAAGTCCACCAGAAACTGGCGTTCCTTGTTGGACTTGACCACCGACGTGTCAGTCCGAATGCAAGACAGGCGCGGCACCCCCGTCTTCTCGGCGATATGATCGAGCGTGTCCATAATGACGCCCGTCATCGCCATCCGCCGGTCCACCATGACCGGAAGCATGCCCACGGTCTCGACCGGCAGGTGGTAGCTGCTGCAGAACATGGTGTTCAAAGTCTTGGCCGATTCGAGGCTGGCCATGGCCCCCTGCACGCTGAGGATCTCCATGGCCACCGGAATCAGGACGCGGCGGGTGTAGACCATGGCACAGGTCTGGAACAGCGTGATCGAGGGAGCGACGTCGATCAGGATCGCATCGTAGTTCTGCTCGTAGCGGCTGAACATCTGTTCGAAGACGAACTCGCGAAAGCCTTGGGCCGTGATCAGATCCTCGGCGCGGGATGTGTGCCGGTTGCTGGGCAGCACGTCGATGTTCGGGCACACATTCACCAGGCACTCTTCCAGAGCGATGTGCCCCACCAGGAAATCCGAGAGATGGTACTTCGCCCGAAGGGAGATGATGGTGCCGATGGACCCCTGTGAGTCGGTGTCTATCAACATCACCCTCATACCCCGGTCTGCAAAGATGCGGGCGAGCACGAGCGCGGTCGTGGTCTTCGCGACGCCCCCTCTTTGATTCGCGACAACGAGACGGATCATTTTTGCACCTTCGACGTCTGCAATCGTTCCTGAGCCAGTTGGATTTCGAACAGGGTCCAAATCCGCCGGCGCTTTCCGAGACGCCCGCAGGGTGGCTCCAGAATGCCATCCCGAAGGCGACGGTAAAAGGTTGCACGGCTGATGCCGAGCATTCCGATAGCCCCGGCGTCCGAGAGACCTGAGGAACGTCTCCTTCGATCTTGCATGGCAACCCTAGGCTGTATCTTATTCAAGCCTCCGGCACGATGTCAAGCAAAATCTGTCTCAAATGTAAAAAATCGTCTTAAAATTATAAAATCGTCTCAAAAATCAAAATTCGTCTCAAATTGAGATACTCGTCTCAAATTGAGAAACTCGTCTCAACTCCGTCCGAAGCGCAGTCTGGGGCCGTGGCGCCCGCTGCCCGCCCGGAAAACCGGCTCCCGGCGCGCAGCCGCGCCAGGGACAGATGCCCAGGACCTGTCCCGCGTCACCGGGCAGGCCGTGGAGAACAGTGCCGCCCGCGGCCTGACCGCCCCACGGAGACGGTGTGCATGAGGTTCAACCGGATCCGCCGGTGCGATGTGGGTTGGCAGCCTGCCGCGCAGCGCACCTGTGCCAAGATGAAGTTTCGTGCCGCTGCCCATCGACCCCCTGGTTCCCGAGATCCTGCGGCATTTCCAGCGTGAGCGAAACCTCGTGCTGGAAGCGCCCCCGGGCGCCGGCAAGACCACCCGTGTCCCGCCGGCGCTTCTGGACCTGGACGATCGCGAGGTGCTGGTGCTCGAACCGCGTCGGCTGGCCGCCCGGCTGGCCGCGCGATTCGTGGCCGCCGAGCGTGGTGAGCCGGTGGGACAAACCGTCGGCTACCAGGTGCGCTTCGAAGACGTCTCGTCCCGGCGCACGCGCCTGCGCTTCCTTACCGAAGGCGTGCTCACGCGGCGCCTGCTGAGTGACCCGGCGCTCTCCCGCGTGGGCGCGGTGGTGCTGGACGAGTTCCACGAGCGCCATCTGGAGGGCGATCTCGCGCTCGCCCTGCTGCGCCGCCTGCAACGCGGCCGCCGGCCCGATCTGCGGCTGCTGGCCATGTCGGCCACGCTCGACTCGGCGCCGGTGGCCGCATTCCTGGGCGGGGCGCGGGTGATGCGCGCGGAAGGCCGCGAATATCCGCTGGAGATCGAGTACACGCCGCATTCCGCCGCTCCGCTGGAGCAGCAGGTGGCCGCCGCGCTGGAACGCCTGCCCCCCTCGCGCCCCGGCGCGCACGTGTTGGTTTTTCTGCCGGGCGCCTTCGAGATCCGGCGGGCCGAGACGGCTTGCGCCGCGCTCGCCCGGCGGCGCGGATGGCCGGTGCTGCCCCTCCACGGCGATCAGCCTCCCGAGGAGCAGGACCGCGCCGTCGCTCCCTCGGAATGCACCAAGGTCATCTTGTCGACCAACGTGGCCGAAAGCTCGATTACCATCGACGGGGTCGCGACCGTGGTGGACAGCGGCCTGGCGCGCGTGAGTGCGCATTCCGCGTGGAGCGGACTTCCGACGCTGCGCGTGGCGCGCGTCAGCCAGGCGTCCGCCAACCAGCGGGCGGGGCGCGCGGGACGCACCGGTCCGGGCCGCGCCATCCGCCTGTACCCGCTGGAGGACTTCGTGCGCCTCCCCGCTCACGACCCGCCGGAGATCCTGCGCGCCGACCTGTCACCGGCCGCCCTGCTGCTCGAGGCCATGGGTGCCGGTGGTCTGGGCGCGCTCGACTGGCTGGACGCTCCGCCCGCCGGGAGCGTCCGCCACGCCGAAGAGCTGCTGCGGCAACTGGGCGCCCAGGGCGGCGTGGGCCGCCAGATGGCCCGCTATCCGCTGCATCCGCGCCTCTCGCGGCTCATCGTGGAGGCCGAACGGCGCGGCGTTGCCGAGGACGGCTGCACGGTGGCGGCCCTGCTCAGCGCCGGCGCGCGCCTGCCCGCGCGGCCCGGCCACGCTACGCGCTCCGACCTGCTGGTGCTGCTCGAATCGCCATGGGAGGCGCACACCGCGCAGGTGGTGCGGCAGGTGCGGCGCATGGTGAATCCGCCGCGGCAGGCTTCCGGGCGCGATGAGAACGCGCTGCTGCTTTCCGCGCTGGCGGCGTTTCCGGATCGCGTGGCGCGGCGGCGCCGTGGCAGCGACCTGCAACTGGCGGTGGGAGGCCCGGCGCAGTTGGCGCCCTCCAGCACCGTCACCGAGGCCGAGTTCCTGATCGCCGTGGAAGCCGAGGATCGCCAGGACCGGCAGGCGCCGCTGGTGCGCATGGCCAGCGCCATCGAACCCGAGTGGCTGCTGGATCTGTTCCCGGACCGCGTCAGCGCCTCGAGCGAGGTGGTCTGGAACCGGGCCGCCGAACGAGTGGAGAGCGTCGAGGCGCTGAGGTTCGGCCAGATCGCGATTCAGCAGAGCCGCGGCGCGCCCGATGCCGAGGCCGCCGCCGCCCTGCTGGCGGACAAGGCCATGGAAGCTGGCGTCGCCCGTTTTGCCGATCTGGAGGATACGGAAGCCTGGCTCGGCCGCGTCCGTTTCGCCGCCCACCACGCCGCGGTGGCGGAGCCTGGCATGGCCGAAGCGCTGCGCCGGCTGGCGGTCGGCTTGAAGAGTTTCGCCGAGCTGGAAGCCGCTTGCCGCGATGGCGGCCTGCTGCGCTCGCTCGATCACGCTATGGATGCCGCCTCCCGCCGGCTGCTGGACGAGGTGGCGCCGGAGAAGATCCGGGTACCCGGCGGCCGGCAGGTGCGCGTACACTACGACCCCGGCCAGCCGCCGTGGATCGCGTCGCGCCTTCAGGATTTCTTCGGCATGCGCTCTACGCCCGCGGTGGCGCGCGGGGCTGTGCCCCTGGTGATTCGTCTGCTGGCCCCCAACCAGCGCCCGGTGCAGACCACCACCGACCTGCCCGGCTTCTGGTCCCGGCTCTATCCGCAGGTCCGTCGGGAGCTGTCGCGCCGCTATCCGAAACATAAGTGGCCGGAAGATCCCACCAAAGTAAGTAGTGGTTAATGGTTTTAGTAAGTATGACGGTACCAACCCGGTACCCGCGTTACCTTGAAAACGAACCGGATTCCCCGCATGGTTGATAGTAGAAGGAAATAGGACCCCATGATCAGAATCCGACGTACTGATGGTTCTACTCAAGATGGTGTTCTGCTCAGCCTGCAGGGAGACACGATCCGTATCGCTGGACAGGGATGCAGCGATCTGCTGGAGTTCCGCCTGACCCACAACGTGTGGGTTTCGGAGGAATGCGAAGTGGTGACCTTCGAGTTCCCGCTAGCCATGGCTCGAGGCATTCCCGATGTTTCCGCACATTCGGCACCAGCCCCAGCGAACTCCCGTTCGGGATCTTCGCGCCGCCACGGCTCGCGGACAATCGATCTGGTGCCCCGGCCGTGAGATGTGGTGGTAACGCCAGACCGCGCCGGATACAGGGAGCAACCCGGCCGCGATTCCGGGCAGAGCCACCACTACAAGAGAATGGTTCCCCGCAACGGTGCGGCATCCGATGGCTGGAGTACTGGCTGGAGACGCTGGGAGACCGTGGCAAAACAGCCAATTGGCTCAAGTTGAGCCGTCCGGCACTGGCAAGTGCTTTGATTGCAACACGGGATTGGCTCATGGTGAGCCAGCCCCGGTTTCACCACGGGCTGCCAGCCTGTCGGATGCCAGCGAAGAGTTTACTGCGGCGGCGTTGAGCGGCCCGTGCGATTTCCGCGCGCTTTGCTGTATAGTGAATTCTCTGGACCCCATGCCCTTCTTGACGGATACCCTCTACCGCGCACACGTTCACCGCGCGCCTGTCGACCCGGAGCGGCGCACCTGGCTGGAATCGAAGAAACTTCTCCTGGTGGAAGCGCGCACGCCGGATCGTGGGGAGATCGCCCGGCTGGCGTATTCGTATTGGGAAGCGCGCGGCCGGCAGCACGGGTCGGAGTTGGAGGATTGGCTGCGCGCGGAGCGGGAACTCAGGAAAGGCTACAAGCAATAACTGAAGAGCGCCGGGATGGCGCCCGGCAAGCCAAGGCTTGTGGAGAGGGGGCGGTGAGACCGGCGGCCTGCAACTAGACCGCTTCGCTGGGGCGCAACAGGACAATCCCCTCGTCCTCGCGGGAGCGGCGGGCATTGCGCGCCCGCCGGGCTGTCCATGAGTTCAGGGCGCACAGCGCAAGGTACAGGCAGACCGAAAACAGCGTGTTGGACTGTGGGGTCATAAAACCTCCGAAGTACGATCTTGAGCGGAAAAGCCTGTGCGATAAAGTACCGAAGGTACCAAATTCCCACCCAATATCAGTGGTTTTCCTGTGTCGGGTACCCCCTTGCGCGGGGTGGTACTTCAACGTGATCGAGGAGTTCCGCTACAGCCTTGAGGACATCGCCGGAATGTTTTGTTGACGGAGCCCAGTCTTCACGACCCAGGCGGCTTCAGCCGCACAAACATTGCGGCTATCATGAAGATGTTATGCATATCCGCGTGCTCTCGACGCTTCTAGTTCTCCCGCTTGCGGCCGCGCTGCTGGTGGCTCAACCCGCTCAGGACCCCACGGCGGTGGCCCGGAAAGCCCTCGACCTGGTGTTGGCGAAAAAGTATTCGGACTTGCAGCCCATGTTCGCCCGGGCCTACCGCGAGGCCGCCACCGAACAGCAGTTGAGCAGACTCGGCGTGCAGCCGTCCTGGGGCGCGGTGGAGTCGGTCGGCGAGCCCTCCGTGAGGGATATGGGGCCGGTGAAGATTGTCACCATACCGGTGAAGTTCGCCGCGCAAGGGTACAACTTCATGGTGTTCGTGAACGCGTCGAACGAAATCGGCCAGTTGGGATTCCGCGTCGCGGACCCGGTTTGGCAGCACCCGCCGTACGCCCAGCCGGATGCATTCAAGGAACGCGAGGTGACGGTCGGCGACGGCGAATGGAAGCTGCCCGGCACGCTGACGGTGCCCGCCGGCAAAGGGCCGTATCCGGCGGTGGTGCTGGTGCACGGTTCCGGCGCGCGCGATCGCGATGAGACCGCCTTCACCAACAAGGTGTTCAAAGACCTGGCCGAAGGGCTGGCGGCGCGCGGAGTGGTCTCGGTGCGGTACGAGAAGCGCCTCAAACAATACGCCTCGAGGATGTCGGGCAATCCGTATACGCTCGACGACGACATTATCGAGGACGCGGCCAAAGCAGCCGCGCTCGTGCGCACCGCGCCCGAGGTCGATCCCAGCAAGGTCTTCATCCTGGGGTACGAACTGGGAGGCTACGCCGCTCCGCGCATCGCCGAAGCCGACGGCAAGCTGGCGGGCATGGTGCTGTTCGCGGCCAACGAGCGTCCCCTGGAGGACCTGTTTGTCGACCAGGCGGTGGCGACGGCAAAACCCGAGAAGTATCTGACCGGCATCAAGGTCGCCGCGGCGCGCATCAAGAAGTTGGACCAGGGCGACGCCGACGGGCCGCCGATTCTCGGACTGCCGGTGTCTTACTGGCTGGACTTGAGGTCCTACGATCCGGGCCCGCTGGTGAAGCAGTTCCCCGGCCGGGTTCTGGTGCTGGCGGCGGAACGCGACTTCCAGGTTCCGATGACGGACTTCGGGGAGTGGAAGAAGGTTCTGGCCGGGCGCAAGGACGCCGCCTTCAAGAGTTATCCCGCGCTCAACCACCTGTTCATGGCTGGCGTCGGCAAAAGCAGCGAGGACGAATACAGAAAGCCCGGCCATGTCGCCCCCGAAGCGATCGACGACCTGGCGAAGTTTCTGACGCAGTAGCTGCGCAAGGCCGCTACCACTCTACGGGATCGCCCGGTTCGAGCGTGCACACCTCGATATCCAGACCGCTGGTGCGCTCGCGGAGTTGCTCCGGCGTGCCGGTGAGCGGCGGGAAAGTGCCGAAATGCATGGGGATGACCCTCTTCGGCTGGAGCAACCGGCAGGCCAGCGCGGCTTCGTACGGGCTCATGGTGTACAGATCGCCGATGGGCAGCACCACCAGTTCCGGGTGATAGAGCTGGCGGATCAGTTCCATATCGGAGAAAACATTGGTGTCGCCGGCGAAGTACATGGCGCGGCCGTCGGCGAAGCGCAGCACGTAGCCCGCCGCTTCGCCGCCATACAGGATCTTGCCATCGTCCAGAATGCCGCAGCTATGCACCGCGTGGGTCATGGTGATGGTGACATCGCCGGCCTTTTGCGACCCACCTTTGTTCATCGGCCGGGTTTTGCGGACGCCCTTCGATTCCAGCCAGGCGCAGGATTCGAAAATAGCCACCACTTCGGCGTCGAATTTTTTAGCCAGGGGCACCACGTCGTGAATGTGGTCGAAATGTCCGTGGGTGACGCAGATAGTGTCCGCGCGGGCGATCTCGAACCCCTTGGGGTATGCCGGATTGCCGTCGATCCAGGGGTCCATCAGAATTACTTGGCCCGAGGGGAGGCGAAACTGGAATGAGCCATGTCCAAGCCAGGTGATTTCCATAGTTCGATTCTAGAGAAAACTTCGCCCGGTGGGAAGCCACCCGCGGCGCTTCGCCTCCCCTGCATCGCCTGCTAGCATGAATCCAGGCGGTCCCAACCGCCGGGAGCGGATGCCCATGCGAGTGAACCTCACGCGAGAAAAGTTGTCCCGAGGCGAAACGGTGCTGGGGTGCGCGCTGCAAGTTTACCGTTCCCCGGAAATCGCGCGGACCTTCGCCGCCGCGGGTTTCGACTACGTCTTCATCGACCTGGAGCATGGGTCCTTCAACCTCGAAACCGCCCACGACATGATCGTCGCGGCCAACGGCTCGGGCATTACCCCCATCGTCCGCGTGGCCGAATTGCTGTACTCGCTGGTGGCGCGCCTGCTCGATTGCGGGGCGCAGGGCATCATCCTGCCGCGGGTGGAAGATCCCCGCGTTCTCGAAGAGGCCCTGAGCTGGATGCGCTTTCCGCCCGAAGGCAGGCGCGGCTACGGCGTCAATGCCACCATGATCGATTACGAAGCGCGCGGCTTCGGCGAAATCATCGAACACCAGAATCGCAACATCCTGGCGGTGGTGCAGTTCGAAACCACCACGGCCATGGACCGCGCCGACGAGTTGCTTTCTCTGGAGGGGCTGGACATCGCCATGGTGGGGCCGGCCGATCTCTCCATCTCGCTCGGCATCCCGGGCCAGTTCGAACACCCGCTGCTGATCTCCACCGTGGAGCGCCTGGTCGAGAAGTGCAACCGGCATGGCGTGGTCCCCGGCATCCAGGTGCGCAGCGCGGCCATGGCCAGGGCGTGGGTCGACCGCGGAATGCGCTTCGTCGGCGCCGGCGGCGAGCACGGTCTGCTGCTTGAAAAGGCGAAGGAAGCCGTCGCCCTATTGCGGGCTCCGCGCCCATAGGGTGTGGGGCAGCGCTTCCCTCTGCCAACCGGTTTTTCGTGGCTTCCCGCGGCCGGTTTGGCGGCTGCCGTGCTTGTCTAACGGCGCGCCCGCCGGGCACGCGGGAAATGGCCGGTTTGGAGACGGCGGCTTGTGGCCGCGCGGATTCTCCTGTGAACAAATGGCTCAGCCCTGCGGAGGGACGGCGGTGCGTGCTTTAATAGAAGTTCGCCGGTTCTCTGCGTTTCCAGATCATATGGTTCGTCTTACGCGTTTTGGCTGCCTCATCTGCGCCGCATCGTCCATTTGGGCGGGCGGCCGTTCGCGCGTCTCCACGTCGCCCGTCCCGGTGGCGCAGGGGCAAGCCGCCCTTGCCCGCCTGCCGTTGCGCTTCGAAGCCAACCAGGGACAGTGGGATTCCTCCGTCCGCTACCGGGCCCGCTCCAGCGGCTTGAACCTGTCGCTGACCCAGTCCGGCCCGGTGGTCGCCTTCGCCAACGCGCGCGGGCTCGAGATCTCGCTTCCCGGTTCCAATCCGTCCCCCGTCATCGAAGGTCTCGACCCTCTGGCTGCCCGCACCGACTATTTCATCGGGTCCCGCCAGGACTGGCACACCGGCATCGCCAACTACGCGCGGGTCCGGTATCGCGCCGTGTATCCCGGCGTGGACGTGGTTTACTACGGCAGCGGGAACCGCCTGGAATACGATTTCGTGCTCGATCCGGGCGCCGATCCCCGCGCCATCCGCCTGGAGTTTCGCGGCGCCGGCAGTCTCCGCATCACGCAGGCGGGCGACCTGGCCGTGGAAACCGCCGCGGGAACCCTGATTCAGCAGCGTCCGGCGATCTACCAGGAAGACCCGGCCACCGCCGCCCGCCAGTTGGTGTCTGGCCGCTACGTGCTGCTCGCCGGCAACGTGGTGGGCGTCCGCCTGGAGCGATACGACCGCAAGCGGAAGCTGGTCATCGACCCGGTAATCGTCTACTCCACATATATGGGCGGATCGGCGTCCGACCGGATCGACGCCGTGCGGTTGTCCTCCACCGGTCTCCTGTATGTCGCCGGGCAGACCACCTCCACCGACTTCCCGACACTCAATGGCGCCTACAATAACGGCAACGCCGGCGTGACCGACGTCTTTGTGGCCATCATCGATACCACCGCGTCCGGCAATTTCGCGTTGGTTTACTCCAGCTACGTCGGCGGCGCCAATGTCGATACTGCACAGGGACTGGCGGTGGATTCGAATGGCAACGTGTATGTGGCCGGGACTACCAATTCCGCCAACTTCCCCACCGCTGGCAATGCCTTTCAGACCGCCCCCCCTGCCAGCACCTACACCGCGTGTTTCGTGTTTGAGCTGAACCCGAACATCTACGGCGGCAGTTCGTTGCTGTATTCCACCTATCTCGGCGGCACTACCGGCAGCGACTCCATGGGCGGCCTGACCCTGGACGCGTTGGGCAACATCTACGTCATCGGCACCGCCAGGTCCACTGACTTTCCGGTGACCAGTTCGGCATACGCCACGATCCAATACGGAAGCCAGGACGCGTTCATCGCGGAACTGAATCCCAACAGTGCGAGCCTGCTGTATTCCACCTATATCGGCGGACAGAACGACGATGTCGGCCAGGCCATCGTGGCGGCGGGGCCTCCCGGCCAGGTTTATTTCGCCGCCAATACACAGTCGCCGGACTTCCCCATGGCCGGCTACTCCTATAAAAACTCGCTTTCCGGGGCCGTGGACATGGTCCTCGGTCTGATGGATTTGACACAAAGCGGCTCTAAGTCCCTGGTGTATGCCACGTACTTCGGCGGGTCGGACCTGGATGAGGCGCGCGGCATCGCGGTGGACGCCGTGGGGAACCTGCTGGTGACCGGTTACACCATGTCGAGCGATTTCCCGGTGACCGGCGATTCGGTGCAGAGCGTGTATGGCGGCAATGGCGACGCGTTCGTCTCGGTAGTGAACCCGGCTGCCCTGGGCTTCGTCCTGTACTCCACGTACCTCGGCGGCAGCGATGGCGACGTGGGCTATGCCGTCGGGGGCGACGCGGCCGGCAACGTTTACGTAACCGGCTATACTCTATCGGGAGATTTCCCGACCACCCTCAACGCGCCGCAGGCCCAGTGGGGGCAGGGAATCGACGTTTTCGTCACCAAGTTGAAGCCCGGCGTATCCGGCGAGGCGGGTCTCCAGTATTCGACCTACATCGGCGGCGAGAACGTCAACGTCGGTTATGGGTTGGCCGTGGCATCCGATGGCACTGCCTACGTGGTGGGTTCCACGGAAGGGCTGTGGCCGGTCTGGCCGAACCCCTCGCAAGGCAGCTACGGCGGCGGATCGAGCGACGGGTTCGTGCTGGTCATGTCGAAGAACTA
>Ga0182027_10014075_pt1 | contig 11100 bp, 13 predicted proteins | sample 712E1DmetaG_FD_121300 | JGI IMG/M metagenome (GOLD analysis project Ga0182027, IMG submission 121300) | Permafrost microbial communities from Stordalen Mire, Sweden - 712E1D metaG (Illumina Assembly) | ecosystem: Environmental > Terrestrial > Soil > Wetlands > Permafrost | place: Sweden...
CACGGTCAAGGCGGCCGTAGCGGCCTTCCTGGACCTGGCAACCGGAGCGACGATCGCAGCGGGGACCGTGGTAAGCGCCTTTGGTGTGAACCCGGCCAACCTGACCGGCGTGGTCAAGACCGGACGCCTGGCGATCGTGCACGTGGCCGCCCCGGCGGGCAACACCTGGGACAGCCTGTTCGACATTTCCGGACTGAACGGGATTGCGGCCGCAGCTGCGGGCGCCGTCCAGGATAAATTCGGCGTCATTTATTGTGATGGCGTCAAGTACACCTTCCCGCTGTCGAGGGCCTCTTCATGAGCCTGACACGGGAGCAATTGGAGCAACGCAAGGCTGATCTGGCAGCGACGCTGGAGCAGATGAAAGCGGCGTTAGGGCAACTCGAGGCGAGTATTCATGCGAACGAGGGTGCGATCCAGGACTGTGATTACTGGATTGCACAATTGGATGCCCCGGCTCCTTTAGGACCTGCTCCAGAAAAAGACAGTACGGAAAAGTAAGAGAAGGAGTTAACTATGAAAGATTGGATCCGCATGATCAAGGACGAAGAAGAGAAGCCTGTCCACCCGAAGAACGTGAAGAACCACGAAAACGCAGGGTGGACGGTGGCTGGAAAGGTACTGGAGGAACCAAAGAACCCTGAAGTGGTTGCGCCGGTGAAAGGATCGGCGGCACGTGCCATTGACATGCCCGATGGCGGCTTGAGGCCGCATCGGAGAAACCCGGTTGCGGCTGCACCTGTATTGCAGGTAGAGACGAAACCAGAAGATGTTCCTGCACCAGCCGAAACGGCGGAAGAATCCGCCGACGAAGAAGTTGGATAACGGCCACCCTTCCTGGCCGTACATCTCAGGCGGGCGGTGGGGAAATCCTGCCCCTTTAGAAACCGCCCGCCTTATGTATTAGGAAACGCAATGGGACTTACCAGCATCGTCAAAAAAGGAACCACCGGCTATATCCTGGAAGTGGCCATACGCGCCCTGGCAACCAACCAGTTGCTGACGGGCCTGGCAGCGGCAGATATGACCATCCGGTACCAGCGCCAGGGTGCGGCGGCGCACGTATCCGTCACGCCGGTGGCGGGCGTACTGGGTACCTGGGCGAGCGGCTCCTGGGTGGAGAGTGTGCCTGGCATCTACCAGTTTGGCGTTCCGGATGCGGCCCTGGCGGAAGGGGCAGATTTTGTAATCATTGTTTTTACCAGCACGCATGCCCTGGATGAGGACGCATCCATTTATCTTACCGCCTCCGAGCTGATTGGGATCGGAGAATCTGTTTCGACCACCTACATCCTGACCTCGGCCGAATCGGCGTTGGTACTGCGCGTGGCGGATGATGATCCGGCGATGCTGGAGCTCTTGCCATCGGTGGACAGGTATATCAAAAACGCAACCGGGCGGGACTGGGCTGCAGAAAGCCCGATCCGGGAAGAAGCCAAAGCGGCTGCCCGGATCCTGCTGGTGCAGTGGTATGAGGACCCGGGGATGATCGGAGTGCACGAGACCGGGCTGGAGTTGGGGGCCCAGGCGGCGCTACTGCAACTGGAAGCGATCGCATTGCAGACAAAGAAGATCCGCTTCCGTGGACGGGTGGGAACAGGCGCGTGCAAGTGCAAGCATGCGGCCGAGGGTGACATCGTGGCGGCGGTGGTCGGGATCGTGGGTGAGACCGGCGACCAGGCGGCGGCATTCGAGGCAGTGATCACGAAAAAGGAACAGATCCAGCAAACGAGCACGGCGGATCTGTCGGAAAAGGAATACCTGGCGTTCTTGCAGGACCCGGAGGCGGTGGATTATCCGGCGACCCCATGATCATCAGCAAACGAATCACCAATCCGGGCGAACTGCGCACGCCGATCACGCTGCAGGAGCCAACGATCACCAAAGATACCGGCGGGGCCCAGCGGGCGAGCTGGACGGCGGGAACGCCCGTCTACGCCAAATGGGAAAACCTGCACGGTACGGAAGTGTGGGCGGCAGCCCAGGCCGGGGAAGCCGTTTCCGCCGCAACGGTGCGGATCCGCTACCGATCGGACGTGAGCGCGCGCACTTCGATCCTGAAGAAAAATGTGCGATACGAGATCGTGGCGATCGACAACATCCAGGAGCACAACGAGTACCTGGAACTTTCCGTGCAACGCGTGACGGGGACGGTGTAGGATGACCTGTAGGGTGACTCAGAACACGAAAGGACTCGAAGACTTGCTAGCGCGCATTGTGGAGGTAGGTACGAATGTGGACGCAGCGGCAGCCCGGGCGGTGGTGGCGGGCGGGGATGTGCTGCTGGAGGGGATGCTGGAGCATGTGCCGGTAGGAGAGGCTGGGAAAGGCGACCCGCATCCCGGACAGCTCAAGCACTCGCTGCGGCGGACCGAGACCAACCAGAACGGCAACTACACCTATATCTACGTGGGACTGGCGCCGGAAGCGACGGCGGACGTGGCTCGTTACGGTAACGCCCAGGAGTATGGTTACGGGCGGGGCGGCAAGCAGTACGCGCCGCAATCCTACATCCGGGCGGGCACCGACGAGAAAAAGAACGCGGCGCGGCGGGCCCTGCTGGACTCGCTCAAAAAAGATGGGATGGCCTCCGGATGACCACCATCTTCGAAGCGGTGGCGACTGCGCTGGACTCGGTGACGGGTGTGCCATATGGCATGGACACCTACATGAGCACCGAAGAGCTGCCGGATCAGTACATGGTTTACAACCTGATCGACGGTGTGGCTGGCCAGCACGCCGACGACGCCGAGACCCTGCGGGCGTACCGGGTGCAGATCAATATTTACGACCGGGCCGGACTGGCGGACCTGCCGGACGTGGACGCGGCCATGCTGGCAGCCGGCTTCACCAAGGGCCCGGAGCGGCCTTTGCCGTATAACGCTGGAACAGGCCACTATGGCCTGGCCAAAGACTATTTTTATCTCGCATGAAAAAAAAGGAGAAAGAACATGAACATCAATGTACCTGAAAAGAAATCCACGGTAGGTCTGCGCGACCTGTACGTGGCCCTGGTGAACCAGGACGATGTGGATGCGTACGCAGCGGGCACCCCGGAATCTTTTGCGCCGGCGGTGACCGCCAGCCACAAACTGACCAGCGACACCAAGATGCAGTTCGCCGACGACGGAGTCTTCGACGAGCTGACCGTCGAAGGTGAAACTAAGGTCGAGATGGAAGTGACGGCCATCCCGATATCCATGCTGGCGCTGGTGCTGGGCAAAGCGTTCGACGCGGCGACCGGGCGCATGTTCGACAACACCAGCATTCCTCCGGACGTGGCGCTCAGCTTCCGTTCGAAGAAATCCAACGGGAGCTACAAATACTACCAGTACCTGAAGGGGCGCTTCACCACCCCGGACGAAGAGCAGGCGACCCAGGCCGACAAGGTGGACCCGAAGACCACTAAGATCATCTTCACGGCCATCAAGACCACCCACGAGTTCGACCTGGGCGGGACCGAGGACGAGGCGGTCAAACGGGTGGTGGGCGACGAAGACAGCGACAACTTCAACGGCGCGAGCTGGTTCTCTGCGGTGCAGGTACCGGTGGCAGGTGCGCCCAGCGCCTTGACCTGCGCGCCTACGCCTCTCAATAATGCAATCGCCCAGATCGTTACGGTGGCGGTCCTGTTGACCTTCAACAATCCCCTGGCCGGCGGCGCCGAGAAGGGTGTGGCTCTGGTAAAACAATCCAACAACTCGGCGGTATCGATCACACGCACGTTGAGCGCCAACCGCAAGGTGCTGACGCTGGGGCATGCCAGCCTGACGGCCGGCACGACCTTTAACATCGTATTGGCCGGCGTGACAGATATGTACGGGCAGGTGTTGGCCGATACGGTATACAACTTCGCCACGTCGTAACTGTCTCGCTATCGGCGGTCCCTAACTTATCCTCCCCCATTTCAAAGACAGAAATGGGGGAGGAAGAACACGGAAGGATAAATAATGTTGCTCGAACCGATCAAGATCACGTTGTACGACCCGAAGACGCAGGAGCCCACCAAGGAATATGGGCAGCGGGTAATCACGTTTGCGATGCTGACGGCGGCGGTGCAGCTGCAGGAAGCGCTCCAAGACCTGCCGGAGAAGAAGCGGCGCTGGTGGTGGCAGAAGCCGATCAGCCCGGAAAAGAAGCAGATCGATGCGCTGCTAGAGCTGGTGACGAACTTCTTCAACGACCAATTCACGGTCGAGGGACTGCGCAAGGGCGCGGACGTAAGCGAAGTGATGGCGGTGCTGAAGGCGATCGTGGCACGCGCCGGGACAATCGCTACGGCAAACCCTACCTTCCCGCCGGCGAAACGGAAGCGCCATTAGACGACGGCGGGAACTGGCTGCTGGACCTGGAGTGCATGCTGGTGGAGCTGTTCCACTGGCCGCCGAACGACCTGGCGCAGGCGGATATCGACATGGTGCTGCCGCTGGCGATGTATTACCCGCACTGGAAGGGCCGGTCGAAGAAGCAAGAGCAGGAAGCGCCGGCATATGCGGACCAGGTGGATTGGCTTTAGGAATTGATTATGGGCGATAGCACTGAAACCTTAAATAACAAACTTGGCCTGGATACCAGCGATTTCAAGAGCGGATTGGATGCGGCCAACCGGGAATTGCGGGTATTGGAGAGCAGTTTCCGGGCCTCCGTGTCCACCCTAGGAGACTGGGGAAGCTCGGTGACGGGGCTGGAGACGCGCCAGAAGAGTCTGACCGATCAGATCGACATCCAGAAGGCCAAGGTAGAGGGACTGCGGGGCGAGTATGATAAGGCGGTGGCCGCCAACGGAGATATGAGCATTGCAGCACAAACTGCTGAAATAAAACTCAACAATGAGACCACGCGGCTGGGGACAATGCAGGGTGAATTGACTGATACCAAAACGAAGCTGGATGATCTAAAGAGCGGGGAAAATGGTGCCGGCCAGTCGGCAGAGGACATGGGGAACAAGGTCGAGGAGAGCGGCAGCAAGCTGGATAAATTCAAGAGTATCCTGGGCGGCCTGGCTACGGCTGGAAAGGTTGCGATTGCCGGCATTGCGGCGGTGGGGGCGGGAGCGGTGGCAGCAGTGGGAGCGGTGGTCAAACTGGGGCTGGATACGGCCCAAAGCAGCAAAGACTTGGAAGTAATGTCGGCCCAGACAGGCATCAGCACCACGAACCTGCAGGAAATGAGTTACGCCGGCAAGATCCTGGGCGTGGATATGGACACGATGACCGGGGCAAACACCAAACTGATCCGCTCGATGCAATCGTCAGAAAAGGGCACAGGTGCGCAGGCGGATGCGTTCAAAACTTTGGGGATAAAGGTTGCAGAGACAACATATAAGGCGGTTGATCATAATTTAGTTTTGGCTCAGATCACCAAATCTTTAGATCATATCAAAGATCCGACAGAACGCGCAGCTCTATCCCAGACTATTTTTGGAGATAACGCAAAAAAATCCACGGCTGCCCTTAATAAGCTGGGGATTGTGACTACCATTACGACCACACAGTTGCGTGACAATAACGTGGTTTTTGCTGAAGCCATTGACGCCTTGGGGAAAGTCAAAGATCCAACCGACCGGGACGCCCTGGCGATGAACATCTTCGGCAAGAGCGCTCAAGATCTCAACCCGCTGATCGCGGCCGGTTCAAGCGGGCTGGCAGACCTGAGCGCCCAGGCGCATACCGTGGGAGCGGTGATGGGTGAGGACGCCGTGAGCGGGGCAGCCAAACTCCAGGACCAACTGGACAGCCTGAAAGCGGGTTTCAGCGGTGTGCTGACGCAGGTGGGCTCGGCGTTCATGCCGATGCTCTCCGGCATTGCCGGGACGGCGCAAGGCTACCTGCAGCAACTGGTAGGAGTGGTGCAGGGCAGCGGCGGGGATATCGGGAAGATGGCCAGTGGGATGGGGGACGTGCTCGGGAAGATTGCGACAGACCTGACGGCGCAACTGCCGGCGCTGATGCAGGTGGGCGTGAGCATCCTGCAATCCATTGTAAAAGCCATCCTGGGAGCGCTACCGACGCTGATCCCGGCGGTAATTGGGATCATCCAAAGCCTGCTGGGTTTTATTATCAAAAATTTGCCGATGCTGACGCAGTCGGCGGTGCAATTACTGACCACGCTGGTGGCTGCCATCATCGGAGCGCTGCCGATGCTGATCGATGCGGCTTTCCAGATGATCATCACCCTGGCGACTGGGATCGCGGCGGCGCTGCCGACGTTGATCCCGGAGATCGTGCAGATGCTGATCACGGTGGTGCAGACGCTCATCCAGAACCTGCCGATGCTGATCGATGCGGCGTTACAGCTCATCCTGGCGCTGGTGCAGGGGCTCATCGCGGCGCTGCCGATCCTGATCAAGGCCATGCCGGCCATCTTAACTGCACTTGTTGCAGCTATCATAAAATCTTTGCCCATGATCATCGTGGCGGCAATACAGATCATCCTGGCGTTGGTAGCCGGCATTTTAACCGCCTTACCTCAATTAGTTGCTGCAGTTCCCCAAATAATGAAAGGCATTATCACCGCCATCAAAACTGCGCTCCCCATGCTTAAGGCACAAGGCCCTGTAATTCTAAAAGCCCTTACAGACGGTATTGTAAGTGTTCAGGATGCGTTCGCACCAATAGCCGCCGCAGTGGGTCCTTGGTTAGCAACTACTAGTGCTGCCATATCAGCCTGGTTTGCGCCAATAAGTGAACAATTCTCTGGATTTTTCGCACTGCTTTCAACCATCTGGCAGGGCGTGCTGATACCCATCTGGACCTGGTTGAGTGCGAATCTCTTTCCGCTGATCACATCCATCGCCAATTTTATCGGAGCGGTTTTCAACCTGACATTGACCGTTATGGCAGGCATCTGGCAGAAAGTGGTGATGCCGGCCATCCAAGCGGTGTGGACCTGGTTGAGTGCGAATCTCTTTCCGCTGATCACGTCTATCGCTAATTTTATCGGAGCGGTTTTTAATTTAGGGCTGACTATCATGGCGGGCATCTGGCAAAACGTGGTGATGCCGGCCATCCAGGCGGTGTGGGATTGGTTGGCGAACAAATTGCAGCCGGTTTTCCAGGCTATCGGAGATTTCCTGGCGGGCACATTTGGTCCGGCCTTCAAGACGATCAGCGATTTTTGGAGCGTTACATTCCTACCGCTGGTTCAAAGCCTTTTCACCTGGATCGGAGAAAAACTAACCCCGGCGTTCCAGTGGCTTTCTGATGCGATCCAGGCCGTGAAGGGATTTCTAGACGATCTGACGAGAACGATCAATGCCATGAAATTGCCGAAGTGGATGACGCCGGGATCTCCGACGCCGTGGGAGGTTGGCTTGCGAGGCGTAGGCGCTGCGTTGAGCGAAATAAGCAAGGCTCAATTGCCGGATCTGCAGGCGGCCATGCGCGGGCTGGCCGGTAGTTATGATATCGGTTTGAACGGCAGCATGCCGGCTTTTGCCACAGCCCGGGCAGGTGCGGGAAATGTGATCAACAGCCATAACCGCAGCTACACCATCACCAACGCCGGGATCGACGCGACCGAACTGGAGCGGATCGAGCGCCGGAAGGAAATGCTGTATGGAGGTTAGATTTACCGCATCCGACAGCGGGCGCGCGGTGGTGATCAGCGACTACGGCCACCCGAAAGACGGGCGGGTGGGCGACCTGGCGCCGCAAACCACCCTGGAGACCCAGCGCATCGGCACGCAACTGATCAAGTCCGTCTACCGCCAGGAGAGGCGCGCACTGGACCTGCCATTTCTGTTCAAAGCGGCAGACGAGGCAACGCTGCTGGCGAATATAGAGATCATCCTGGACGTGTTGACTGAGGGCGAGGGGACGCTGCGCGTGACCCGCAAGGACGGCACGGTGCGCGAGTTGCAGCGTTGCTATTACGTCGGCGGCCTGGGCGAAAAAGGGTACGTTAAAGCAACCGAGGCGGTGCTGTCTTTCGACGGGCTGGACCCATACTGGTACGACCCCACGGCGGTCATTGTGGATTTTGTCAGCGGCGGGGGAGACGCCCCGACGTTATTTTTCCCGGTGCCGCCCCTGAACCTGTTGCCGTCGGCGATCTTCCAGTCGAAAACGGCGCCCAATCCCGGCAAGGAATCCTGGCCGGTGTGGACCGTCACGGGGCCGGGCAACACCATCTCGCTGATCAACCAGACCAGTGGGCGGACGTTTATCTACTCCGGCACATTGACCGCCGCCGACACGCTGGTGATCGACACCCGCCCGCTCTATAAGACCGTGCGCCTGAACGGCGTCAACGCCTGGGCGAACGTTCCCAAGGCCAGCGCCGATTTGTGGCCACTGGCGGGCGGGGACAATGCCATACTGGTGACGATGGGTAACTCCACGGTGCACACGCTGGTGGAGTTCAATTACAACCCGAGGTACGTAAGCCGATGAACCTGACCTTCTTCGCACGCGACGCAGCCAACCAGCCGCTCGGCCAGCTGGACGCCTTCACGAAAGTGGAATTCGTCCCAGCGTACAACGCTGTCAAGGGCTGGTACGCCGAGATCGGCCCGGACGACCTGGCCAGCGACCAGGTCGAGATGATGCAGGCTGCCACGTCACTGGCCGTCTTGAACGGCTCTGACATAATCTACACCGGCACGGTGGACGATATCGAATACGACTGGGAAACCAAACTGATCACGATCAGCGGGATGGACGCCCTGGCTCTCTCCGGCCGGCTGGCGCTACCGGTACCTTCCGGACCGCCCTACACGGCCTTCGAGTACGACGTGCGCACGGGCGCAGCCGAGACTGTCATCAAACAATACGTGTCTTACAACGCCGGTCCGCTGGCGAAAGCGGACCGGCAGATCGCCGGGCTGACAATCGAGGCCGACTCTGCCCGGGGCGATACACACACCGGCCAGGCACGCTTCGACAAACTGGCCGAGTTTGTCGCCACGATCGGCTTGGCCAGGAACTTGGGTGTGCGGGTGCTGGATGGCGTGTTCCAGGTCTACCAGCCGGCCGACAGATCGGCATCGATCCAATTTGACGACGTGAACGACACGCTTGGAAGCTATAAATTTCATGTCGGCAAGCCTATGGCCAATTACATATACGGTGCAGGATCTGGGGACGGAACAAGCCAGGCGATCTACGAGAAGGGAGACCCCGCATCCATTACCGAGTGGGGACGGGTGGAGGAGTTCTTCAGCATTGGGCGCACCGCCGTGGATGCAGATATCGCCGGCCAGATCGACGCCGAGCTGCAAAAGCAGGCTGCGGTAGCCTGGTTCGAGTTCGCCGTCGTCGAGACGCCCGACCGGGAATTTTGGAAGGACTTCTGGTTGGGCGACCTGGTGTCTGTGCTGGCGCGCGGGTTGGAGTACATTTGCCGCCTGTCGGAACTGACTGTCACGGCGTACCCGGATGGGCATATCGACCTGAATCCAGTTTTCGTCAACAACGCCACCTTCGCACTATCGCGCCGTTCTCACGACCGCCTGCGCCTAATGGAGCAGCGGATTGCACGGCTCGAACAGAATTAGGAGAACCCTATGACAACTATACTTGCATCCATCCCTTGGAACACCAGTCCAATCACCGACGAGGCCACTTGGCGCTCCTATTTACGCCGCTTACGGAAAAGCGGTGTAAATAGGGAAGACCCGAATGACCCGGAAATGCTGAACGAGTACCTGGTGCACGCCGACAGCACCGGGATGCAAGTAAAGATCTCATCCGGCACGGCCTGGGTGCGGGGTGTATACGCCCCCAACCCGGTTGAAGTGATTCAGGCCATCGGCGCAGCGCATATCACGCTGGACCGGATCGACCGGGTGGTGTTGAAGCTCGACACGGTCAACCGTACGGTGACGATCGAAGTGGTGGCCGGTACGGCGGCAGTCAGCCCGGCTGCGCCGACGCTGACAAATACAACCAGCATCTATTACATCAAGCTGGCGCAGGTGTTGGTAACCCATGCCGTGACAACCATTGCGGCGGCAAAAATTACGGACGAGCGGGATTATTCCGCCGATCCAAATTTGCCTGCGTCGATGGTTGTTAAAGACAGATGTCTTTTAACATGGGTGGATGCCAGCACTATCAGCATCGGTGCGGGTGTAGTCAGTATTGGCGTATTAATGTACGCCCGTTCCGCCGCCTTCAACATCACTTTTGCCAATCTCGACACGGGAGCGGAAGCAGCCGGAACGAATTACTACGTCTATGCCATTCCAGGAGCAACGGCGGGCCAGTTCGATGCGATCATCTCCGCCAGTGCCACCACCCCGACCGGTTATGCCAATTACAGGCTGATCGGCTGGTTCCACAACAACGTCTCGAGCGCAGTCCTGCGCTTCTCGGTGGCAAGTGCCGGATCTGACGCAGACGTGGACCGGCCCGAAAAAGGCCCCAAACCTGGCATGCTGCAGTATCCAGGTGCTTCCTGGATGATCGATATCTATATCGCCTCGGACGCCGGCAACACCGGCAAAGCCATCCACGCCGGCAACGCAGCCGCCTCGGCCTACAACGCCACCCCCTGGGTAAGTGGGACTTATTTCCAGCAGTACAAAGCCTGCATGAATGCTGGTAAGAGATTATGCAGCAACGAAGAGTGGTCAATGGCCGCATTCGGCACACCCCCCGGCGCAAACAACAATACCAACTGCTGGACAGCCGCCGCCAACGTCGGTAGTCATCCCACCGGCACGCTGCCAAACTGCGTCTCAACCCTGGGTTGCTACGACATGACCGGGAATGTCTGGGAGCGGGTTGCGACCTGGTCGGATGTGACCGCCGTTGCCGCGTCCATGTCCGGTTGGGCCTGGACAAACGAAGCCAGCACCTGGACCGGTGAGGCCGAAGGCGGCGAAGCCTACACGGCGTTTGGTGTGAATACAGGCCCGGATACTCACCAGGGTCCACGCGCCCTCTTCCGCGGTGGCGACTGGAGCCTCTCGGTCTACGCGGGCGTTTGGGCGGTCTACGGCGGCTACTCGCCTCGGAACGTCGCCGCCAGCGATGGGTTTCGCTGCTGTTCCTAGTTTCTCTCCTGAAATCTGTAATCTGAAAATCTGTACTCTGGAGATCACGATGGCTGAAAAGCAACACCTCATCATTCACGACCGCCTGTACCAGTTCTGCA
>Ga0182027_10014077_pt1 | contig 11100 bp, 8 predicted proteins | sample 712E1DmetaG_FD_121300 | JGI IMG/M metagenome (GOLD analysis project Ga0182027, IMG submission 121300) | Permafrost microbial communities from Stordalen Mire, Sweden - 712E1D metaG (Illumina Assembly) | ecosystem: Environmental > Terrestrial > Soil > Wetlands > Permafrost | place: Sweden...
CGCGGTGGGCGATCGCCTGGACCCCGGTCTGCTGAACCGCCCGAAAATGGGGTTCGCCGTCCCGCTGCGCCACTGGCTCCGCGGCCCGCTGCGGGCTTTCCTGTGGGACCACCTGACCAGCGCGGCGTTCACCCAGCGGGGGATCGCGGCCCCGGAGTTTGTCCGGGCGCTGATCGAGGAGCACCAAAGCGGCCGCCGCAACAACAGTATGTGGCTGTGGATGCTGCTGATGCTGGAGCTATGGTTCCGGCTCATCGAGGACGAGCGCGGAGCCCCCGCGCTGCGCGAATCGGGCGCGGCGATGGGATTCTGAAATCGCGGCCGGGGCTGCGGTGGATAACTCGTTACGGCTGACTGGCCGGCGGGGAAGTCGAATTCGGGGGCTCCGCGGAGCGCGTGTGCTTCGCGAACAGCCGCGCGGCCAATTCCCGGAGGGCCGTCCCAACACTTTGTAGATGCGGAACAAGCCCGACCCACACGCGGTAGAGCAACGGGCGGATGACTACAGTTACGGGCGGAGGAAAATCTCTCCGGAGCGGCCGGAACTTTTTCTTAAAAGTAAAGACCGTACCTCCGAACGAGTAATACTTCACGCCAAGGCGATAGAAATCCCGCATGGCATTCCAGTGCAATAGGGTCGCGGGACTTGCAGTGGTGTGTCCTTTGATGCCTTCCACGTCAAGCGCGCCCGCAACGTAGTGGGCCGTGTTGCCATCGCGTACGACGATAATGGATTCCACAAGCCTCCCGTTCAGGTAGGCCATGTAGAATCGCACGCTGCCTTGCTCCCGGGCCATCCGGACCAGGTCCAGATAGCTTTCCATAGGGCGGTTATAGATACGGGTCCCCTTCCTCTCGCTCAAGCGCTCGAACAAAGGCCAACTTTCCACCAGAAACTGAGGATCGTCGCCGACTTTGATTTCATAGCCGACTGCCGAAGCGTTACGGATGTCACTGCGGGCGATCTTTTGAAAAGAGGCAAGCATGCGCGCCTCATCGTCGAGTTGCTCGACGACGAGATCGTATTCCAGATGCGGATACATGGGAAAGGGGTCCAAGCGCTCCGTGCGCTCAAGCTCGGCGATTCGGTCGGAAAACGCGGAATCCGGATGAGAAAGCCGCAGAAAGACATAACCTCTCTTCCTGGCCCAGACGCACAAATCGTTTAACGCTATCGAGGAAACGGCTTCTTTGGGAACCAGACTGATGGGGCCGCCTTTTATGACTCCGATGCGGAACGGCCAAAACCCGATTTGCAGTATGGCGACGTACGCGACAGGTTCGCCGTTCGAGCCGTAAACCAGATAACGGGGCGTGAAATGGATCCGCCGGAACGGTTCGTTCCAGCAGGGATACTGATAAAGGTGAGCCTCCGTGTTGAGGAGGCGGGAATTCCACGCACTCAGACGATCCGGCCGAATGGGCGTCCAGCCGTCCCCGACTTCGGGCGCGGCGGAGCGAGGCTCCTCCGCCATCACCACTGACGCCCTCTGGATGGCGGAACTGTCCCGTGTGGGCACGGATCGAAGGAGAGGCCCGAGAATATCGAGTAGTAGAGACGCATTTTTCTCCAATTGTATGACAGAAAGAAAGCCCGGGCGCCAAGCCGACTCCTGGCGCCGTAACATTCGAGGGTGAGCATGGGTGTGGAGTCGCCGGCCGCGGGAGAGGAGGTCTTTCAGCACCGAGGCTGAATCATGCGAGAATTAGCGTGGTGCCGGGCAGTGTTTCCATTTCAGCGGCGCCCGGGCTCAAAGGCAACATGCTTGCAGGGTTCTGAATGGTATGTGTGGGATCGCCGGTTTTCTGCTTCGCGAGGGTGTGGCATCGACCGCCGCCGTCAAGGCCATGTGCGACCCGATCCGATATCGTGGTCCGGACGATGAGGGCTTCTACGTCGACCGCGGCTGCGGGATCGGCATGCGGCGGCTCAGTATCATCGACCTGAGCACGGGACACCAGCCCATCGCGAATGAAGACGGAAGCTTGTGGATCGTCTTCAACGGCGAGATCTACAATTATCAGGACCTGCGGCGCGATTTGCTGGCGCGGGGCCACCGCTTCGCCACCAACAGCGACACCGAGACCATTTTGCACCTCTACGAAGAATATGGGGTGGAGTCTTTCTCCCGATTGCGCGGCATGTTCGCGTTCGCCATCTGGGATTCGAATAAACGGGAACTGACCCTGGTTCGCGACCGCTTTGGGAAGAAGCCGCTGTACTACTCGGAAACGCCCGCGGGACTGTATTTCGGAAGCGAGCTCAAGTGCCTGCGGGCGGCCGGCGTGCCCCTGGATCTCGACCGCGAAGCGCTCCGGCTCTATTTCCAATTCTGGTATATTCCGGATCCGTTCACTCCTTATCGAACGGTGCGCAAGCTCGCTCCCGGATCGTGGATGCGCTATGGGTCCGATGGGACCGTGGCTCACGGATCGTACTGGAAGCTGCCGCCGTTTACCGACCAGCCTGGCCCGGATACGCCATCCGAAGAGGAGACCGCCCGGCGAGTCCGCGAGCTGTTCGACGAGAGCGTTCGCATCCGCATGATCGCGGACGTGCCGCTGGGCGCATTTCTGAGCGGCGGCATCGATTCCAGCTCGGTGGTGGCCTCCATGGCGCTGCAATCTCCCGAGCCCGTGAAGACGTTCTCCATCGGCTTCGAGGAGGCCGATTTCAACGAGCTTCCGTACGCCGCCGCCGTCGCCCGACAGTATAAGACCGATCACCATGAAATCGTGGTGCGGCCGGACTCGGTGGAACTGGTTTCACGGTTGGTCCGTTTCTTCGACGAGCCATTTGGCGACTCCTCCGCGATTCCGACCTTCATCGTGTCGGAGTTCGCGCGCCGCAATGTGAAGGTGGCTCTGAGCGGCGACGGCGGCGACGAGCTGTTCGGCGGCTACACGAGCCTGGTACGGGTGGACCAACACCGCTTCGCGGACGCCTTTCCGGGCTGGCTGCGGTGGGCCTTGCGATTGGCGGCCGACCGGCTGCCGTACAAGGCTTACGGCAAGAACTACCTTCGCATGCTCAGCCAGCCGACTCCGCTGGAGCGGTACTTCAGCCTAAATTACTCCCCGTATTACCTGCGGCAGGCATTGCTAGCGCCGGAGTGGATGCTGCCGGCGGATGCGGCCTACCTCACACGGACACTCTCGCACTGCCTGATGCCGGGGAAGGCGGACATCCTTTCGCAAGTGATGTATTTTGAGGCCGCCGCGAATCTGACCGGCGACATGCTGGTGAAGGTGGATCGCATGTCGATGGCGAATTCGCTGGAAGTGAGATGCCCGCTGCTGGATCACAAGCTGGCGGAGCTTGCGGCCACCATTCCGAACGGGTGGAAGCTGCGCAACGGGAAGGGTAAACAGATTCTGCTGCGCGCGGTGGGCGATCGCCTGGACCCCAGTCTGCTGAACCGCCCGAAAATGGGGTTCGCCGTCCCACTACGCCATTGGTTCCGCACCTCGCTTCGCGCTTTCTTGTGGGACCACCTCACCAGCGCGGCGTTTTCCCAGCGGGGGATCGCGGCCCCTGAGTTTGTCCGGGTGCTGCTCGACGAGCACCAGAGCGGGCGGCGCGACAACAGTATGTGGCTGTGGATGCTGCTGATGCTGGAGCTGTGGTTCCGGCTGATCGAAGAGGAGCGCGGAGCCCCGGCGCTGGGGGAATTGGGCGCGGCGACGGGATTCTAAGAGTTACTGCGGCTGTCGAGCAGTCCGCCTCCCAGCCGCCGTCCGCGGCGAACCGGAATGGATGGCCGCGGAAGAGGCCAGACGGTTGAAGCCCGGGAGAGACAGCAGCGCCGTGTCGAATCGAGACAGTGTGTCGTACAGCCACTGCCAGGAAGCGGAATGGTCTTCGTATCTTCCATGGAAAGCGCGGTTCCAAATGCGTGTCAGAAAACCAGATACCCTTACCTGCATATCCGGCAAATGATGGCGCAGAATCGCCAGATCTTCCGGCTCCAAAGGGCGTTCGTCCGGAGTGCTGTGGCATTTTACGGGCAGTGCCAGGCGCAATCTACGGAGCCACTTCGCCAGCGATACCGGTTCGGAGAACACAAAGCAGGTCCCGTCGCGCGACAGTCTCTTGAGGCTCGCCATGACCTGGTCGAGGACGGGGAGCAAGTGATGCAGCACGGCGAACCCATAGATCACGTCGAACTGCCCGTGCGCCCCCTCCAAGTAGGATTCCAGCGGTTCCGCCCTGAATTCGACGTGGTCCGCCACGCCGTGTATTACGGCCCGTCTTCTGGCGATTTCGATAGCGCGCGGAGAGATGTCGATACCCACGACGTCGGCACCCTTTAGCGCCAGCAGCACGGCGTTCGATCCGTCCCCACAGCCCAGCTCGAGAGCGCGCTTGCCGCGGACGTCGCCCAGGATCCAGAACAGATACTCCACGGGCAGGAATGGCTTCCGGCACTGAGTGTAGCGCTCAATGGTGTTAGCGGGGATTGGGCCCTCCGAGTACTCCTCGTGGTCGAAGAACTCACGCTCTTTTGTCAGCCGCTCCTGATCCATTTCCCAATTCTAACAACGATGCGCAAGCCGACAGAGGGAAACTCCGGCCCTCATTGCGCTTTCAGATACCGCCGGAACGTCTCTCCCAGGCGGGCGGAGTTGCGCTTGAGGTCATAACACTCGAGGACGCGCCGGCGCGCGGAGTCGCCCAGGCGGGCGCGGAGGGCAGGGTCGTCCATCAGCTTCTCGAGCGCGGCTGCCAGGGCCTCCGGATCGGCCGGCGGCACGAGCAAACCGTCGATCCCATCGCGGATCAGCTCGGGAACTCCGGCGACCCAGGTAGCGACGCAGGGAATCTTCATGGCCATGGCCTCCATCAGGACCACGGGGACGCCTTCGGCGAAACTGGCCAGCGCAAAGGCGTCCGTCCGCGCATAGAAATCGATCACGCGATCGTGGTTGCACGGACCGGCCAGATGCACCGCCCCGGCCAGGCGCAGTTCCGCGATGGCCTGTTCCAGCGAATGGCGTTCCGGGCCGTCGCCCACGAGGGTGAGCTCCACATTCCGGCCCTTCTCGGCCATTCGGGCGATGGCGGCAAGCAGCATGTGGTGGGCTTTGGCTGGCACCAGGCTCCCGACGCACAGGATTCTGAAGGGCCCGGCGGCGTCCGGGATCGAATGCGGCTGCGGAGCGAAATCTCCCGGATCCACGCCCAACGGCAAGGTGTGGATCTTGCCCCAGTGCCGGGGCGCGCTGGCCCTCATGGTCTGGCTGGCACCGAACTTGCCGATGGTGGCGACAAAAGTAGCCCGCGCCACCTTCTCGGCCATGTGGAAAGCGGCCACATCGTCGAACTCACCCGACCCATGAATGGTGAGGGAGAAATGGAGCTGGAACAGACGCGCCGCGAGGAGTGCCGGAGTGGAAGAGAAGTGCGTGTGGAAATGGCCGGCGCCGGCGCGGACCAGATAGTCGCCCGCCACTACGGCCTCGGCGAAATACCCTACGTGGGCCGCCGCCCGGCGAACGTCCCAGCCTCCCAGCCGGATGGCATACCAGAGCGTGGCGGCATAGGCCAGCGGGCGCCGCAACAGCGCACGCAGGTGGGCGCGCAAGATCCGCAGCAGGCCGCCTCCCAACACGGAAAACGTCAGGCGAAGCTCCTCCGCTTCCTCCGGGCTGAGCTGGTCCGGGCTCCGATCCGGCTGGCGGATGGAAACCACCCGGACGTCGAAACCGAGCGCGCGCAGCGTCCGTATTTCCCGCAAAATAAACGTGTGACTGACGGTGGGGTACTGGCTCACCAGGTAACCCAAAGGAACCGGAGGCGAAGACCATGGTTCGTCGCCCGTGCTATGGATCATATGTGTTAGCCTACCAAGGACCGAAGGCACAAGGCCGGAGTGCCCGCCGGCCGCGCATCCATGGGATTATTTGGTCTAAAATGCCTGCTAAAGGGAAATCCAGCGCACACGCGAGGAGTTTGCGGCCAAAGTGAAATGCTGACCAACATTCAGTATCGAATTTTAAGAATGATCTCTCCCGGATCCCCAGGTTGCTGTAGCGGGGGCTTTTACCAAGGCAAGTCGAAGCTGGCTGTTCTAATGGGGGCCGATTTCTTTTCCAGGATTGTCGGGAAGAGTGTCATCGACTTCGGCTGTGGCGACGGAGCCGATGCGGTTGAAATGGCTGCAAAAGGGGCCAGGCGCGTGACCGGCATCGATATCCGCGGGGACATCCTCGAAGCGGCAAGAGAGAAGGCACTCGCCGCTGGTGTTCAAGATACGTGCCTCTTCGCATCTTCGACGAAAGAGCTTGCGGACGTTGTCGTTTCCGTGGACGCGTTTGAGCATTTCGCCGACCCAGCCGGGGTATTGCGTATCATGGACACCCTCCTGCGGCCGGCAGGTGAAGTGCTCGTCAGTTTCGGGCCAACCTGGTATCACCCATTGGGCGGACATCTATTCTCCATCTTTCCGTGGGCGCATCTGGTATTCAGCGAGAAGGCCCTGATCCGTTGGCGGTCCACGTTCAAAACGGATGGGGCCACGCGATTCAGTGAGGTCGCCGGAGGCCTGAACAAAATGACTATAGCCAGGTTTGAGGAGTTGGTAGCAGACAGCCCGCTCGAGTTAGCAAGCCTCGAGCTTGTGCCTATCAAGAGGCTTCAACGTCTCCACAACCGCCTCACGCGCGAGTTTACAACAGCCAGTGTGCGCTGCCGTTTGGTGAAACGATCCGTGTGAGAAACGACAAATAGATTTCTCCCATGCGGCGGCCGGCGGCCTCGAGAGAGAATTCCGTTGCGATCCTGGCCGCCGCCCGGGTTGCCAGCGAGTGGCGCAGGGCGGGGTTTCCAGCGAGGAGCTCCAGCTTGGCGGCCAGGTCCGCCGCATCGCCACTGCGGAACAACAGCCCGGTTTCCATCGGGGTCACCAGCTCCGGATTGCCGCCCACATCGGAAGCCACGGGGCAACATCCGCACGCCATGGCTTCCATGAGCGAATTCGAGAGCGCCTCGGAGCGGGAGGGCAGAACGAAGATGTCCAGCGCGCGCAGCCACCGGGTGACATCCGAAGTGGCCGGCTCGAAATGGCAAGCGCCGGCGACATCCAGATCGCGGGCCAAACGTTGCAAGCCTTCGAGCGATGGGCCGCTGCCCACGACAATGAGCTGGGCGTCCTGGCGAGTGCGCCGGACGGCGTGGAACGCCCGCACCAGCGTCTCCAGGTCCTTTTCGGGACGCAAGCCGCACACCACGCCAATCGCGATCCCCGCCGGATCGAGAACGGCGGGGCGGCGGGACTCACCCGGGCAAAAGATCCGGGTGTCGATTCCGTTGTAGCAAAGGAGAGTGTGCGAGGGAGGGTTGTGTTCGTCGTCCTCCATGTGGCGGCGGACGGCCAGGCAGTTCACCACCACGCCGTCCACCAGGCGGTCGACCAGGCGCAGCAGCCGCCTGCCCCAGGGGCTCATGAGATCGCGATACGCGCGCTGGCTGGAGAGCACCACCGGCGTCCGGAAACAGCGGGCCACCAGAGTGCCGAACAGGTTCATCGGCGTATCGAAGGTGTGGACGATGTCGATTCCATGGCGGCGGATATACCGGCCCAGAATGAAGGCGCTCTTGATGGCGGAGGCGCCCCGCAGCGAACTCACCGGGATCTGGAACACGGGAATTCCCGCCTCCCGCAACTCCTCGGCGCGAAAGCCGCGGGCGCGACAAGCCACGATGTGCGGCTCGAAGATGCGCCGGTCCAGCGCCAGGGCCGTGGCAGTGGTCTGGCGTTCCGTGCCACCGATTCCCAACTCACGGACCATCAGAAGGACGCGAATGCGCTGGTGGGGAGAGACCGGAGTGGAAGCGGACGATCCCAAGGCAGAATCACCCGGCGACCGGTTTCGCGGTGACGAAGAAGTCGCGCGCAATCCGGCTGATATCGACCTGAACGCCCGGAAATCCTCTGAACAGTTGCCGGATCTCCTCGGGGCGGTATAGAAACAAGTCGCAGCGTTTGCGATAGCGGATCCGGCGCTGCCAGGCCAGTATCCCACCGGCGGCGGGGAACGAGAAAAACGCGCGGCAGCGGGTAAGCGAGAGGACCTTTCGGATCACCGCTTGGGGGTCGGACATGTAGTCCATGAAGCCCATGACGATGACGTAGTCGAATGGCTCGACGGGCGCGAACTCGAGGAAGTCGCCGACGCGAAACTCGCAGCGGTCTTCCACGCCGGCCTGGCGAGCGTGCTGGGCGGCGAGCCGGAGCATGCCATCGGCGAAATCCAGGCCCACCGCCCGCGCCGCTCCACGCTGTGCCAGCGAGATGGCGTAGTGGCCGGGACCGCAGCCCACATCCAGAACGCTCTTACCCTCAATCGGCTGGCACCCTTCCAGGGTCTTGATGAAGCGCAGCCTCATGCTCTTACGAAACAGCCGGTTCACGATCCGATTCAACGGCCCGGCGTGGGTGCTGTAGATGGCGTCGAAATCGTTGGCGTAGAGGTGAAAGAACCCCTGGGTGCGGTCAATCGGCATCCGAAGCCTCCTGCCAGTAGCGTGGTTCGGCCATGAAATCCCGGAAGGTCGTAACCGGAAATTCCGCGAGGATGCGCCTCAATTTGTTCTCCGTAGTGGAGAGGTTGACATATGACTTGAACCGCCGCGTCATGGGCATCGAGAGGCGAGGGTGAGAGGGGTCGATCTCTCGCGGATGAATGTAGAAAACCACGGGGCGTCTCTGAGCAAGGACCTGCCGGGCGGCTCGACGAATCAACCAGGATGGGAACAGCCGGAGATATCCGCCGCCAAAAAAACACATCGGTCTTCCCAGCCAGTCGACGACCGTGATCGGAAACTCCGTGAGGCTGCCGGCCGGGGTGGCGATGCGGTGCGGCTCCCGGCGGCTCTCGCGCATCCCGCCGTGCCCTCGCGGAGCAGGAAAGACGGACGAGTCGTAGGCATAGCCGGCTTCCACCAAGGCATCGAAGAACCATGGGGTTTTCTCGGTAACCGAGAAGCCGGCCGATCTGTATCCAAGCACCGGCGTACCGGCGAGGTCCTCCAATAACCGGCGAGCGCGCCAAGCGTCCTCAAAGAACTCCTGGCGGCTCAACTCATACACTAACCGGTGCGCGTAACCGTGTGAAGCAATTTCGTGCCCGCGCGCCGCTGCCTCCTTGACGAGATGCGGGTAGCGTTCGGCCACCCACCCGAGGAAAAAGCAGGTCACCCGGGCGTGATACTCGTCAAAAAGGTCCAACAAGCGCCGAAAATCGGTCTCCACGATCGACGGCAGTTCATGCCACGAGGAAAACGCCGGGGCGCCGGGGATGTCCAGGACGTGGAACCAGTCCTCGACGTCGACCGAAAAGATGCTCTCGGCCAGCCGCGGCACGCGCGTCTTTGCGGGCTGCGGACTAGCGGTCATATCCCAACTCCGTGGGCGCCGTGTGGTTGTGGGGGCGAAGCCAAGTCATCAGTATATCTCCGGCACCCGAAGAGGCTATTATACCTGTTTGCCGCGCCATCCACTTTCAGGCTGCGGAGGCCTCTCAGTGGCTCCCGGAGCCGCTGAATAACCGGAAGCACCTGAAAACGATCCGACCGAAGCGGGCGCGAAGAATTGGGCCAGTACCGCGCTGCATCGCCTTGAAACACGCCGAACTCCAAATACAGAACTTCGCGATTGCCTACCTGTTTCAGATGAGATCAAACAACTCCGCTCGACGCGAAAATCGCCGACTTACGTCGTACCTTTTCGCCTGCATCCATCGGTCCACCTCCAGACAATTGATGGACACGTCGAGGTGGTAAATTGCGCGGGCCGAAAGGTCTGCTCTGTCCGCGCTCGGGATCGGGTCGCCCGACCCTTGCGGACGGGTTACAGGCGTAGCACGTAAAGCAGGGAAGGCGGAGCCTCCGGGACGCGTGGTTTGATACCATATGGAAAAGTGGCGATTACCCTCGAGAAACTCCCAAAATTGCCGGGGCGGCGGGACCGGTTCGTGACCAACGTCCTGTGGAGTTGGACGGGAGTCGCCGTAAGTATCTTCACCGGCATCTGGTTGTCCCCGTATGTCATCAGGAAACTCGGCAATGAGGGGTACGGGGTATGGGCCCTGGTCTTTTCTTTTTTGGAATATTATTGGCTCCTGGACCTGGGATTCCGCTCGGCTACCCTGAAGTACTCCGCGCATTATCGGGCGACCGGCGAAGACGACAAGGTAAATGAAGTCATCAACACAGGGGTGGCGTACTCCAGCGTGGCCGCCGCACTGCTGATATTGGCCACGTTTTCGTTGGCCGGATACGCCAGTCGGTTCTTCCAAATCTCGGGGGAGTATCGGGCGGTATTCACGACCCTGATCGTCATAGTTGGGATCGCTTGGGCGGTGGGGACGATATTCAGCCTGTTGAGCGGGGTGGTGGAAGGATATCAGCGGTTCGATCTTACCAGCCGCGTCTGGATTCTGAGTACTGCGCTGCGGACCGCAGGGCTGGTAATCGTCCTGGCGTTGGGATACAAATTGAAGGCGATGGCGGTGGTGGCGATCGTGTCGCTGGCGGTCGGATATGCATACAACTACCGCAACCTGCGCGAGGTTTTCCCGGCCCTACATTTCTCCTTCTCGCGAATCAAGATGTCAATGTTTCGGCAGATGCTCGGCTATGGAGTCCACACATCCGTGGCGACGGTGTCCACGCAACTGCTGAACCAGGCCGGGCCCCTGCTGATAGGCCACTTTCTGCCGACTGCCTTTGTGGGTTACTTCCTGCTCCCCGTACGATTGCTGCGCTATTCGGTCGATTTGGTGTGCAAGGTAGGGTTCGTGACGGGGTCGAACGCAGCGGAGATGGCGGCGCGCAAAGAGCTGGATGCGGTGTACAAGATGGGGTTGTACGTCAACCGCTACTGCTACGCGCTGTTTGCGCCCCTGGCGCTGGCGTTGAGCCTGTACGGAACCGAACTGCTGCGGGTCTGGATCAATCCGGAATTCGCGCTGAATGGCGGCCCCATCGTTACGGTGACCGCGGTGAGCACCACTTGGGGAATCGCCGCGCAGTTCAACTCCAGTTCTATCCTCTACGGTCTTGCGAAACATCAGAGGTACGCATATTCCCTCCTGATC
>Ga0182027_10014078_pt1 | contig 11099 bp, 11 predicted proteins | sample 712E1DmetaG_FD_121300 | JGI IMG/M metagenome (GOLD analysis project Ga0182027, IMG submission 121300) | Permafrost microbial communities from Stordalen Mire, Sweden - 712E1D metaG (Illumina Assembly) | ecosystem: Environmental > Terrestrial > Soil > Wetlands > Permafrost | place: Sweden...
CTCGAACTGGTGCCCGGCGGCGTCCGCCACGGCCCGTCGAAGCGTTTCGTTCCGCTGGAGCGGCTGGCCCAGCTCATGAGCGCCGAGGAGCGGGTCTGCCTGGGGCAATTCGTGGCGCCCATCTGCAAGAACGTCCCCCCAACATCGAAGGGTTTCTTCATCGGCTTTCCGCATGTGATCTTTTCCTACGCCGCCCATCTGGCCCGCGTTGAAGTGGACCTGCTCACCGGCGCGATCACCGTGGTGGATTATCTGGCGGTGACTGACGGCGGACGGGTGCTCAACCCGTCCTCGTTTGACCAACAAATCCAGGGCGGTGTGGCCCAGGGCATCGGCTTCGCGCTGCATGAAGGATTCACCACCCGCGCCGGCCGCGTGCACACGCGGGATTTCTCCACCTACCTCATTCCCGCAAGCCTGGATTTGCCGGACATCGTTTCGCTGCCGTGCCCGGTTGAGGCGGAGGAGTCCGGACCGTTCGGCCTGAAGGGCATTGGTGAAGTGGCGATGAACGGCCCGCTGCCCGCCATCGCCAACGCGTTGGCCGACGCCGGATGCGGGCGGTTCTGCCACGCGCCGCTGCTGGCGGAAACGGTTCTGGCCGCAAATGAAAACCCGGACAACCCGGAGGCCCTCAACCGTAACGATGCGGCCGGATGTAGGGCCGCCGCTGGTCGGCGGGCCGTTCTCCCGATGAACAGTGGGCCGGCGACCCAGCCTTCGCCGAAGGCTACGGCGGGCAGGCCAAGCGCCGGCCCTACACACCGTTCGGTGACCCGCGGGCATGATTCGTAAGGCACGATCCGACTCCATGGATCCGACTCAAAACGTCATGACGGAGATCTCATTCACCCTCAACGGCGCGCCCGTCCGCATCTCCGCGCCCCCGGACCAGCGGGTCATCGACCTCCTGCGCGAGGACCTCGGGAAGACTGGGACCAAGGAAGGCTGCGGCACCGGCGAATGCGGCGCCTGCACCATCCTGGTGGATGGCGAGCCCAGGCTCTCCTGCCTCATGCTCGCCGGCCAGCTTGCCGGGCACGCCGTGGAAACGGTGGAATCGATCGAAACCACCGCGACAGGCCAGCGGCTGGTCGCCGCCTTCGCCTCTGAGGGCGCAGTGCAGTGCGGTTACTGCATTCCCGGCATGGAAATGACCGCTCTTGCCCTGCTGCGCCGCCATTCCCGGCCCGACCGGGACACGATCCGGCAGGGTCTGTCCGGCAATCTCTGCCGGTGCACGGGCTACGTGAAGATCGTGGATGCCGTCACCCGGGCGGCGCAGGAGCAATCATGAGGCCCGTCCATTTCCCGACCACGCCGGCGGAGCTGCTCGCCCTGCTCGCCGCCCACTCCGAGGCCCGGCTCATGGCTGGCGGCACGGATTTGCTGGTGCGCCTGCGCCAGAGCATCGAGGACGAGCGGCCCCTGCTTTGCCTGGAGCGCATTCCGGAACTGCGCGGCATCGCGCAAACCGGCGGCGGGCTCCGCATCGCGGCGGCGACTTCGCTGGCCCAGCTCGCGACGCATCCTCTCGTCGTCCAACATTGTCCCCTGCTCGCCCGGGCTGCCGCCACCATTGGAGGGCCGGCCATCCGCACCATGGGCACGCTGGGGGGCAACATCTGCACCGCTTCGCCGGCAGGCGACACGCTGCCTGCGCTCTACGTGCTCGGCGCCCGTATCGAACTTCTCTCCGCCACAAGCGTACGCCAGCTGCCCATTGCCGAATTCATTACCGGGCCCGGCAGGACCCGGCTGCAGCGCGGAGAGCTGCTGACGGCCGTTCAGGTGCCGGCGAGCGGGGCGTTTGCAATTCAGCATTTCGAGAAGGTGGGCCGGCGTCAGTCGCTGGCCGTCGCCGTGGCCAGCCTGGCCGCGCTCATCCGGCTGGAGCCGGACGGCCGCGTCGCCGAAGCGCGTCTTGCCTGGGGCAGCGTGGGACCCACCGTGGTGCGTTCACCGGAGGCCGAGGCGGCTCTGCTGGGCCAGCCATTGACGCGGGACACGCTGGAGGCCGCCGCGCTCTGCGCCCGCCGGGCCGTGTCGCCCATCGACGATTTGCGGGCGGGCGCCCGCTACCGGCGCCAGCTCGCCGGGAATCTGTTGCTCCGGCTGCTGAAGTCATGAGCGCGACTCTGGTGACCCGGCCGTTTCTGTTGCTTTGCGCGCAGCTGCTCGCGGTCTCCATCATCGTCGCGATCTTTTTCCCGCTGCAGCTCTATCTGGAGTCACTGGGCATTTCGTCCGCAGCCGCCGGTTTTATTCTCGGAGCCGACGCACTGGCGGCGCTGGTGGTCCAAGCCTGCCTCACGCCCGTGGTCAGCGCGCACACGGCCCGCCGCTGGATGATCGCTGGCGCGCTGCTCCTGGCCATCGCGCTGCTGCTGGAGGGCTTCCTGACCCAGGCTATTGCCCTGGCGGCCGCCCGGATGCTGCAAGGGGCGGGATTCATCGCCGTCGTCACCGCGTTGATGCCGCTGCTCGTGCTGTGCGTCCCTCGCGAGAGAAGCGGTCAGGCGTTTGGCTGGGTTTCCCTCATCCGGCTCGTGCCCTACGCCGCGATTCCGCCCTTGTACGAGCTCTTCCATGTGGCCCCGGCCGGGCTGGGCGTCATCATCCGCTGGTCCGCGCTCGTGGCGCTGACTCCGATTCTGCTGTTGTATCTCACGCCCGTTTTTCCGGAGGAGAACGAGCCGGCGGACGCCGCGGGCTTCGGGGGCGTGCGGCAAAGTCTGGGGGAGGGGAAGCTGCGTTTGCTGTTGGGCGCGACGCTGCTGGTTTTTGCCGCCTACGGCGTCACGTTCTTTTTTCTCAAGGGGTTGGCCCGGGACGCCGGCTTTGGAGGGAGCGGGCTCTTCTTCACCATCGCCACCCTGACGATGCTGGCCACCCGGCTGATCGGCGGCCCGTACTTCGATCGCTACAGCAAGAGCCGGCTGACCGCCGCCGCCCTTCTCGTTGCTGCGGTGGCAACGGCGGGGCTGGCGGGCTACCCACCACGCCCGGTCTGGTTCCTTCTGGCCTTCGCCTGCGGCCTGGGTTGGGGTATCACAATGCCTCTGCTCAACGCCATCGCGTTCGCCCTCTCGCGACCGACGGCCCGGGGCTTGAACCAGAACCTGGTGTTTCTGGCGATGCAGGGCGGTCTCTTCCTCGGTCCGTGGCTGGGCGGTGGACTGCTCTCCCTGCTGGGCTATCGCCTGCTTTTCGTCGCCGCCGGACTGGTCTGGATTCTGGCGGCTCTGCTGATCTGGCTGCTGGGCCCGCTCGATGCCAGATAACCCGGCGACCGCCATCATTGCTTCTTCCGATGAGCCCACTCCCGCCCGAAAGCGCCCCCGCGCGCGTTTCCCCGAACGCCACTCCGCTTTTCACGCTTCAGTTTCCGGCCGACGCGCTCTTCGCCGCGCCGCTGGCCGGCCTGGTCGGGGAGCTCGCCACGCGGCATGGGCTCGGCGAGACCCGCACCGGCCAGCTTGTTCTCGCGGCCGAGGAAGTCGTCGCCTATCTCGCGCCCCTCCTGGCCGGTTTGCCGATCAACGCCTCGCTCACGACCACGGCCACCGGGCTCGCGCTCCATTTCGCGTTTCCCGACCAACGGACCGATCTGCACCATTTCAACCTCACGACGGATCGCGCCGAATACCTCGCCGCCGACGGGGACTCCTCCGGATTGGGGCTGTACCTGGCGGCCCGCGTGGTGGACGACTTCGGCCTGGAACTCGCCTCCGGTCACGCCACGATCACGTTGCGCCACGACCGGCCGTTCCCCACGGTCGTCCCGCTGGCTCCGCCCGCCGCGTTCTCCGGCGCCCTGACACTGGCGCCGCTCGCCACCGCCGATCTGATCGACACAGCCTGTGCGCAGATCATCGCAGCCTACCCGCCCGAGGATTATGAAGCCGTTGTGACCACGCCGGCGCGCCTCGCGGCCCTGATTGCCGGGGGCAGTCACGACGCGCTGGTCGCCACCGATGCGGCCGGCCGGGTGGGTGGCTTGCTCTACTGGACCGTCCCCAGCGCGAGGAGCGCGCTGTTTTTCGGCCCCTACGTTTTCGGCGGGCGCGGCTCCGAAGCGGCGCAATTGCTCTGCGAGGGCCTGCTCGCCCGCCTCGGCAAGACGTCCGTTCAATCCGTTTTTGCCGGGTACGCCACCGCCCAGACTCCGACGGCGCTGTTCGAACGCATCCTGTTTCCCGGGCCGCAGCCGCGCCCGCTGCTCTTCCGCCAGATTCACGAGGAGGCTGGCGCCGTCGTGCGCTGCCCGCCCGCCTTCCGGGAGATGCTCCTACGCATCTACAACGACCTGTTCCTCATCCGCGACCTGGTGCCGGCGCCCTCTCCGGAGAGCCTCCCGCCCGGTCGCAGCGTCCTCGGAGCGGATTTCGACCGCGCCCGCTCCCGCGCCACGCTGCGCCCGCTCGTGGCCGGTGCCGATCTTGCGGCCAACATCGCCGCGCACGTCGCGTTTCTCCACCGCGAAGGCATCCGGCACGTTCGCGCCCGCTGCGATCTTCATCACGGCTGGCACGCCGCCGCCGCCGGGTTGTTCGGCGCAGCCGGCTTCGTGCCGGTCGGCCTCGAACCGGGCGCCGGTCTCGGCGACATCCTCATCCTCGAACACCATGGATGACCGTTACACCCGCCTCGTGCCGGAGTATATCCGGTGTTTCGAGCCGTACATTCCGAGTCCGCCCGACGCCGAGCTCTGCCGGCGCTTCGGCATCGAGCGGCTGATGCGTCTCAACAATAACGAGAACCTCTGCGGGCCCGCGCCGGAAGTGCGGGCGTTGTTGCGCGCCGCCGACACCGGGAAGATTCCCATCTATCCCAGCGGCGACAGTTTTTATCTGCGCGAAGCCCTGGCCCAGCGCTTCGGAAAATCCCCCGACCAGGTTCTCGTCGGCAACGGCTCCAATGAGTCGATCACCTGCCTCATCAAGGCCTTCTGCGACAAGGGAGACAACATCGTTGCCGCCGACCGCACCTATGCCGTGTACGAATGGGTGGCCACGTTCTCCGGGTTCGAAGCCCGCCTCGTGCCGCTCCAGGCAGACTTCACCTGGGACCCCGAGGCGGTGTTCGCCGCGATCGACGAGCACACCAAGATTGTTTTTCTCTGCAACCCCAACAACCCAACCGGCCAATATTGGGACCAGGCCACGCTTTCGGCGTTTCTCGACCGCGTCGACGGCCGGTGTGTCGTGGTGCTCGACGAGGCATACGGCGAGTTTGTCGACCGGCCCGACTATCCCGACGGCATGCGGCTGATGGAGCGTTTCCCAAACCTCGTTGTGTTCCGCACGTTTTCCAAGATGTATGCACTGGCGTCGCTGCGGATCGGTTACCTCACGGCGTCGCCGGAGCTGATCGCCCTGATCCGCAAGACCTACGTGGTTTACTCCGTCAACTCGCTGGGCCAGCTCGCCGCGCAGGAAGCGATCGCGCACGACCGGGACTTGATCGCCGACACACGTGTCATGGTCCGGCAGGGAAAGGAGCGCCTCGTACAGACGTGCGACCGGCTCGGATTCCGTACAGTCGTTGGCGAAGGAAATTTCATGATCATCCAGGTGCCCATCCCCGACACACTATTGTACAAGAAGCTGCTGCGGCACGGCTTCGTTATTCGCACGTTGACAGCGTTTCGTCTGCCCGGCTGGATTCGGGTGAGCCTGCAACCCGAACCCATCATGCAGGACTTCTGCCAGGCGTTCGCGACGGTTTTCGCCACGCCTTCCACGTGAGGGCAATCGAGACACCCCGTCGCTCACACCTCCCCCCTAGAAGGAGCGTCATGCCCAACCTTCTCAACGCCGGAGATCTTCTGGCCGGGCCGTTGGACCGGTCGCCGGGGAAGACCGCCCTGCTCTTTCAAGACACGCGGATGACGTTCGCTGAACTGGATGCCGGCGTGCGTCGCTGCGCGGCGATTCTGACCGGGATGGGCGTGCAGGCGGGCGACAGGGTGGCGTTCCTGCTTCCGGATTGCCCGGCCGTTGTGCAGTCCGTGCTCGGGATCATGCGCATCGGCGCGATCGCCGTCTCGGTGAACCCGGCCCTGCCCGGCGCGGACGCGCGCTGTATTCTTGACGATTCCGGAGCGTCCGTCGTCGTAACCCAAAGGGATGTCGCGTCGCTGGAATTTCGGGGGAAGGTCCTTCGCTGCGGCGATCTGGACTTCGATTTCCCACAAGTGGACCCCGTCGACACTCTTCATCCGGTCGGCCCGGACGACATCGCTCTTTTGCTGTACACTTCCGGGTCCACTGGCCGTCCCAAGGGTGTTCCTCACCGGCATGCCGACCTGGTGACGCTGGGCAAGCCCTGGGTCCCCATTGTTCTGGGCGACGTGAGCGCGGACACGATTCTCTGCGTGAGCAAGTTCTCGTTCTCCTATGGCCTGGGGATGCAGCTGATGATCGGGCTGGCTGCAGGCGCCACCGTAATCCAGCATCCGGGCCGCCCCGAACCGGCCGCCGTTTTCGCACTTCTCACCCGGCACCGGCCAACGATCTTTTTCGCAGTCCCTACCGTCTACGCCATGCTGACCCGTTCTTGGCCGGGCGGCGACGTCACCCGATCTCTCCGGCTGTGCCATTCCGCGGGTGAAAACCTCCCACCCATCATCTACCAGTCCTGGCGGGAGCTGACCGGGCTCGAGATCCTCGAGTCTCTCGGGTCCACTGAGACGCTCAGTTTCTTCGTCTGCAACCGGACTGGCTGCAGCCGCCCCGGGATGGCAGGAGAGCGCATCCCCGGATATGAAATACGCCTGGTGGGGCCCGATGGCCTTGAGGTCCCCACTGGCCAGGTGGGACGGCTGCTACTTCGCGGTCCCTGGCTCGCACCATTCTATTGGAACCGGCCGGAAGACACCGCGGCCACCATGCTGCCGGACGGATGGCTCGACACCGGTGATCTGTGCGCCGAGGAGCAGGGTTTCTACCGCCACATGGGTCGGGCCAACGACCTGATGAAGATCGCAGGGCAGTGGGTTTCACCCATCCCCATCGAGGATTGCCTGCGCCTGCATCCCGCTGTGGCGGACTGCGCTGTGGCAGGTTGCCACGTTCAAGGGTTGGAATACGCGGCGGCGTTTGTAGTTACGAAGCCGGACACAGTGGGCGACGTCGCGCTTGGGACGGAGCTGCGGCGGTTTGTCCGCGACCGGCTGCCAAAGCACATGAGCCCCATCAGAATTGAATTTCTCGCCGCCCTGCCGCGCACGGCAACCGGCAAGGTCCAGCGGCATAAATTGCGGTGCTGACCCACCGCGCTATCCAGACATAAACCCATACAAGGAGACCGTCATGAGTGTTACGCGAAAACAGATACTAAAACTATTGGTGGATGCCGGCGTCGATCAATCGGTGGTGTCCACGCTAAAGCCCAATGTGCCGCTGACCGACCAAGGGATCGATTCCGTGGACTTCCCGGCGATACTCGTGGCCATCAAGGAGCAGTTCGGAGTCGCCATTGATGACAAGGAGGCCAGCCGCATCAAGACGCTCATCGACATGGAAAAGCGGTTGAACCGCTGACGAGGGCGGGTCAGGTCGGGTTCGCCCGCAACCCTCTGGGGCAGCGGCGCGCCGCAGTCGGTCTGTCAGCCTGTCGGGCTTCGTGCTTCCAGGCTGCCGAAAGCGGCGCCTCGTCCATGGTTTTGCTCGCCTGCATGGATAAGCCCAGGATAAGGTGAGCTTGCATTCCGGGCGCGTTTTGCCGAGCTTCGGCGAGCCCTTTCATGCGTTTTCCGAACGCCTTCCGCTTCAAGGCGGTTGAATCCTGCCTCGCTCCCCTCGCTTTCCCCAGAAGGAATCATGCGCAGACTTTTTAGCGCCGGAGATCTCCTGGCCGGGCCGTTAACCCGGTCGCCGGGGAAAACCGCCCTGCTCTTTCAAGACACGCGGGTGACCTTTGCCGAGCTGGATGCCGGCGCGCGCCGCTGCGCCGCGATTCTGACCGGGATGGGCGTGCAGGCGGGCGACAGGGTTGTGCTCCTGATCCCGGACTGCCCGGCGCTCATGCAGGCCATTCTGGGGATCATGCGCATCGGCGCCATCGCCATTCCGTTGAACCCGGGCCTGCCCGATCCGGACACGCGTTACGTGCTCGATGACTCCGGAGCGGCGGTCGTCGTCACCAATAAGGATATCGCGTCGCTGGCGTTCGGGGGAAGGGTGCTCCACTGCGGATATCTGGACTTCGATTTCCCATCCGTGGAAGGCGCCGACGGCATCCATCCAGGCAGCGCGGACGATCTGGCCGTGATGCTATACACCTCCGGTTCCACCGGTCGGCCCAAGGGCGTGCCGCACCGGCACGGCGACCTGCTGGCGATGGGCCGGCCGTGGGCTCCAACGGTTCTGGGCGACATCGTTGACGACACGATTTTTAGCACGAGCAAACTTACGTTTGCGTACGGCCTGATCGTGCAACTGATGACCGGCCTGGCCGCCGGCGCAACCGTGATCCAGCACCCGGGTGCGCCCGACCCAATCTCCATTTTCGATCTTCTGGTCCGCCATCGGCCCACGATCTTGTGCTCGGTGCCCACCACCTTCGCCGTCTTGACCCGTGCCTGGCCGGGAGGGGACGTCACCAAATCCCTGCGAGTGTGTTTCTCCGCGGGCGAAAACCTGCCGCCGAGCATCTACCAGCGTTGGCGTGACCTGACCGGCATGGAAATCCTGGATGGTCTCGGCTCCACCGAGGCGCTTCATCTCTACCTGTCCAACCGACCGGGTCGCAATCGCCCCGGAACGGTAGGGGAACCTCTGCCGGGTTTTGAAATCCGCCTGGTGGGGCATGACGGTCTCGATGTCCCTTCCGGTCAGGAGGGGCGGATGCTCCTGCGCGGTCCGGGGCTGGCGCCTTTCTACTGGAACCGGCCGGACGAGACCGCAGCCGCCATGCTGGCGGATGGCTGGCTGGACACGGGCGATCGTTGCGTGGAGGAGCAGGGCTGTTACCGCCATCTGGGCCGGGCCAGCGACTTGATGAAAATCGGCGGGCTTTGGGTTTCGCCCATCCCCGTGGAGGATTGCCTGCGCCTGCATCCTGCGGTGGCGGACTGCGCCGTGGCAGGTTGCCACGTCCAGGGGTTCGAACATCCGGCCGCGTTCGTGGTCGTGAAGCCGGGCACTGTGGGCGACGCTGAGCTCGGAGGGGAATTGCGTTGGTTTGCCCGCGACCGGCTGCCCAAGCACATGTGCCCGGTCAAAGTGGAATTTCTGGCCGCGCTGCCGCGCACGGCCACCGGCAAGGTTCAGCGGCACAAACTGCGGCACTAACCCGCCGCGAAACTCAGACAGAAAACCCCATACAAGGAGACCGTCATGAAGGTGACACAAAAGCAGATACTGAAACTACTCGTGGACAATGGCGTCGATCAGAAGCTGGTATCCAAACTGAAACCGGACGTGTCGTTGACCGCCCAAGGGTTGGATTCCGTGGACTATCCGGTGGTGATCGTGGCCATCAAGGAGAAGTTCGGCATCGCCATCACTGACAAGGAAGCTGCCGAAATCAAGACCCTCCAGGATTTCGAGAAACGGTTGAATCGCTGAGTCCGACTCAGGGTTGTACCGTCAGGCGATCCTGCCGGACGCATTCCAGAAGCTGCTTCGCCCGCTCGGTGAGAAGTTGGGGACGGGCGAAGTCTGGTTCGTTCGCGACCTTTTGCAGCAGCAGCACGTCCCGGTCTGTCCAGAGCGGCAGCAGACCGCCCAGGAAATATCCCAGCCGCCGCGCCGCCCCCACGGCAGCGGGCAATCCTGGATGGGTGAGGGGCAGACGCAGTTGATAGACGTGGCAGCCGGGGTGGGCGTGTTCCATGGCCTTGATGCTCCCGGCCAGATCTTCCCCCGGTGACTGCACAACCAACTTGGCAACGGAGGCCGCGACCATGGTTTCGACCGCGCTGAGGGTGGAGCCGGCTAAGGGCTGCCCCGCGCCAAACTCCCGCGTCAGCCCGTGAGTCCGATATGTTTCCTGCAGCCAGCCGGCATATTCCGCCGGCAAAAAAACCGTGTGGGGCACGTCGTGGTACACGCGGAATTCGTCGAGAAGCGTGATGCGCCCACCAACGCCGTCATGACTGGCCTCCGGCCGGGCGGGCATGGATTCCAGTTCGAGAGCGAAGCTGCCGCAGCCAAATTTTCGCGTCAGCTTCTGTGTCATGAGATGATCGCAGACGCTCTGCCCGAAGAGGGCATTGAGCCCCAGCCCCCGTGGCAGCTCCTCCATCATGGCCCTGAATAACGTAAAGACGAGCGAGCTGCCGCGGTAACCGGGCAGAATCATGAGCCCGCCAGCTTCAAGGATTCCGGTCCCAGGCGCGGCGCGAAACAGGGCGGACAGCCCGATCACCTCCCCGGAAGGAGTACGAGCCACGTATTGGTGCAGGTCCGGGCCGAGATTGGCCTCCGCGATCCGGACCGGATCGTAGACAGAATCGATGGCGAAGGTGTCGCCGTAGATTGCATGATAGAGTCGGGCGACGCCTTCGGCGTCTTCGGGGCGGAACACGCTCGTTTCCACATCCTGGCCCGGGGCGATCGTCTTTGGGTTGGCTCGAAGCCATTCCAAGCATTCCTTCCTGGAGCGATAAGATGACATGACATGTCTCCGCGTTTTGGGGTTCTGGTCGAAGAGGTAGAATTCCAGCGAAGGGAATGCAATTGCAAGCCGGATGGCCTATGAAAAAAGAACAATCAGTCGACGTGAAATCGGGCACTCAAGACAAAATCGAAGGCACCGCAAAAACTCTTGCGGGCAAGATCAAAGAAGACGCCGGCAAGGCGGTCGGAAACCCCCGGCTGGAAGCCAAAGGAGATTGCGATCAGATCGAAGGCAACGCCCAGAAGAAGGTCGGCGAGATCAAGAAGGTGTTCGGCAAGTAAACGAGGTCGGTCTGTTGGAAGGCGCGTTCCTCCACAGGAAACGACCCGGCGACATGATTGTCTGCGACCTTGCACGTCATGAGCTTCAAGTCGATCAATGCGCCGGCCTGAGCGGTATCCCGGCACTCGCCAACTGCTCGTCCCACGCTCCCGGGCTAGTCCGGATGTTTCACGCCTCACTTCGCTGAA
>Ga0182027_10014080_pt1 | contig 11099 bp, 7 predicted proteins | sample 712E1DmetaG_FD_121300 | JGI IMG/M metagenome (GOLD analysis project Ga0182027, IMG submission 121300) | Permafrost microbial communities from Stordalen Mire, Sweden - 712E1D metaG (Illumina Assembly) | ecosystem: Environmental > Terrestrial > Soil > Wetlands > Permafrost | place: Sweden...
ATAGGTTTCATCAACTCTCCATGAATTATTTGTTGGTCTTAAATGCCTTCTTATCTTCTTTTCTATTTCAGGAGAATATTGATGTACCCATCTCATGATTGTTGTATGGTCGACGTTTAATTCTCTTTCTGCCATCATTTCCTTTAAATTTCTATAGCTCAGTGGGTATTTTAAGTACCATCTTACATTCAACAGGATAATTTCCCCTTCATAATGTTTCCATTTAAAGGAATTATATAGCATACTACTATCTTTGGTTTTCTTTTTATTCTATTATATCATTAGAAAGGATTTTTTGCAACAGAACCTCAAAATTCACAATTTGTAATTGCGGTATTTTTCAGCATAATAATGTATAAAGTTGCTGCCTATGAATCTGCAGCCACATGTACCAGCAATTTCAATTTAGTTAACTTTTTCATTACTTTATTACGCTTGTAATGAAATTCAAAATCATGAAAAGCTTATTTTGGCTTTTTTTAATTCGCGCAGAAGTTTATCCTTCTCAGAAAGTTTTATGTCTTATTCAGATATTTTGCAGTCGATTCCAGTTAAAGGATCGTTGTAAATAATGTAAGCTTCAGTTTCAGGATGAAATATTCGTTGCAATTATAAGCAAAAAATGTAGTTTTGCTGAGGAATAAAAAACCATATTAAAGCCTTTTGGGAGCAAAGACTGTTATTTGTTTTCGCCTGAGAGTTCGAAGCTAGCGCATTTTCTAAAAGTTGGGGAGTTTCCCTCAGATATACAACAACTTCGTATACCCTGCCTTTCAACACTCTAACAGTCTTTGTCTGAATATAGGACTCATTGGTAGTGGATTCCTCGATGAGTCCATATGAAGATTTGGATTCATTGTCTTGAACGAAATGTTATTGCTTTCCGATTAAATCTTCTCGCTTCTTTTAGTTGTAACGTTCAAAAAATAGCCTATGACATCAGTGATAACCTGGAATTCGATAATCAAAAGGTCTTTTACTTTATTTTTAAGTAATTTCATATGTCCCGTCTCTCAGTTGATTTAATTCTTAGGCCGTTTGATCGAGTCGTTAAATCGTTTTTTAGAATAACTATATTTTACAGTTCTTTGAGACTCAGCTCCAAAATCCAGTAATGAACGTAAGATTAAAATCCTCAATAATAGAAATAGAGTGCGAATATTTGAGGTATATTTTTCATCCTTAATTTCATTATGATTGATATTAAGAGATGCTAAATTTTGTATGTGAGTTTCGAGATTCATTTTGATTCAATAAAACGGTATGAGTTAATAACATGGGTATTATATTATATCTGTTGTTAGATTCCTTAAAATTGAACAAGATATGAAAAAGATATAAATATTGAAAAATTAAAAAATGAGAGTTACTACTTGAAAAAATTAAAGAGAAAATTGAGACTCTGCAATCCAAAAACATCGATTTTTTTATTTTAAAGTTCAAAGAATGGAAGACCTGAACTTTAACTGGGATCATTCATGATAAAAGCACCACCAAGTTCGAAAAGATACACACCAGTAATAATAGATTTAGACAATAAAAACCATAGCCATAGCCTCGTAATTGATTTGATTGGGAAAAACAAAAGAGTAATGGAAATTGGCACCTCAACGGGATACATGTCCAAAATATTAATAGACCGAGGAAACACAGTAATTGGAGTTGAAATTGATTCAGAAGCTGCTGAAATTGCAGGTCAAACTTGTGAAATGATGATCAACCACGACATTGAAAATGTTGACCTTGATAATTATTTTCAACCTTCGTCTTTTGATGTTATTGTTTGTGCTGATGTATTAGAACATCTAAAATATCCCGGAAAAGTTTTACTAAAAATTAAAAAATACTTAAAGCATGATGGATACGTAGTTATTTCTCTCCCAAATATATGTCATGGAGATGTACTGTTAACTCTTATGCAGAGCGAATTCCGATATAATACAATAGGCTTACTTGATGAAACACATTTAAGGTTTTTTGGTTTCAAAGATATTGTGAGATTATTTAATAATTGTGGATATTCAATAACAGACTTACGCACTACTAATGTATCTGTTGGTAGTACAGAACTAAAAGTCAACAAAAGCGAGATCCCTGAACTTTTATTGAAGTTCGTTGAAAAAATTCCAAATGCATCAGTATATCAATATGTATTTAAGGCAGTGCCATCCGAAAATCCTCCGATAGAACTCAAACCTGAAATTGACATAAAAACACTATTTAACGGCTTAATGGAGGAAATAGTAAATAGCCATATTAGTGAAAAAAACGCTTATATCGCGTTAGTTGAAGGTGAAATGGAGAGATTAAATAGCCAGATTAATGAAAAAAGCGCATATATCGCCTTCGTTGAAAATCAAGTAGATAAATACAAGTCACGTATCAATGATTATGATCAGAAAAATAGTTACTTTTCTGATAGAATTACTGAACTCGAACACCGTCTATCCCATTCTCAATCTCAAATCATGGCAATTAGTGAACAAATTCTTGAATGTCATCAAAAAAATCTGAAGCTTGTTGATGAAGTCACAGATATACAAAGTAGTGTCCTGTGGCATCTAGTGATGGCATATCATAACGGATTTGTCGAGAGGCTTCTACCACATGATACCCGACGCCGGAATTATTATGACCTAGGTATAAAATGTTGTAGGGTCTTTATTGCTGAAGGCTTTAGAAGCCTATGGCAAAAATATAATGAGCGTAGGATTGAGAAAAAAAATTCAGATTTAAGATCAAATAGATAATCTATATGCTACATAAAATATTGTAAGCGACTAATTAAATCACAATTCCTATTATACATCCTGCTTTCTGTAGGTTGACGCAAAAATTTATTTAATTTTTCTATTATATCGATTTTCTCAGAAATTTTAAAATTAGATTTAAATCAAAAACCTTTAAAGATTAACTATGTAATCATTAATATATATTTATTGAAAATGGGAAAGAACAAGTTGCATTAGATATTATATTCACAAAATTGATTTCCAATTAATCTACAAAAAACAATAATATATTTATATTGGAATTTACTTGGTGCAGAATGTAGGAAGTATTTGATTCTGATAAATAAAGTTAATATTAAATAGTAAACAGTATAATTATAATAGCTAAGTAACTGTAAGGGTGTAACTATTTCGTGGGAAGTTGGAATATAATATTCAGGTGTCAGTATGACTGATGATGATTTAATAACCCTATATTCAGAATTAATCAAGATGATGGGCCAGACAATAATCGAAAGAGACGAGCAGTTGTCATCAATGTCCCATAAATTGTATGAGAAAGATCAGCAGATTTATGCCAGAGATCAACAGTTGGAACATCTATATTCCAAGGTTCAAAATATTGAACAAGAGTTGAATTCAATAAAGGAAAGTATCATCTGGAATATGACAATACGATTCAATAAAAATTTCGTGCTACGTTTACTATCACCCTACTCTAAAAAACATAAATGGTACGCTACTGGGATTAAAGGTGGAAGAGTTTTAATCAATGAAGGATTAGGAAGCTTTTGGCTGAGATATACGGAATATCGATTAAATTCGAAAAGGAATAAGAAAAATCTCAGGAACAAGAATGAGCCTGATAAACCACTAATATATGAAAACGCAGAAATACAAGGACTGGATCAATTTGAAAAAAAATATCTTAATAAAACATCAGATTATACTGTATGGCATAGGCCGATCTCAAGAACGCCTTCTATAGCTAATGGAAATTCCATCGTTGTATTCATATATGTGGAATATTACACATCAAATCTCAAATATTGTATCGAAAAAATATTACATCAAATAAGGGTTTTAAATTTAAAAGTAATAATTTTATGTAAACATAATTTGGAAAAATTAGATGATTTTAAAATGTATGATAACTTATTGATAATTAACAATTTTAGCCAAGATATGAATCTATGTGGAATGCTTTCAAAAAATGGTATCCATCCTGATTATATGGTATTTTTAAATGAAAATTCTATTGTATCCGGATACGATTGGTTATATCATATTATTGAAAAAATGGAGCAAACAAATTGCTTTTTATTGATTAATCGCTTGATTCCACACAGCCACTCCAATATGTTTACACGTTGGCTGATACATCGTAATAATAAATCAGTTCTAGGGAAAATCAATGACAATTTAGCTCATGAGAATATTTACCCAGTATACGCATGTGATACAGACGTATTAACATTTTATAGCCATTTGAATATTTGTTTTACAATAAATTGTAATAAACATGAAGATATAATCCAACAGAACTGTTCCTATAAAATGATCATAGATGCAGCCTTCAGAGGAAATAAAAAAGTTATGTTTACTAATGAATACCCGGTTATATTCTCCGCTTTGAGCGATAGTGATACAAAACTGTTTAAATCAAATACAGGATTAGAGATGACGGGATTGAGTTTTGAACCGCGAATTGAAGAGATATTTACTGAAAAATGTAATACTGAAACCGATTGTACAGATGTCAGGATGGGTAGTAACAGTAAACTATTCGATGAACTCTCAAGGTTTAACAATATAGGAATTGATTTTAATTTTAATGTATATGGTAAGAGATATAATCTGCATATAGTCTTAATGAAGAATTTAAACGAATTGTTAAAAGAATCAAATTCAGTAGATTTCTGGAATAACGATGAATTAAGCAACTCTTTACGCAATATGTTAACATACTATTTAAATAATTTTGCTCATTTTGGAGAAGCAAACCAGGTAGTTGTGGAGAATCTGTCGTGAGAATTTTATTCGTAGTCCATCAGTTCTTTCCCCAATGGTATACCGGTACAGAGAGATTTGTACTAAATAATATCAGGCAACTTCGCAAAATGGGTTATAATATAGAAGTTTTAACATATGGGCATTTAGACAATCATCCTTTTTTTGAGCAGGATGGAATTCTCGTCAGAAATTATTATTATGATAATTTTAAAATTACTTGCATAAAAAGTTTAAACAAAAAATTTTCATCGGATTTTGATATAAATGATGAATCCTCCCAAACGTTTTTTGATAATTATCTTCGTAATAATAAATTTGATATAATCCATATTGCACACCCCATGCGCTTAGGCGGTATACTTTATATTGCTAAATCTTTGAAGATTCCTACCATTATCACTCTGACTGATTTTTGGTTATTATGCCCTGGTGTTCAAGGAATACGGAAAAATGGCACACTTTGCTTAAATCCGGATGGTGGGAAGAATTGTAGTTCTTATTGTTATCCAACAATATCATACGAAAAAATAGCAAACAGATATTCTAAAATAAAAAATTATTTGGAAATAGCTGATATTGTAGTTTCGCCAAGTTATTTCCTTGCAAACGTATTCCAAGAAAAATTCGATATAGATATAAAAGTAATTTATCATGGTATAGACTATTCATCTATTACGCCAACTAATAGGTTGTATAATTGCGACAAATCCTTGAAAATTGCATATATAGGAACGATATTACCACATAAAGGCGTTCATTTGATCGTGCAAGCTCTAAAACACTTTAATGATAATTTAAAAATTTATATTTTTGGCGGGATTTACGATGAAATATATATTGAGAAGCTACTTAGTGATTCAAAAAATGAAAAAAGAATCTTTTTTATGGGTGGATATGAAGACAGTGAAATAACACAAATAATGAATAGCGTGGACATGACTATATGCCCTTCCATTTGGTGGGAAAACTCTCCAATAACAATTTTGACGAGTTTCGCTTATCAAGTACCAGTAATTGGTAACAATATTGGCGGTTGCCAAGAATTTATTAAAAATGGCATTAATGGTATACATTTTAATTTTAACGATCCAAAAGACCTTGCCAGTCAATTATCCTTTTTGTCAAAAAATCCAGAATTTGTTCGTACTTTAAAAGCAAACGTTCAATTTTCTAAAAGAGTAGAAGAAGAGGCTTTTGATTACGAGCATGTCTATCAAACATGTATTCATAACGTCAGAGGTGTTGTAATTGTCGAATAAAATATTTTCTTTCGACATATTTGATACGGCTATTATGCGTAAAACACTTAATCCCACCGGAATATTTTATGTCATGGAATATCGGCTAAAAAGTGTTGTACATGATAAATTCACTAAAAATTTAACAAACTGCATGGATGATTTTGCCAAAATTCGTATTGCTTCTGAAACCCTGGTGAGAAAAGAAAGTAATAAAAATGAAATAACAATATACGATATTTATGAAGTAATTAAAAGCAAGTATTCCTTATCAAATGAAGAAGTTAATCTATTAATAAAACTAGAGACATCGTTTGAAATAGATATGTGTGTAGGAGTAACACGTATATCAAATATTATTAAAAAATTACAGATATCTGATAAGAAAGTAGTCTTTATTTCAGACATGTATTTGCCTCAATCGATAGTTCTAGAGATTTTAAACACGTTAGGAATAAACATTAATGAAAATTATGTGTACGTTTCCTCACACGAAAATCAAACAAAACACGACGGAAAATTATTCATAGTTGTATCCGAAAAACATCAGTGTAGTCTCAATAATATTGTACACATCGGTGATAATATTCACAGCGATTACATTATTCCCTCTTCTCTATCGATAGACTCATACTTGTTTACAGAATGTATAAATAACCGGTACGAAGAACAAATTACTAATTTAATATTGAACGAATCGAATAATGATATAAAAGTCTGTATGGAATTATTATTGGGTACATCGAAGATATGTCGGGTAAATAATCCGAAAAACAATAAGATATCTTGTTCTGCGTACGAAATCGCAGTAAATATAGCTGCACCGATTTTTGTATCTTTTGTTGAATGGGTTTTACAACAGGCTCAAAAAAAAAGAATTCAAAAAATTTGTTTTTTAGCTAGAGATGGACAAATATTTTATGAAATTGCGAAAAAAATAGCTCGGCGTCGAATGTTACACTTTAAATTTATATATCTTTATGGGTCTAGGGTCGCCTGGCTATTACCGGCTTTAGACACTATAGATGAAGACTACATCGAAAGGATCTTGTATGCACCTGAGCCGGAAAATATCGATAATTTAGCGAACAGGTTGGGAATAAATTCTGTGACCTTTATTAACGAATTACAAAAATTTTCTTCAGAGAAATTAGAATTACATTCCAAGATAAATAGAGAACAACTGGATAAGATCAAAAAAATATTTTACACTTCAGAATTTCAATATTATCTTCTTAAAATTGCAGAAGAGAAAAGAGAACTGGTTTTAAAATATTTGCAGCAATGTGAAATAGTTGAGGGTTCGTTTTGCATTGTTGACCTCGGGTGGAATGGTAGTAGCCAGTATAATTTAAAGAAAATAATTACCATTGCTGGGAAAACGTGTAATATTGAAGGGCTTTATTTAGGTCTTTTTACAAATAAATATTCATCGACTGATAACAGATACAAATCATACTTATTTGGTCCAGCAACAGTAAAATCGACTAATAGTTTAATCCCCGGGATGCAAGAAATTTACGAAACTTTAGCAGCTGCTGATCATGGCCTAACAATTGGATATGAATCTGATAATGGTACTATCAGTCCGATTTTCAATAACTCAACCAACTTAGCTCTGAAAGGTTACGATTTACAGTCGTTTAGGCAGGGTATCTTTGATTATTTAGATGTCTATCTCGAACACGATAACTTCTTCAAAATATATGATCCAGAACAGTCGGTTCAATATCTTTTACAATTATTTGAAGCGTTTAAACTAGATCCTAAAAAAGAATATGCAGAATTGTGTTCCCATTATTATCATTCTGTAGATATGGTAGAACATAAATTCATTCCATTATCAATAGCATTACCCGAAGCAAAATATCACAAAATTGTACATGAATATGGAAAGGATAAGATGTCCTGGTATAGATACAAAGAAGCTCATTGGCCCGAAGCTTCTTTTTTACTGAGTAAATGTATGCAAACCAATTGAGAATCAAACCGTGAGGTGGGATATGAAAAAAATTATGTTGATAGGTTGTGGACAGATCCCTCAGGATGATAATTCCACGATAGATGGTGCTGGTTTTAGAACATGGCAATTATATAACGGCCTACAGTCCGCCGGTTTTGACGTTGATCTCATTATGTATTCATATGACGGTATGAAGCTGCATAAAGACCGTTGTTTGATTAAAGATAGCAACATTAATTTTGATGAGACAACCACACAAGAGGAAATAATCTTAAAAATGAATCCCGATGTAGTGGTTTACTATTATTGGCCAATTATTCAATTGAAAAATCGTTCACGAATTAATAATGTACCGATATGTATTGACTTCGCCGGGCCAGTATTGGTAGAGAAAAATTATCAGACAAACGGTATAGATCCATTTTTAATCATGGAAAAATTTAAAAGATTAAATTATGCAGATTTTTATACATGTTCAGGTAATCGGCAGTATTACTATTTTGCTGCATTGCTTCTCTGCGCTGGTATACACGATATAATAGATAAAGAAATACTAAAGGTAGTACCTCTTTCTATAGACCCAAAAATCCCTAAAATTGATTATGATGCAAAATCAAAAGAACCTATCACATTTATTCACAGTGGTTACTTCCATCCTTGGCAGAATCCTTTCCCAGGGTTAGAGCCTGTTGGGTATTACGCTAGAAATAATAAGAGATGTGTTCTCGACATTTTTGGTTGCCCAGGTAATGAATCAAAGGATGAAACAAGAAGGATTAAATCAAAAATCGGGATTAGTGAGCAAATACATTATCTTGGGATTAAAAGTTATAACGAAATCATGGACGCGTGTAAAACAGGAAGTATCGCAATTGATGTAATGGAACAAAATTTAGAGCGTGAATTAGGAATGAATATTAGGTCATTGCAGCACTTATGGTGTGGATTACCAATTATTTATAATAATTATAACGAATTAAGTCAATATATTGAGAAATATAAAGCTGGTTGGTGTGTAGACCCAAAGGATAAGGAAGGTATAAGCAATTTAATAGAAGATATTATTAATCATCCAGAAATTATTCCAGAATATAGTAAAAATGCTCATTCACTTATAACAGAACAATTTAACTGGGAAAAAACAATTAAACCTCTTGCAGAGTATTGTAGGCATCCATTTATCCGTGAGAAAAAAATGAATTTTAAGTTTAAGGAAATTGTTAATCAATATCCAAAGTATATCAAGGAATTGATATATTAAAGAATCTTTACATGCTGAATGACAAATAAGAATTCGAATATTATATCTACTTGTGTATAATATTAGTTTGAATTTATTTTACAAATGATAAAGGAATTGAATAGTTGCTAAGCATAAAATATTCAGAAGAAATCGAAAAACAAATGAGAGTATTGTATGGTGCTTTTTTCCTTAACTCTCATCCAAGGTTGTAACCTAATTTCCTCCTTTTTAAGCACCTAAATTCATTTTGTCTATAATTTCTTTTTGGGTCGTGTCCTCAAATAGTTAATTTAATTTTATATAAATTTGAATTTATTACTGATTTGCGGGGCCTTAAAATCACTTCCGAAATCGATTTTTCACATTTTTTTTGTTTAAACAAAGATTGTCCTGATTATGGAGTCAAAAATCAAGTGAATATAGTTTTTAAAGAATATATGTTGAAAATGACCATGCACTTCTCAAATGTAAATTCTGTAATCATTGCTTTAGCGAAACCAGAGGTACAGTACTTTTCGGACTAAATAATCCTGAGGAAGAATTTCTAAGGACATTAGCCATGATTCCAAAAAAAGGGAGTATTCGTGGAGTTGCAAGAACTACTGTACATCGGAAAAACACTATTTGTAGATGGCTCGAGATTGCAGGAACTCATTCAAAATAAGTTACAACTTATTCCCTCATAAATTTTAATCTTAAGAGAGTAGAACTTGATGAAATCTGGTCATAAATAAAAAAAGCAAAAAATGTAACTGAAGAAGATTCTGAAGATTATGGTGACGTATACTTACTAACAACAATAAAAAATAAAACAAGATTGTTCCTTATTTCTCATGAAAGAAAACGTAGCACAATTATGCTTAAATATAGTGAATTGCTCATTGACTAAGGTTATTCATCATGATTTGGGGTTCGGAATTAATACAATAAATTATCAAAAAAATTTAACTGAGCAGTATAATGAAAAGCCACTTATGGATTCTCTTATCTCATTTTATGAATTTAATTAACTTATAATTAAAGATGTCGAGCCTCGATAACAAAATAGACGAGGATAGGGTTAATATAATAAAAACACTACATATGCCACAGTAAAAAGTTCAGCAGATTTGTACGACGGTTAATCAGTCGATTTGCATACTGTAGTCTGTTCTCGTTAGACGCCATTATTCCCGACGCAGCTGATTATTAAAACCAAAGAATTCCTATAAATTTGAACTTAAGGGCCTCATATCTTTTTAGTTGTGTATTTATATATATTTGTTTATTTTTTACTTATTTATTTATTCTTTTACTTATTTATTTAGTTATTTCAGTATCTTGAATTTTATTTTGATGGGTTTCCTACAAAGCTCAAAAATTATCTCTTCTCTTTTACTCCCAAAGTTTGAAAGGTTTTATACAGAACCCTTTCATTAGATTTCTCAATACCGGAAAATTCCAATTCTTGATCTGGTTGATCCAGTTCTGGGTGTGATCTACACCGAAATTCTCTGAATCATATAACTTAGTAAAGCTTTGATTAAGGAAGTAAAGTCGATTTTTGATTCTTGTGCTACCTAAAATGAAGGAAAAATAAGCTGGCGATATAGATTTTCAAAGGTAAGAATAGTTCTGATAGTAAATCATATATTGTCGTTAGGAGTGATTTCATATGTTCTTAGTTTTGTTTGCGTGTTGGTCAATAAACAAGACTAAGAAAATAAATTTTTATTTTATCGTCAAAATTATTAGTTTAAGTGTGATCTATCTGTAGAATCCTAATTTTTCCTAACATTTGCTGGGCATGCATAGAAAGTTTAAGCAAGGAGTTTTTGCTGACCTGAAAAAAGTGCAAAATTAATTAATGAGGAATGAAATATTAACTGAAGATTTCCAATGCCTACTAAAAATAATGTACTTGTAACAGG
>Ga0182027_10014081_pt1 | contig 11097 bp, 7 predicted proteins | sample 712E1DmetaG_FD_121300 | JGI IMG/M metagenome (GOLD analysis project Ga0182027, IMG submission 121300) | Permafrost microbial communities from Stordalen Mire, Sweden - 712E1D metaG (Illumina Assembly) | ecosystem: Environmental > Terrestrial > Soil > Wetlands > Permafrost | place: Sweden...
CAAAGTAACAGCCGTAAATAAGGGTGGAGAGAGTTTTCCTTCAGAAATTTTATCGGTTTGCAAAATGGAGAAGCATCCTAAGCCAGTATTAATTGTTAATTGTTTTACGAGAATTGCGGGACCGGATCATGTAGATGAGCCGAAATTCTCTGGTTTCTTAAATGAAAAAGACCCGGGTATTGCAGATAAATATGATTTGTCTTTTACGGGTGATGAGTTTGATTTTGACCCTAAACATGAATGGGAAACAAATGACAAACCAGGATGGGGAGAAAGTTATGCGGATCGTGAGGCGGGAGTAATTGCCGGGAATACGTTTGATTATCCATACGTTCATGGTAATTCTATTAAAGAAACCGGTTTCTCTTTTGTGTCTGTTAGTTTAGAGGCAATTGAGGAAGGTCTGGTGGATTTAAAGGATTACAGATTTGTTGATCTAATATTGGGGAATCAGAAAACCACACCGAGACAAAGGAAAATTGAGGATTCCCTGAGAGGTATTCGTTTTGAGGTGTTTCCAAGAAAACTTCAGAATATAATTGAAAAGTATACAAAAAGCGGGGGAAATCTTTTTATTTCAGGCTCATATATAGGGAGTGATCTTATAAACGAAAATACAGGTGACAGCACGAAATTAAAATTTGCATCAGAAATATTGCATTATACTCCGGGTACCGGGCATGCCGCAAAAGATGGGGATGTGGGTTCAGCCGATAAATTATTTATGCCTGGTAATTTTAACTTTAATACAGCATTAAGCGAAAATATCTATGCAGCCACCGCGCCTGATGAAATTGAGCCAAATAAAGAGAGCAAAACTATTATCAGATATTCAGAAAACAACTTCAGTGCGGGAACCGCATTCAAGGGAAGTTATGGTGTCATAGCATTTGGATTCCCATTTGAGACAATAATTGGTCAGAAGTCAAGAGATGAAGTAATGAAATCAATATTCCATTATTTCAGTATAATTGAATAAGGCTAACTGACCAATTGGAAATGTTCCGGGTATTCCTCACTTAAGGAAAAGCATTTTCTTTCTCATGGTTAAACCGTCAACAGATATCTGATAGATATATGCGCCTGAAGAAAGATTAGCTGCATTAAATCGGACAGAATGGTATCCAGCACCTTTTCCCTCATTAACCAAAGTAGTAATAATATTACCAAGGAGATCGTAAATTTTCAAGGTAACAAATCCTGATTTGGTCAGAGAATATTTAATCTCAGTTGCAGGGTTAAAGGGGTTGGGATAATTCTGGAACAGTTCAAATTTATCGGGAAGTGAGTTATCCTGATTTGAAAAAATTCCTGTAATCTTTGTATCAAAAGTATTTCCGTTAGTCCATTTACTATATAGATTAGTTCCTTGTGCTCTTATTCTCCAGTAATAGACAGTATCATTTGTCAACCCGGTTGCATTATAATTTGTATCAGTTGAGAGTAAATCGATTTTATTAAATCCGAAATCGGGGAAATTCGAAACTTGTAATTTGTATTTATCGGCTCCCGGGACAGAGTTCCAATTGAAAGCGGGACTTGCCGATAAGCCGGAAGAACTGTCCTTTGGTGATAATAAAATGGGGGCATCAAGACCCCAGGCAAGACTAGTTGAATATTCCGTCCATGTAGCAGAAGACAAAATAGTATATTCATAGAGACTGACCCCCTCATACCCCTGATCCTGTGACAAAGTACAAAATTTAGATATATCGCCGGAAGATATTACCTGGCCAGTGGCGAAAGGACCACCTTGACCAACAGGAACCATTGGTTTAATCATTCCAGCATAACCGTTTTTAGCCCAGAGAGTATTATAATAAGCAAAATCGGAAACCATTGCGCTCATTTCGGCGTCGACAGTTTTAGGTCTTGCGGCCCAATAAGCCTGTGGCATATTAACATCACAATATTGACCAAACTGCATCCAAGGGAAAGTGGTATGCCCCGTAACCCGAGCAAATGATGAAAAGGCAATAAAGGCATTGGGATGGAGTATTCTTAATGCCTGCATATAAGCAGTAGCTGCGGTTGCTTGCCCTTCATATTCAGCTTCAGCGTCAACAATTAATCCATCTATACCTGGAACATTCAAAATAGAATCGGCCACATCAGTTTCAGTTACCGGGTTTTTCCAATAGCCATAGCTATATACATACTGCCATCCATAAACTTTGATTCCGTTGTTATGAAACTGCGATACAACCTTAGCTATTCCACCATAGGGGGCAGCCCAGTTATAGAGTGATTTCCCTACTCTGTAATAATAGCTGTCACTATCTCCCATTTTAAGCGTGACCCAACTAATATTTGCAGCTTTCATTTTGTTAATCATTGTTGTCAAATTTCCGCCATCGGCTACCCAAATCTGCCAGATCCACATTCCCCTATCCTTTGTATTTACATTTGCGGAGAGCGAGATATTCATAACAAAAAATAAAGATAAGACTAAAACTAATTTTTGTTTAATGTTCATTTTCATTTTTCAAATCCTTATAATTTCAATATGTCAATGTAAAAGAAGAGAGTATATTATCATAACTTTTCACATATTGGTCTGAGTTATTCTTCATATCAGACAATGCCTGTTTAATGAAATCTTCTTTAGAAACCTTCTTATCCCCTTCCATAGTACCCGGCATTCCAAAAATGAAACTGTGCTGCAAAGATATTGTATAGTAATTACCGTTTTGTTTTGTATATGAATTTATAACAGTTTCCCAGCCCCCTGCACCGCCATAGACGACCCAATATTCTTTAATAAATTCTAATCCATTTACAACGATTTTATCAGAAAGAATTCTATTAGCGAGTAAGTTTGAATTCGGGTTTTCACTAAAATAAAACCTTCCACCATAAGTACCGGGCAAATAGACCGAAGGACCTAAATTAACAGAAACCTGCACCATACTCCTTCCATCAGTTTTCATTTCATCGGGAACAATACTTAATTCATTATTATCAACTTTTGAGATGGTTCCTTCACAATTAAGGTTAAAGCCGTATTTCTGCAAAATGCTTTCAGCTTTACTTGTTTGGGCAACCAATTGAATATTTATTAGAACAAAAGAGCTAATAACTAACCACATCAAACAAATTTTCTTTTTCATAAACACACCTTTAAAAATATACCCGTTTGAAGAATCAAATAAACTTTAATTCCTTTTTCTGTTATACATATAATATTTTGAAGAAAGTTTCCTAAATTCATTAATATCCTTATTTAAATATGAGTCAATATCCTGATATTTCAAATTTTTAGAGAACAATTCTCTTATTTTTGAAGTTCCACAAACCAAATCGAACATTTTAAACCGAGTACTATCACCCAGGAAAGGGTTTTTCGCGGGATATAATACGTTATTGATTTCCATAAGAAGAAATTGAAGGCTCATCAAATTAACTTTAGGGGGATTAGTTATATAAAGTTGAACACCATGTAAAGTCTTATCTTTGCTTTTTCCATAATAGGGTACAAAGGTAATTGGGCGGAAAATTACTCCTTTTATATTAAGAGCATTCATTCGTTGAGCCAAAATCTCGCCGTCAATCCATTCAGCCGCAAATGTTTCAAACGGGATAGTATAACCAACTCCCTCGGAAAAATATTCTAATTCACCCATCATACCGGTAGCCACATAATATTCCGGGGTTTCTTTATAGGGGATATGCGGAGAAGTCGGTACCCAAGGAAGTCCAGTTTGGGAAAAATTCATACTTCTTTTCCATCCTCTCATAGGAATAACAGTTAAATCACACTTGATTTTGTTTTTCAACATTCCCTCTTCATTTAGCATTTTACCTAATTCACCGGCAGTTAAACCATACACGTATGGAATTTTAAATTGACTGACAAACGAGATATATCCATCTTCAACGAGATTCCCTTCAATTTTTCTTCCTCCCAGAGGGTTGGGCCGGTCCAGAATTACAAACGGAATATTATTTTCGGCAGCAGCTTCCAAAGCGAGTCCAAGTGTACTTATAAAAGTATAAGAACGGCATCCTATATCCTGAATGTCATAAACAAGAATATCTATATCATTCAACATTTCTTTTGTTGGTTTCCTTGTTTTCCCATAAAGTGAATAAACTGGAAGATTAGTTTTAGAGTCGATATAAGTTTCAACTTCCGCACCGGCGGAAAAATCTCCCCTGACACCATGCTCTGGACCGTAGAGTGCGGTTAATTTGCATACCTTTGATTCGAACAAAATATCTATTGTTGATTTTAAATAATGGTCAACACCAGTTGGATTGGTAATCAAGCCGATACGTTTTCCTTTGAGAACATCAAAATTTCTTTTCTGAAGAACTTCAATTCCAGTTTTTACTCTTGGAGCTGAATGGGCTATATTTATTGTGAAAATCGACAAGATAAAGATAAAGGCATACGAAATATTTTTCATAATATTCCCATATTATTTAAAATAGATAAAATAACCTTATATAAATTACTAATTTTAAATTAAATTTATTTACTTTTGTAAATAATTCATTCTAGAAATGAAAATCATAAAAAATTAAACTAATTCATAATAACGGATAGGAAATCTTTGATGAGACATTTTCCAATGATACAATCCAAAATCAAATTAGTTCTCATATTGGCTACAGGGTTTATATTAAGTTCCTTCGGCATGATTCAAACTGCAAGTAATATAGCGGACCCATCTCCACTTGTTAACTCCCGGCAAATAATTATAGTTGTTACTAATAGTTGGGGCGATGTAACCGGAGAACTGCGTTATTTCGAACGCCCATTATTAGGTGATGATTGGAAAATCGCCGTGCCTAAAACGGCAATTGTTCTTGGACGAACCGGACTTGCCTGGGGAAATGGTTTGCATGGAAGCGAATTAGGAGATGGTCCCATTAAGCATGAAGGGGATGGCAAATCACCTGCCGGAGTATTCAACATTAGCGCAGTTTTTGGATACTCTCCAATTGATAGTACTCCTGTTTTCAAAATGCCGTACGTTCAATTAAATGAAAACACCCAATGTGTTGACGATATTAATTCAATGTATTATAACCTTATTATTGACAGCGCCAAAGTAAAAAAGGCTGATTGGAACAGTTGTGAACATATGAGGAGAAAAGATGTCTTATATAAATGGGGAGCCGTAATTGATCATAATGTAATGCCCAGAAAAACTGCCGGGGGATCATGTATCTTTTTACACATCTGGGGTGGACCAGAAGAGGCAACCTCGGGATGCACATCATTTGATGAATCACATTTACTTGCTTTACTTCAATGGCTTGATAAATCGAAGAACCCCGTACTTTTGCAATTACCAAAGCCAGTATATAATAGATTAAAAGAACAATGGCAGTTGCCTTCTCTAGAGTAGATTATTTATTATGATTAAAAAAGAAGAGCTGGTGCGTGGACTCGGTTTAAATGCTGCAACAATGATTGTGGCAGGATCAATGATCGGGACCGGAATATTTTTGAAACCGGCTTTAATGGCGGGGCAGGTATTCTCACCCGGATTATTAATTCTTGTTTGGGTGGTTGCAGGAGTTATTACATTCATTGGTGCTTTAGTTAATGCTGAAATTGCAGGTTTTATTGATGCAACGGGAGGACAGTATATATACTTCAAAGAAATGTACGGTGATTTTGTTGCTTATATTTACGGCTGGTCAATTCTATCAGTAATACAGACCGGCAGTCAGGCAGCAATTGCATACGGGTTTGCGAAATATTGTAATTATTTCTTTAATTTGCCCGGAGCTCCCTGGGGATTGGGTTCTTTTTACTTTCACCTTCCACTCATCGGAGATATAAGACCTTTTGCCGAATTCGGGACTAAATCAATAGCAATTATTACAATACTCTTTCTGACAGGGCTCAACTATTTGGGAGTGGTTTTGGGTGGAGCCGTGCAGACAGTTATAACCTGGTTAAAGATTTTCTCAATAATCGCCCTTTCTTTTTTACTGTTGTTTTTAGGACATGGATCGATTCATAATTTGTCGAATGGATTCAGCTTCCCACATTCAGGCGGTAACATCATCTCCGCTATTGGTCTGGCACTGGCGGGAGCATTTTGGGCTTATGACGGTTGGAACAACGGAACTTTTATTGCCGGAGAAGTTAAAAAACCACAGCGAAATGTCCCACTTTCGTTGATGTATGGGACTGCAATTGTTATGGCCATATATGTACTGATCAACGTGGCATTTCTTTATGTTTTTCCAATTGAACAAATGAAAGGGTTACATCTGGTAGCCGCTTCAGCAGCAGAAAAAATATTTGGTACAGCGGGTGCTTCAATAATTTCTGTAGTTGTGATTATATCATCATTCGGTGCACTCAACGGCAGTATTTTGGCGTCAGCGCGGGTTCAATTTGCGATGGCGAGGACAAAAATGTTTTTCTTTTCACTGGGGAAAGTACATCCGAAATTCAAGACTCCGCATGTTTCACTAGTGGTTCAGGGTGTTTGGGCATCGATTCTAGTACTTTCAGGTTCATTTGATACAATTACAGATTATGTAATCTTTGCTGCCTGGTTATTTTATATGCTTGGAGCTATCGGTGTCTTCGTACTGAGGAAAAAATACAAGGATGTATACAGGCCTTATAAAGTCTGGGGGTATCCATATGTACCACTTATATTCATTGTTTTCTCATTAGTCTTTCTGATAAATTCAGTTATTTCTAATTTTGAAAACTCAATGATGGGCGCTCTTCTGATTGCATCGGGACTACCTTTTTACTGGTATTGGAAGAAGAAAGCAAAGACAGAAGAAACAGACACAGTTTGAGTTAAATAATGGAATTATCCAACGAACTCATTTAGGAGTGTCTAATTAAAAGTTTTCAGTTAATTTTCTCAATTCAATAGATTGTTTATAAAATTCTTCCAGGCTCAATTCTTTAAGATATACCATACCGTGCGCTGCCCGGACTCTTGGAGTTTCATGCTTTAAGAAGAAATCTTTTCCGAGACATAATCTAATGGTATCGTACTGCTCAGACAAAATCTTCTGGCCTAAAATCGGGAATGGTCCGTCATACTCCCAGCTTGGGAAACTCGCGCTTTTCTGTGAACCATAACTATTCATAAAAGTCTCCTCCAGGAGAGAGAAGCTGTTGAGGCTGACGGGGACATAAATATTAGCTTCAGCCGGATGGAACCGGTACCATACGTTTCTGTATCCCCAAATTTTTAAATTGGATATATCACTTTCCTTTCCATATAATCTTAATGCTTCGGTTATTGCCTGGAGAACTTTGTAATGCGTATCCGGACCACTTCCTTCGGGATCAAGAGCAACAGTAATTATGGTTGGTTTGAATTTTCTTAATAGATTTAATATTGGTAATACATCTCTTTCAATTTCCGGGTTTTCAGTAAATATTTCCCCCTGATAAAACCCTAACCTTAAATGAGATACTTCATCACTATGAAATCCAAAATGTGCCCATAATATTTCCTCTTCCCATTCCCTTAGCATTCCTTTTAACTTTTGAACTTCAGGTATATCCTTTTTCCCCGGATATTGTTTCTTTAAATATTCAATTAATTCATTTACCCGATTCAAAATATTTTCCGATTCTTTTGTGCCATATAATTCCAAAAGATTTCTTAAAGTTCTTCTTGCAAGTGCTTCACGTTTATCAGTTCTGCTTTTGGCGGCGATACCATCGAGATAAAGATTGACATCTCTATTTCTTCCTTCTTCAAAGGCAGGGTTAAAATAATTAGTTTTTAATCTTAGCTTAAAAATATCATTCTCTAAATGGAATTTGAGATTCTCAATTACTTCCAGCATGTATGCATTTGTCACTGCAGTAAATCCGCTTGTCAGTACTGAAAAATGATGTTTATTTGAAGCGACACGGACTAAATGAATAATATAAGGGAGGTATCCGAGCATAATATCATCATGGTGTGGACCGGTATGCAGGATCCTTTCATTTTCTAAAGGCATTACTCCTTTATTAAATCTTTTTAAAACGGCATCGCTTATGAGTTTATTTATTTCGCCGGCATTTTTCCCAGTCTTTTCAATCACTATCTGTCCAAATTTATCTGAGTTGTAATCATCCTGGGTTAAGTCAATCACTTGTTTGTTTTTTTCAACTGCAAGATTTATTATCGCTCTTTCGATTGATAATTGAGAAATCACCGCCTCCTTTTCAATATCATCAAATCTTCTCTCTCTCAATCTCAATGCAGCACCGTTAGTAAGATAAAACCTTGCATTTTTTAGTTTCTGCAGAACTGTAGCGGGATATTTATTTGAATATGAATTTTCAATTGAATCCCTAACTATATTGGCCTTTGCTTCCCCGGAAGCTATAATTATTGCTGTAGCATCAGAATTATGCGTTATTGTATCCAACCCAATTGTTATTACCAGTCTGTTACGGGCAATTTCAATTCCGCCAAGATCGGTTGATGCAGCTGCCTGTGTTTCATAATTAGTTTGAATCAGCCTAGTAGTCGAAAAATGATCACTCCCCTGGATATTAAACCCAATATGTCCATCAGGACCTATTCCGCCTAAAAAGAATCCTATACCGCCGAGATCTCTAATTTTCCTTTCATAATTTGTACAAAATTCATCCACTATTTCAATGGTCTGTTTCTGCAATCTTTCAAGTTTATTGCCAGGATATCTTGTCCTTAAAGAAAGATCCACAGATTTACCGGGAAATATCTGGTCTAATTTGCCTCCTCCAGCTGTTCCGATTTCATTGACATTTATTAATAGAGATTTATCCTGATCTAAATCAAACTGACTGAAATAATATTTCCGAATGTAATAGTAAAAGCTGTTATGTTGAGATGAATCAATTGGATAAAACTCATCTATTTGAACGAAATGAAGAGACTTCATGTCCGGTTTTTTTGAATAATCGATCCCAATCTCTTTAAGTTCTTCTTTTACCTTCTTATTGCCCCAGTTTTTTAAATAATATCCAACCCTACTAATAAAATGTTCGGGTGTTTTTCCAGTGGGGAGTGAAATTACACCGTTAGGATTAGTCTGAACCCATTCAATAAATTTCAATGCAGTCAACTTTCCAAGTTCCGGAAAGTTTTGCACCTGAATTATTGGAATCTTTTCAGTTGGTCCATATATTAATTTTTTTTCTGATTTCTCTAAATAATATTCTTCGACTTTTGATAGTTTGTAATTCATATTGTTCATTTTGTCTATCCTGTTCGATAAGTTAAATTTTTAATTGCTGCTTTTTTAAATACTAGTTCCAGATAGTGTAATTGTATCTTTTTACTTAAGCAATACTATTTTCCTATTGACCATATTATTCCCAGTGTTCATACTAACCAAATAAATTCCAGAGGGCAATCCTCTTCCGGTAAAGACGAAAGAATGCCTACCTGATGAAAGTGAACCGTTAAATATCGTCCTGACCAGTTGACCAGTTATATTGTAGACATTAACTGAGATATTAGATTCTGCCGGTATATCCACAACAATATCCGTTTCAGGATTAAATGGATTTGGATAGTTTGAAATTGCATATCCTTTTACAATCTGGCTGCCTGCTGTTTCGCTAACAGAGTTGATTAAGCCTTGTTTAAGAAAAGTTATGCGATTATATGCGTCATCTATTGTTGACTGAGCAATTATACCGCTATTAATTTTGTTAAAAATAATATTTACAACAGAATCCAACAAGGAGCGATTATTCAAAATGTTTGTAGTAAAAAGGAGGATATCTTCACCAGCATTTACTGCCAGTTCAACAGTTTTGTCGAACGAATAATTATCAGAAATCGCATTCATTTCCAGGGCATCGGTTATTGTAACGCCCTGAAATCCCAGCTGATTTCTTAATAACCCGGTAACAGTATTATTAGAAAGCGAGGCGGGATATAAAGGATCAATATGGGCATTGAATAAATGACCGACCATAACCAATCCCGAATAATTATTCTGGAACAATTTCCTGTATGGCACAAGCTCTGAATCCGCCCAGGTATTTGTTATGTCAGTAAATCCCAGATGCGAATCCTGCATAGCGCTTCCATGTCCCGGGAAATGCTTCAACGTAACAGCAATTTTCTTTTTAGAGAATTCGTCAATAAACTTTTGAGCATGATTATAAACATTTGCCGGATTAGAAGAAAAACTCCTTTCCAATGCTCCAATTGCAGGACTATTAGGATTTACATCAACATCAACCACGGGTGCGAAATTGATATTTATTCCCCCATCATATAACCATTGGGCCATTTTGGCCACCCAATATGATGTGGTATCGAGAATATTAATTACTGTACCCAGATTATAAGCAGTCTTTGTTTTTACATAACCGTTGTTCTGGGAGAGCCGTGCAACTTGTCCTCCTTCCTGATCAATAGCAATAAGTAATGTTGATTGTGAATTACTCTGCAATTGTTTTGTAAGTTGCTTAATTTGAGAGGGATTCTGAACATTGCCTGCATATAAAATTACGCCACCAAGTCCCCTGCTGATTAAGTCTACTTTTAATGAATCGGGAACAGTTGTGCCAGAAAAACCAACCATTATCATAGAGGCAATTTTCTTTTTAAGGTCTGTCTGGGAATAAAGGTAAGAGTTTAGAAAAAGAATAAGCGAAATAAATAATAGTACTTTAAATTTCAATATAAATCCTGTAATAATTAATGTTCAAATTTATCTATATTTAATCAAACTTGCTATTTGGACATAACATTCCTTTCTTCATCACATTCTATTAAACGAATAAAAAATCATTAAAATTTTTAATTGTTTCCATAATATGGATATATTTAAATATTAAAAAACCTTAATTGCTGGTTAATAAGCCGAAAGATTTCAACGGCTATATATAAAAAAGGCAAAATATAATTTGAATTATCGCGAGAAAGAGAATGGAGACAATTAAAAAGAAGGAGAAAAATCCTTGGTTATTTATCCCCTCTCAATATTTTGCAGAAGGGATACCATACATTTTGGTAAACCAGTTTTCCGCAGCAATGTATAAATCGCTTCAGGCATCCAATATATTTATCGGGTATACAAGTTTCCTATATCTTCCCTGGGCGATAAAATTATTCTGGGGACCCCTTGTAGATGCATATGGCACAAAGCGGAAATGGG
>Ga0182027_10014082_pt1 | contig 11097 bp, 8 predicted proteins | sample 712E1DmetaG_FD_121300 | JGI IMG/M metagenome (GOLD analysis project Ga0182027, IMG submission 121300) | Permafrost microbial communities from Stordalen Mire, Sweden - 712E1D metaG (Illumina Assembly) | ecosystem: Environmental > Terrestrial > Soil > Wetlands > Permafrost | place: Sweden...
GAAAGACACGAATCAAGAAGAATAGATAATCAGCTAAGGGGAAGATCCGGAAGACAGGGAGACCCGGGTCAATCACAGTTCTTTGTTGCTTTAGATGACGAAATTATGAGGCTTTTTGGCGGAGATGCAATTTCAGGTCTTATGACCCGTTTCAATATGCCTGAAGACGTTCCTCTTCAACATCCATTGGTATCACGCGCGATAGAACAGGCGCAAATAAAAGTTGAAGGATATAATTTCGATATAAGAAAACACCTGGTTGATTACGATGATGTTTTAAATAAACAAAGGGAAATAATTTATTCAAGAAGACAAGAGGTTTTAAAATCCCAGGATGAAAATTCCGAAGAATTCCAAGAAGAAATAAAAGAAAAAATACATAGTGAAATTGCCGCTGTCGTTACAATGTATCCCGAAAGTTTTACAGAAGGTTCCCCATCTGAACAAATTGCCGAAAAATTCGGAACAATTATTCCGTTTGACGAAGTGTCCTTAAGCCAGATTAGGGACCAGCTTGAGCAAATTAAATTGGCAGGCGAGAAAATTTCATTTTTAGAAAAAATTGCTGACGATATTTACAAAACACGTGAAACACAAATGGGTAAAGATTTAATAAAACAGGTAGAAAGATTTGTTTCACTTTCGGTTATGGATAATTTATGGACAGATCATCTTGACGCAATAGAAAATCTAAGACAGGGAATTGGTCTTAGGGGTTATGGACAAAAAGATCCGTTGGTTGAGTACAAAAATGAAGCGTACACAATGTTCGAACAATTAATAAACGGAATTGATGATGAAATTGTTCATAGGATTTATAAAATTCAAGTCCAGCAACCTCCTCCTATTCCACAAGAACACCGGCATATACATACTCAAGCTGCAGGCGGGAATTTAGGTAGCGACGAAGTTTCAACAAGTTCAACAACCTCGTCTACGCTTCAAGTTGATGCTAAAAAAAAGTTGGGAAGAAACGATCCATGTTGGTGCGGCTCTGGCAAAAAGTACAAGCGCTGTCATTATCCAAATTAATTTATCCTTAAGCATAGCGGAATGATCACTAACAGAATTAAATTTAATTATCTACCGTGAGGTTACATTAATTATTGAGCTAGTTCCAACATTTCCTGCTGCATCATATGCTTTTGCAGATAATTGATATTTAACTCCAGATTTCAATGGCACCAGCCAGGTACAAGTATACGGAGACGCTGTATCTGTACAGGTAAGTATGCCGCTTACATAAAATCCTACTTTTGTTACTCCTACGTTATCACTTGCAGAAGCTTTGATTACAACATGGGTATATCTTGAAACAAAGCTGTTGTTTGTTGGCGAGGTAATTGAAACTGTAGGCGGGATTTTATCAATTGGTTTTGGGGTAGGCGTTGGCGTTGGTTTTGGGGTTGGAGTAGCGGTCGGCTTAGGTGTAGGCGTTGGCGTTGGTTTTGGGGTAGGCGTTGGCGTTGGTTTTGGGGTAGGCGTTGGCGTTGGTTTTGGGGTAGGCGTTGGCGTAGGGCTGGGCATTGGCGTTGGAGTTGGGGAAGGATAATTCCAGATAGGAGCAGTTCCAACAGGTACTTGGAATGTATAAGTTAATGCATTACTAGAGTTATCTGTTGCATTTATTTTAATTGTAAGTATATTCCCGTTTGGCGCAAGACCGCTTGGAATAGTTACGCTGTAAACGCCTGAAGAATTAGTTGTAGCTAATTGCTGGAAAGTATTTCCTCCATCAAGGGAATAAGAAGAAGTAACGTTGCTAATTGTTCCTCCAACCGGGTCTATTTCCATATCTACTCTGCTTGTATAATTTGGATCATAAGCCTCGCTTCTTACTCCATTTGCGTAAAAATAAAATCTTTTAAAAGCAGGCGGGTTTGGATCCGCAAGGGATGTATTAAAAGATGCCTTTACAATTCCTGTAAGACTTATTCCCTGATCCATGTAAGGGAAGTTTAAGTCTATCTCGTTTACTCCTGCTGCAACGGTTTGGGAGGCAATCGGCGTATTTCCGACATAAGCCGTACCCATTCCTGCGGTGAATGCAGGTATTATTCCGGTACCCGACTGTTGTCCATTGGTAAGAACGTTGTAGGAAATTTGCGGATAACTCTTTAAAGAATAATCCTGACGTGAAAAAGCGTAAGGTTTACTTATTTGGTTTGGATCAAAATAATATGGATACATATTTACTGTAGTACTGGTATTTTGAAATTCTACAGCCCAGTAGGTTGGCCCAAGTCCGGTGAACTCAGTCCAATTTTCAGCCGATGGATAAAATCCGGAAGTCGGTTCACTTGTACCAAACATCGATTTATTCCATCTTTCTACGTTTGTGTCAACTATAAAGAAAGGTGATAAATCAGAATTAGTTGTTGGGAAATATTGTTGAAACCAATATTGGGAAGAAGGTAAAAGCGAGTAAATTGTCTGCCAGGCGGGAATAGAAAGCAACTGGCTTTGATCATATACAGCAAATCCGCTACCAAGCGAAAAGTTCATGATTACAGGTAAAGCAGTACCGCTTTGCTGGTCTAAACTTATTGGTAAATCAACGCGTTTAAAATCAGTAGCGTTATTGGTAATGGTTAAATTGCCGGAAAGTCCATTGGGAAAGCCCCCGTTGTAAAAAGATAGCGTAGCAGCGTTTTGTAGATTTGACCAAAGCGAGGCCGTGACAGCGTAATTGCTAGATACATTCGAATAATAATTCACCGATGTATCATATGTCCCTCCCCATTCTGCAATGCTTAGCCCTAACGAAGGGTTTTGTGCATAATAGATATTTGTTTGTCTGCCTGGGGTTTTTCCTGTTGCTCCAAAAGGATCGGTTGGAACAACCTGAACTTTATTTGCTACATCATTTAAGGAAACCTGCAGAGTAGTTAGTCCAGAATTTACGGAAACTCCTTCTTTTACATCGGTGTATTGATTAAACAACTGGTTGTTTCCGTCGTTACTAGGATAATCGACAATAATATCATATTGTCCCGGAGCATTAAGATAGACATTTACAGTATTGGTGCTATTGCTGGGTGAAAAGTATCCGGTATTATTTCTATCGTGAACATAAATAGCTGCTGCTTGGGCTAGCATACTATCGTTTGGATCTTGTATAGAAAGAATGTAGAATTTACTGAATTTGGTATTTAATTGATTGGTGTATGTGCCGTCTTGATTTTGAAGAGAAAGTGTGCCGGCGTAATAATTATTTGCTACAACCGAATTGTTTGCATTAAAGCTTGTGTTTACATTTGCACTTCCCCCCGCGGGAATGTTTACTGAAGAGGGAACTTGATAAGTAATTCCGGACGAAAATGTCGAAGGCGTAAATGTTATTGTTTGCGCCTTATCCTGCCGTAAATTAGTAACCCGTAAGCTAATCGTATTTGATGTCCAGCTTGATTGGCTTGGATCGTCATTTCCGTAATCTAGTGTTCCAGCGGGAGTAACGGTATAGGTTGGTTTTACAGTAATAAAAATTGGAATAATGCCTTCTATTCCATTACTATCGGAAAGAACAATGCTTCCAGTATACGAGCCTGCTTTTGCAGTGTCATTATTTATATTAAGAGTTGCGGACAAAGTTGCAGGATTTCCTAAAGAAATTTGTAAATTATTTTTATCCAGCGATAATGTAATGCCGGAAACATTAAGTTGTGTCGAAACCGACAAGTTATAGCCTGGATTGGATGTGCTTATGGAGAATTGTTGTTGTGACGTAGTTATTGCCTGAGTCGGATCAGATGTTATGGATAAGGCTCCGGGGCTGGCTAAAACATTTTGTGAACCAGGAATTGCCGCGCTTACGCTTATTTGTCCTGCCCCCTGGTCGTTATAAGTTAATCCGCTACCTAAGTTAGTTGCGCTACCTTTGAGAAGTTGTTTTACTTGATCCGGTGTGGAACCGGGGTGCGCTTGCAATATAAGCGCTGCTGCGCCTGCAACATGCGGAGTAGCCATACTGGTACCGGAAATTCTTATATGGTTATTGTCAAAACAAGTCGTTGCTGTTGAAAACGAGCTATCCCATCTAGCAGCGCAGATATTAACTCCTGGTGCGGCAACGTCAGGTTTTTGATAGTCTGTGCCATTGAAAACAACAGGTCCTCTTGATGAAAATGAAGCAATTGGACCAGAGCAATAACTATTGCTTCCGATATCGGCCGTTTTGCATGAAGCGGCAACGGTAATCGCTGTTTGCGCTACTCCCGGAGATCCAATAGTGGATACCCCTGGACCGCTATTGCCAGCCGCAATCACCACAACTACTCCCGCCGCCGTTGCGCTATCAACAGCTTGACTAACTGCGTCTGTTGGTCCGCAATCAGAAGAATAAGTTCCGCAATATGCTCCTAAACTCATGCTGATAACATTAGCGCCGTCTGTCACAGCTTGTTGTATCCCCTCTATTACGGTGGAAAATGAACCGCTCCCAGACTGATCAAGTACTTTATACGCAAGAATACTTGCATCCGGTGCTACTCCCCAAAGTTGATTGCCGCTTGCGCTGTCGTAGACCAAAGGATCTTTCCCCGCGGCTGTTGCCGCAACATGTGTTCCATGTCCCATATCATCCATTGGGTCTGAATCATTATTTACAAAATCATATCCCCCGATTACTTTACAGCCAGCAGAGCCAACTGCTGTGCATGAGCCGAATGCAGGCTGATGATAGTCAACTCCGGTATCAATAATTGCTATTTTTTCTCCTTTTCCCGTTAAGGGATTACCGGATGCGTCAGAATAGTTCCAGGTGCTTCTCGCTCCAATTTGAGTTGTTGAAGTATCGAGGAATGCATGAACTGGCATATCATAATAAACTTCTTTCACGTCATTACTGCTTTCCAATGCAGTAAGCCCATCCTTGGTTAAATCAACCGAAATTCCATCAACAGCCTGTAAGTCTTTTTTTAATGTTCCTTTTCCAGAAAGTATTCCCGCTACCCTCCCTTTGATGGCATCAAACTTTGTTTGTTTATCTGTAATCTGAGAGTCATTTTGTCCTTTTTCAAAAAACTTTCCATATGGAACATTAAATTCAACTATTGCAGGAACGCTGGATTCTGTTTGAAATTTTTTAATAAGTGTTTCATCTACTTTATTTTCTTTGGTACCGGATATAAGTTCAGTTTTATTATGTACTGATACATTTGGGCTATTTATGTTTACGTATTGGGTTACAGTGCTACTTCCTTCTATAACTTGTATTGTTGTTGATGAGTCAATCGTTTGGGAATAAACTTCTCCGGAATTAAGTTTTATTGTTGCCGTTTGTGTTTTTCCGGTAGATTTTCCAGTTTTACTAACAATAACTGCAAATTCATCCGGGGCTAATTTATGTATCCCAAGTTGACTTTGCGCTTGAGAGCTATAAGAAATCTCTCCTTTAGAAGGTGAGGTAATTTGCGCGAAGCTTATGTGGTTCTTCTGAATACTTATTACTATGAGTAAGTAGATTGCTAAAAGAGGAAGTGCATTTACGGAGGTTTTTGTAAATTTATCTAAAGACGAATATTTATCCTTTAAGTTTATCGATAAATTATTTTTACTAATAAATTCTTTTAGTTTCTCAAACATAATTAGTTTGTCAACTTAGGATAATTTATTACTTATTTTATTTTTAGTCAATACCCAATTTTAGTTTCGTGCGTCTTTTCTTATATCTTATATTATTTTATAAATCTGCATAAATAAAAACGCAATAACCTAATTTTTATTCAAAATCGCTAATTATTGCCAAGATTTTAAGATTAGAACAAAATAATATGATATTATTTTTATATGCCCGAAAAGAAGAAGAATCTTCATTACGAAATCCTCAGTAAAAAGTGGATCAAGCGTCATAAAGATCTTCAGAAGAATTTATTTACAAAACATAAAACTGCTTTTGAATGGTTTTTATATACCTCAAAACAATTCACAGTTGGATCCTTAGCCGGAATATTTTTATTAACAGCCCCGATTGTTCCCGCAATTCCCGCTGCTTTTTCTTCGGCTTCGGCACAAGTAATATCTCCAATTGATAAAAAAGTATTCTTGGTTTACGATTTAAAAAATGTACTTCCTTCTCAGGTTCAGCCTTTAACGCCTGAACAGGAGCAAAGCGTAAGTGACATTTTAACAAGAGACTTCGGAATTAAAGTAACGCCACAGTTAAATGGTATAAGATTAAATACGACTTATGGCATAATCGGACAAGAACAGCATTTGGTAAGATACCCGGGTGACAATCCGTATACGCATTTTAGCAGTCCCGAAGATGCTCAAGACTATTGGGATTATGGGATGGCTCCGGGTTTAGGCGGATGGGGGTATTTTGCAGATTCGCCCTCGTCAATGACAAAAGAACAATCCGACAGAGAAAAATACTATATTTCGGTTCAGACTTTTTTAGCGCCGGGTTTTGACCAAAACAGCAAAGAATATTTGGATTTTTTTAAATTCAGAAAAATGCTTGTTGTAAATCCGCAAAACGGAAAAGCAATTGTTGCCGATATCGCAGATGCGGGGCCGGCTCCTTGGACAGGAAAACAGCTAGGTGGTTCTCCTGAGGTTATGAGCTATCTGCAAAGGTATGATGGGGTAGCGAGGGGGCCGGTTTTATATTTTTTCATAGACGATCCAAATGACAGCGTTCCTTTAGGACCAGTTTCGTTATAATAAAATTATGAAGAGAAAACATTTTTACCATCATTTATTAGAAACATCTGATATTTCAATAGAAATTGCACAGCTTGATTTAACTCCCGAAGAAAGAATTCATTTAATTTCTTTGGTTGAGGCAAATATTCATTCGAGTGTTGTAGATGTGACTCTTTCAAATCTTTCGGAAGAAGATAAAAAAATATTCTTACAAAACTTAGCAGGCGAAGACCATGAAAAAACTTGGAATCATCTAAAATCAAAATCGGAAGATATTGAAGAAAAATTAAGAAAAGTTATAAGTGAAACCCAAAAAGAATTGTTAAAAGATATAAAAGAAGTTAAATAAAAATCCCAAAATTTTTAAGATCCACTTTTTGCTTTTCATCAAAAACAACCCCCTCAATTTCGAGCATTTGTTTTTGAATACCTCCTCCGCCAAAAGCATATCCGCTTGAGATCATTCCTTTGGAGTTTATAACTCTATAGCAGGGAATGTTTTTAGGATCCTTATTTTGATGCAAAGCGTATCCGATAACTCTTGGATTTGCTCCAACTAATTTTGACAAAGCTCCATAGGTTGTTACTTTTCCTTCAGGAATCCTAGAAACTAAATCGTAAACTTGATCAAAAGTATTCATTATCTAATTACTACTACGTAAAATAAGATTGCTGCAACAATTCTATAAATTCCGAATGGAATAAATGTGTGCGTCTGCACAAATTTTAAAAACCATTTCACAACTATTAATGCAACAATGAAAGAACCTAAAAACCCAATTCCTAGCATAAGCCACTGCTCGGGAGAATAAGAAAAGTTGCTTTTTATAAGATCAAGACCTGTTGCGGCAAGCATGGTTGGAACAGCCAGCAAAAACGAAAATTCTACGGCTACTTTTCTTTTAGTTCCAAGCAAAAGCGCCCCTATTATTGTAGCCGCAGACCTTGATACCCCGGGAATTATTGCTATTGATTGGCATAAACCAATTAAGAATGCATTGGCGTAAGTTATTTCTTCTATTTTTCCGACGTGGTGTACTTTGTCTTTATATATCATTTCAAGGACGATAAGTAAAATACCTCCGATAAGTAGAGCGGCTAGCGTTATATATAAATTTCCAAGAAGATATGATTTTATGAACTTAAAAAGTATAAGACCAATTATTCCAGTTGGAATAAAAGCGATGATGACTTTTTTCCAGACCTCAATATTTCTATAAAGGCTATTCCAATACAAAGCCACGATTGCAAAAATTGCCCCCAGTTGAATGATTATTTCAAAATCTTTAACAAAACCTGTTTGGGCAATTTTTAAGATATCAGTAGCAAGTATCAAATGCCCGGTTGAAGATATCGGAAGGAACTCGCTTACCCCCTCAACTATAGACAAAATGATTGCCTGAAAGTAATTCACGAAAATTATTATAGCATTTTTTAGTTTGCAAAAGACTTAAATTTTACCTAGAATTACTATATGAAAGAAGATAAGAAGAAAGAAGAGAGCCAGTGGGACAAAAAAAAGATTCTCCTTTTTTCAATACTTGCTTTTTTGGCAATAATTGGGGCTTATTACATAAAAACTTTGGTTTTACCTGAAAATACAACTTCAAGTTCTTTGCCCGATAAGTCATCTCAAGAAAGTGTAAAAGGCGTAAGTACAAGCGAAAGTCCATCAGGTAATTTAAAACAAGATATTCAAAATCAGATAAATAATATTAAAAATGAAGCTCAAAATATCAATGTTGTTGATATTGCAACTTCTTCTCCTCAAGTTCAAAAAGTTATAAACGACTTAAAAGTTTTGCAAAATTATCCTTCCAATAGCCTTAAAGGCGTTTGCGAAAAAGTCTGTAGCGGATTGTAATTTTATGGAAAAAGAAGAAAAAAAAATTAAGCAAAAGTTTGGAAGATTTTTGAGAATCTTTGGTCCCGGACTTATCACCGGAGCGGCAGATGATGATCCTTCGGGCATTGCTACGTACTCTCAAACCGGAGCCCAGTTTGGATTTGCGCAATTGTGGACTGCAATTTTTATGTATCCATTGCAGACAGCCGTTCAGGAAGCTTGCGCAAGAATAGGCGCTGTTACGGGGAAAGGCTTGGCGGCGGTTGTTAAAAATAATTACGGCAAACCGATACTTTTTGGGGTGGTTTTATTGGTGGTTGTTGCCAATACTATTAATATCGGCGCCGATATTGGCGCAATGGCAGCCTCCGCGCAGCTTTTAGTTCCAATACCAATCTTATTTTATGCTATAGCAATAGCAATTTTTGTTTTATCGCTTGAAATTTTCATCGGCTATAAAACTTATGCAAAACTCCTGAAATGGTTATCAATGGCATTACTCGCATATCCGATTACGGCATTAATTGCCGGACAGAATTGGCCATTGGTTTTTAAAGCAACTTTAACCCCTCATATTGAGTTGAGTGTTGGATTTTTTTACATTCTGACCGGGGTTTTGGGCACAACTATTTCGCCTTATATGTTTTTTTGGCAAGCATCGGAAGAAGTTGAGGAGGAGTCAGAACATCATTTATTAAATAACGACCAAAAACCACGTATCAGCCTGTCTTTTTTAAAAAATCTTCGTCTTGATAATGCTCTAGGAATGTTATTTTCAGAAATTATAACCTGGTCAATTATTATAACAGCCGCTTCGGTTTTTAACGCACATGGAGTTACAAATATTTCAACCGCAGCTCAAGCCGCAAAGGCATTGGAGCCGTTGGTTTCAACATTCCCCAACGCCGGGTTTTTAGCAAAGACAATTTTTGCAACGGGAGTATTGGGCGTTGGGCTTATGGCAGTGCCTGTTTTAGCAGGTTCTGCATCTTATGCTTTGTCGGAGGCATTAAACTGGCGGGAAGGACTCAATCTTAAATTCAAAAAAGCACACGGATTTTATGGTGTTATAATAATTGCAACTTTAATCGGCCTTTTGATTAATTTCATGGGGATAGATCCGATAAAAGCGTTGGTATTTACCGCTGTTTTCAATGGCATTGCAGCAGTACCGTTAATATTTGTAATTGCTAAAATTGCGGGAAATTCTAAGATAATGGGAGAGTACAAAAGTGGTACTGTTTCAAAATTCTTAGTCTGGACAACGTTTGTTGCGATGCTTTTTTCAGCTTTAGCCATTTTGATAACATTTTTTTACCATTAATATGGATGATATAAAAACAAGAATAGAAAAAGCTTTAGAAAAATTTAATATTGAACAAAAGCGTAAAGAAATAAGAGAAATTGAAGCAGAAAGTACGCACTCTGATTTTTGGAAAGACCATAAAAATGCGTCTTCTAAAATGCGGGAGCTATCTAATCTTCAGAAAGAAATCCAAGATGCGGAAAAACTTTCGGATGCTTTTAAAAGAGATGATCTTAAAGATAGTGAAAAGCTTCTTAATGAATTTGAATTATTGCTTTATTTTTCAGGTCCCTATGATTTAGGCTCTGCCATTTTATCTTTACATTCCGGTCAGGGTGGAGTTGAGGCAATGGATTGGACAAATATGCTTTATAGAATGTATACAAGGTTTTTTGAAAAAAGGGGTTGGCAATATGAAGTTTTGGAAGAAAACCCGGGTGAAGAAGCGGGTTTAAAAAGCATTACGATTCAAGTAAACGGTCAAAGCGCTTATGGATTTTTAAAACACGAGGCAGGAACGCACAGACTTGTTAGACAATCTCCTTTTAATGCAGATAATTTAAGACAAACCTCGTTTGCTTTAGTTGAGGTTCTTCCGGATATTGAAGAAGCTCCCGAGTTAGATATTAAGGATGATGATTTGGACTGGGATTTTTTCAGATCAGGCGGACATGGCGGGCAAAACGTAAACAAAGTTTCAACTGCAGTAAGGCTTACTCATAAGCCCTCGGGAATAATTGTTACCGCATCGGGCGAGCGTTATCAGGGTAAAAATAGGGAATATGCGCTTAAAATGTTAAAGGCAAAACTATGGCTTTTAAAGCAAGGAGAGCAAAAGAAACGAGAGCAAGCCTTAAAAGGCGGATATAAAACTCCCGGCTGGGGAAATCAAATCAGGTCTTATGTCTTACACCCTTATAAAATGGTTAAAGATTTAAGAACGGGTTACGAAACCTCAAATGCGGAGGCTGTTTTAGACGGAGATTTAGACGCTATTTTAGAAGAAGAGCTAAGAAAATTGTAGTTTAAAAGGTTGCTAAAAGCCACAAAATATGGTTTACTAATTGTAGGAGGTGAAAAGTTCTAAGAATGGATGAAAAAATAGAAGAAAATCAAAATCAGCCTTTAGTCCACGATTTTAATAAAGAAAGCTTAAAGAGTGCTTTTACGCCTAAAGTTTTAGCCCTTTTAGTTATTGTAGTAGTTTTAGGAATTGGAGCAGGATACATAGTCTCTTCCAAAACCGGTCCGGCTAGCATAAAAACATTAAATGTAGCAAATTCAGGATCTGTTGCAA
>Ga0182027_10014083_pt1 | contig 11097 bp, 10 predicted proteins | sample 712E1DmetaG_FD_121300 | JGI IMG/M metagenome (GOLD analysis project Ga0182027, IMG submission 121300) | Permafrost microbial communities from Stordalen Mire, Sweden - 712E1D metaG (Illumina Assembly) | ecosystem: Environmental > Terrestrial > Soil > Wetlands > Permafrost | place: Sweden...
AAAAGAATCTTGCAGGAATAATTGAACCGGGCCTTGATTTAGCTTTCATGAGCGGATTGATAAAACTCAACAATATCAATTATAATATCTCCAGTAATTTTGGTGCAGGATTTCATCTTGCCCTTGGAGCCGACTGGGTAATTACGAAAAGATTGCTGGCAAGCGCAAGAGTTGGAGAACGGTTCATGACAATAAAAGAGTCGCATAAAAATAATTCGAGTTCAACCGGTTACTCAACATTCTATGTAAATCCCAGTGTAAATAACGATTTGTTAAACGTCAAATGGAGCGGACCTTATGCAAGTTTAGGGCTATGCTGGTCTTTTTATGTAAAACTGAAACTACCCAATGCACAGTAATTCAGTTTAAAACCTTAATGCAAGGCCAATCCCTTTCCTCTGTATTCCAAGATTGAGTTTATATGATACCGGTTTGGAAATAGATGAGTTATACAAAGCTACCGAATTCCTGATCTTGTGTTTTCCCACCGAAGCCAGAATTATAGCAGAGATAATAAAGCCTCCATCAATGCCTAAGCCTATGACAGTAGTTCGTATTTTTTCAGAATTTTCTTTCTTTCCATTTGCTATCTGGCTTGAAATAAAACTGGTAAAAATGACACCAAAGGCACAGCCGTTGCTGGCATTACACAATTTTTTACCTTTATCATATGAATTCAATGCCCCGGTATTATCTTCCATAAGTGTTTTGACTTTATGCGCTGACTGAATGGTCCCATTCATCAAAACATATCTTTTTTTAACTGTCAGCAACTGGTTACCTGCCGGTTGTACAGGATTTTGAGAGACAGCTTGTTTTACCTTTTCCTGCTCCTGGGCCTGGTTATTTAATGCTTCTTTTGTTCCCTTTTTGTAATTAATCGAAGCTACTTTGTCCTTACCGATAGAGTATAATGGCCCTGTCGGATTATCAAAATCCCTGTATTTGACAATATTTGGACCATCTTCGACAATATTGACTTTTAATTCTTTACCGCTTTTTAATATTAACAGGTCCTGTGCCAAAGCAGATCCACCAAATCCGGATGATAAAAATAAAAAGCACAAAATTACAGGGATGGTCTGCCTTGTTCTTAAAAACGTCTCTTTTAATGCCATAAAATAAGTTTTAGTTTTTATTTCCATTTCAATTCATTTTATAATAAGATATGATATTGTAAAAATTGAGATACTTATAAATAACGATTTGAAGATAGCTGATTCAATTGGGAACAAAGTAATAAAACAAAGATTCTTTTAATAGTATCTCATTAAATTAATCTTTAGCATAAAGAATGTGAATGAAGAAAATGTTGTCACTATATAGACCTAATTGTAAGAATGTTATATCATCAGACATCAATTAGTCAATAAGAAGTTCAGATATAACAGGAAACCCCAGGCGGCATTCACACCCCATAAAAAACAATACCTTTGTCAGGAATAAATGATGATTAATACTTTTTCTTAGTTGAATAATGAAAGCTGTCACAATAAAAGAGATCGGCCAGGAATTAATTAACCTGACACCTAAAGAACTCCGGGACCTTTGTCTACGGTTGTCAAGATTCAAAAAGGAGAACAAGGAGTTAATTACTTACCTCTTGTTTGAATCTTCTGATGAGGCATCGTATGTTGAAAATGTAAAAAAAGAGATTGATCATCAGTTTGAGATGATAAATAAGAGAAGTTATTATTTTATTAAAAAAGACCTTCGCAGAATCTTGTTTAACACCAGAAAATATATCAGGTACTCACAGAATAAGAAAACGGAAATAGATTTACTGATTTATTATTGTTCAAAAATGAAAGAATTCACGCCTTCCATTCAGCGGAATACAGCTCTGCGAAATCTTTATATAAGGCAAATAGGGACGATCAGGGAAAAACTTGGCTCCCTTCATGAAGATTTGCAGTATGACTATGGTCTGGAGCTGAAGGAATTGTAAAAATCAACAACCCTGCAGATCACTGATCTTGCAGGGTTTTAGATTTTATTATCCGGAAAACAACTATTCCGATAGGACATTATAATTTTATTTTGTTATCTCAACAACTGCATATTTTGATATTTTCCAGAATAGAGTTGGATCTTTTATTTCGATAGATCTAATCATTTTATTGTTGTCATGTATAAACTCATATGAACCAGCAGGATGCTCAGAAATAAGTTTAGCACTTTTTGAATTAACAATAATTGAATTTGTTTTAGTGATGTCGATCTGGACAAAAGAAGTATCGGCAAAGTTTCCGGTTAAAGATTCCGTTTTACCAAGTCCGATAAATCCACCTTCTTTGGTTAAAAGACCCTTTGCTTTCAATTCTTTATATGTGCCACAGGTATAAAAAGCCTTATTCATCTCATAAGTCTGGGTACTTATTTTCTCATCCTTCTTAGCAATAGTATCTTTCATAACTATCATTTGGGTATTGAGTTGTTCAACTTCAAATTTCTTGTTGACCAGTGATGTCTTCAATTCTGAAATATCACTTTCATTCTGTTTCATCGAAGCTTCCAGATCAGAAATTTTATTCTGCAGAACCTTCATAGTCCCTCCTGCCTTTTGTAACTGAACTGTAAGAGAGGCAATCTTCTTTTTGTTCTGTTCCAGAAGAGTATTTATATATTTAATATCTTCCAGAACCTGCAGTTTCTTGTCTTTGGATATCTCAGCATTCGATGAATTAAGAGTGATCACTTTCTCTTTTTCCTTAATCATTGCGATGTTTCTTTCGATCTCATCAAAAGTCATTATCCATTCGCTTATCACAGAATCCCGCGCAGTTACCACACCAGTTAGTGTAGTTTTCTGTGCATCCATCTTATTTAACAGCTTATTATAAGTGCTGGTATAAAATGAAAAAGCGATTATTCCGGCAACGAGTAATATTATAAAGCCGATTATTGAAGTCGTTACAACCCCTTTTTTTACACCTTCCTCCCTGGCTTTCTTTTCAATATCACTTTTAATCTTTCCATTTTCGTTGGTCCCTGCATTTTCATTCACAGGATTAGTCTTGCTGTTTTCATCAATTTTCATGTTATTTCCTCCCTATTTGTTTTAATTATGGATTTATTTTCAAGATTGTACGCAAATTATATCTATATACCTGATTATAAGAATATTTATCCTTTAAACACAGGATTCGGAAAATCAAACCAATGCTCCATCATATTTTAAAAGAGTGGAAGGTCTAATCTTCATTTATTTTAAATTATTTAAAGATAAGGACATATAAAAGTTCTGATGTTACATAATTATTGAAAAAAGTTACATTATTCACACAGTATTGTCCAAAACAAAAAACATCATTAATTTTTGATTCAGATTATAATCAGCCAATTACCGGTCAAGATTTAAAATCATAAACCAATCCTTATTCAGATCAGGCAGCTTCTCCTTAGATTAAACACTGAAAAGGAGATCGTCAAACTTACCAATGTGTGAATTATGTAACTCATTATTGTAATTGTGTAATACTAACCGGAATAAATGGACTTACCTTCGTACTATGAAAATCAATTTACTATTTCAGATGGGTATTAAAGCATTAGAAAATCCGGACAATAAAGAGAACCATATCCGGAGTTTAAAAGCCACAATATCAATGCAAAGAGGATAAGCTAATATTACAGCGTTGTCTATAAATATGATTCAATTTTCAATTTATATTTGTTAACAATTAAATTACAAAGTTATGGCACATCCTGAATTTCAAGTTTCGAATGGTAAAGATGACAAGTTCTACTTTAATCTGACAGCGAAAAATGGTCTGGTTATCCTTTCAAGCCAGGGATATAAAGACATAGGTGGCTGCAAAAATGGTATTGCAAGTGTAAAAAAGAATTCTTCCAATAAGAAGCATTATGAGCGTAAGGATTCTAAAGGTGGTCAGCATTATTTTGTTCTTAAGGCAGCTAACAGTAAAGTTATAGGTAAAAGCCAGATGTACAAATCGAACGAATCATCGGAAAATGGCATTGAATCGATTAAGGCAAACGCACGATTGGCAAAAATCAATTACCTGTAATCAGCTTTTTATTCCCTAATTGGGATAACTTCTGGTTTTTATCGTTTTCGGTGGGGTTAAACGAATCAGCCTTTCAGTAGCTTACGATGAAATTACAATATCATAGAATATTCCATTAGATATATTATCAGGTTACGAATCTTTTGAAAAATCAGATTCTTGTCCTGCAAGTGTATCTAATAAAATTGCATCGATAGTGTATAGAAAGCATTCAAGTTCTCCCCTCTTCACCAGGAAAGATAATTATTGGAGGATGATATATTTATAGAGATAATCCATCCTGGAATTGCCCGGATTGTAGTATTAATATTCATAGGCATAAATGACAATACGAAACCGATATGCCAATTGATTTATATTTCATAATTTTAGCTAATAAAATTTGTTACCATTAAAAAATTATCTGGATTTAATTATTGCAGAAAAAAGAGAGCTTTCCGGTTATATATCTAGATTTAATAATAATTTGAAAACAAGAGTATGAAAAGGATTTTCAGTGGAATATTAATAATGTTTTTTTTAGTCGCTACAGGAATAAAATGTATAGCACAGGATGATGGCAGGTCATTACTCAACCAGGTCGTTAAGAAAAATCAGGAAGCTGTGGATGCAATTGCAATGTATCCCAGGGAGACAAGAAAAATAATATTTGAAGCCACAGAATACCCTGAAGTAATTGCGAAATTGAATGCGATGCAGAAGAATTCGCAGGATGCATTCGAGAAACTTATTTCATCTTTCAGCAAGGAAGAGCAGGAGAAGATGTGGAACCTGACCCGTTATGATGGTCTAATATCTGATCTTGTTACCAATCATAATAAGCCAGAAAATGATATTAATAATATATTAGTTAATTATCCTGAAGAAATACGTCAAACTGCTTTAGAAGAGCTGAAAGATAATTATAAACTACTTGTTCAGATTGAAATTATGAACAATAATTACAATTCAGATTTTGAGCTTTTGCTGAGTAGTTACCAACCCGAAGCTATCAGTGCTTTCAAGGAAATGATAAAGATGCCAGAAGTTCTGGACCTGCTTTTCGACAATATGCAGTACACTGTAGTTGTTGGAGACTATTATAAAAAGAATCCTGAAAGAGTCTTGCATAAAACAGATTCTTTAAACCTGATATTAACTCAAAAAAACACTCAGGAAGCCAATGACTGGAAGCAAAGTATGAATGACAATCCTCAGGCACAAGAAGAATTCACCCAGGCAGCACAAGAATATGCACAGGATAATGGCTATAATGCTGATGATTATAATGCTCCTCTGATACAGGATGTTACAGATTACAACACTAACCCGTATAATTGGTGGTTTGGCTATCCCTCATGGTATCCATATAATTATTGGAATCCTTATCCATATTGGTATGACTGGGGATTTTATTATGGCCCTGGCAGACATGCAGTTTTTTTCGGACTTCCATCTGCATATTTCATGGATTGGTACTTTTATCATCCGGAACATAGTTATAAATACCCCGAATTATCTAACCATTATTATAATTACTTTAACAAACACCGCGAATCGATGAATTTCAACAGCATAAGCCATAGCGTGAACGATTGGCGTAACAGAAACAAAGATATTGTTACTGATGACTGGGACAAAGATAACTCTGGCAGAACCCAACGCTTTAAAGAATATGGACAAATGGAGTCGGATAGAAGGAAGTATAATACAAATAATCCGCAAAAGCAGATTGAGCAGACTGACTACCTACTGAAAAAACAAAATAAATATCCTTTGATATTTGCAGACGTTTCCAAAAAAGAAGTAATAAGAAATGAGTCTAAAATAAAGCCTGTTCAGCAGAATATATCTGAACCACCGGTCAAGAAACCAACCGTTACAATTCCCGGCCATTATAAAGCTCCTGTAAATGCGCAGGTTAATAATACGCAGCCTGGACAAAACCTTCAACAACGAAATAATAATGTTCAATATAATAACAATAAACCACGACAATCGGTATTTACGAATCCGTTGCCAAATACTAATTCTCAACAAAGACCAAATAACATAAGCGTGCAGTCCAAAACGTCTACTCCAATAAAGCAAACGGAAAATTTCAATCAGTTAAAGAACGCCCAGCAATATCATCAGAATACCTGGAAGCAAATACAACCACAATCTCAACCTGTTCGACAACCACAACAGCAAAGGAATACTCCTCCTCCGAGCCAACAAAAAAACAGACGGGGTGAGTGACTTTCATATTTCATTAAGCTAAGAACTTTAGCTTAACTTACTGACCGGATAAAAGTAGCAGTTCCACTTTGCTACTCATTCAAAAGTACACTAGGCAGTCGAGCAAATTATGCCCGGCACTTGCTTTTATTTAATATAGAAATCAAATGTTATTTTAGTCCATGTTTCCATTCCTTTATAAAATTCAGCTAAATTGGATTTATCTATCCAATCTGCCGTCATTTTATCCGTTTCGTTAATATATACCTCTTTATTTGATACATGGATGTTATATAAAAGTCCAATATGCACTCTGCCAACCGAAATCGTATCATCATTTATAAAGCCTATAAATTCAATATCCTCTATCAAACATCCATTTAGTAATTTGACTTCTTCATATAATTCTCTTTTTAATTCATCAATTAAATATTGTTCTTTCGATTCCGTAGAGTCGTTAGGGTTCATATGACCTCCTACTCCTAAGGAGAATTTATTATGTAATCTTTTTTCTGTCTGCTTAGATGTCCGCTTAAATAAATAGAATGATTCTTTATTAGAGATAATTGCATACGGAATAATTTGTTTAAAAGAAGGGTCTTCTTCTAATTCGCTTCTTCTAAGAAACAGACCATTTTGAACAATCCTTTTTAATACCGCACTATTTTCCTTTATTAAACCTTTTTCTTTATAGGTTATTAATTTCCAAAACTCGTCAGTTGGAAAAGCAAATACTAACTCCTCTATATTATTCACTGTTTATAAAAGCTGGTACATCCTGATTATTATGTTTTCCATTATTTATATAGGGCTTAAGGGCATAAAGGCAAAATGGTGTGAAGGCAATTCAGGACTGCACGACAGCAAGATCATACGACCGTTTATACAGCCATACTCCTTCTGATTGGAGGATGAGGATTATAATCTTCTACAACAAAATCATCAATAGTCAGTTGATCAAAGGGTTTTTTTGTAATGTGAAGTTTAGGTAAAGGTTTGGGTTCTCTTGACATTTGTTCAAGAATAGCAGTTACATGATCATATTTTTCCTCATTGCCGTCACCAGGAGCATTTTTATTAATCCAGTCAACAACCTCTAAATATTCTTCTCTTGCAGAAACATTTCTTATTCTTTTTTGTAATTCCTTGAAATAATCTCTGTGCCATTGAGTTCTCTTCCCTATACTGGCATAAAAATGTGAATCTCCAAAAGTATGGATAAATGTTTTTGGAACCATCTCTGCTTCTTGCGCAATTACCTGGGTAAGAGCAGTATAACTAGCTATATTAAAAGGAACACCCAGAAATTGATCACAGCTTCTCTGGTAAAGTTGCAATTCTAACTCTCCTTCTTCATTAGCAGTTGCCTGATATAAAACATGACATGGAGGTAAAGACATTTTTGGAGTGTCTCCGGGATTCCATGAATCAACAATATGTTTTTTCCCGGTTGGTTTCTTTCTCAGTCCATTTATCAATTCTTTAAGTTGATCTATTTCAACAAACCTCTCTTTGTCGTGATCATAATATTCCCATCTTCTCCATTGTTTCCCGTAAATTGGTCCAGCATCACCCCATCTTTCTGCAAATTCAGGATCTTCTTTAATTCTTTGGCCATACTCTTCCATTGCTTTATCCCAATCAGGAGAATACTTTGCAATACCTTTAGGAAAAATTCCTTCTTTTTGCATTCCGGGAAGATTGCCCTGAAAAGCATCTGGTCTCCAAATAGGGGCGTTATTGTCTTCAAGATATTTAATATTTGTATCCCCCCTTAAGAACCATATAGTTTCATGAAACATAGATCTTGTAGCCATCTTTTTAGTAGTCAATAATGGATATCCTTCTCTAAGATCATATTCGTTTTGATACCCAAATAAAGAGATAATCCCGGATTCTTTGCTCCCTCCTTTAAAATTTGAGCGATTAGAAGTTAAAATTGCTTTTGAATGATCTAAATATTGTTGCGCCATTTCTTAATCAGTTAAAAATCAATACAGTTTCATAAGGATACTTATAGTCTGGTTTTTTCTTAAAAGTAGTTAATATTCCTGGTTGTTATCAGACTCCAATGTCTACTTAATTGAAAAATTATTAACAAAAGAGGTTAATCGTTGTTCTTAAATCACTCCCCGTGTCAGCTTTCCTCTGATTCGATCCAGTTAAAATCAGAGAAAACAGACTGAATGGTCTTTCATTAAGCTGAAAACGTGCACATTGTAAGATTCATCACCACTTCCGTCAACAATAGATTTAAAGACCCTCGCAGATCGCTGATCTTCAAGTGTCTATGATTTAAGGTTGTGATGCCACCAGCTCAGAAGAATCTTTAAGCAGTTTTAATATATGCCAGAAACATAATCGTTTGCGAATTTATTCTCTGGAGTCCAGCTTAACGTAATATTACTATTTCGCTTGGAGGTGTGAATTATATAACTTATTCAAAAAATTATATAACAAGATAACGTATTTTAACTTTTAACTTTGACTTAGAATTTTAACTAATATTAAAAAATTTCTGCTATGAAAAAACATCTATTACTTGGTTTCTTAATACTATTTGTATTAAGCACAACAGCATTTGCAGGTTTGACTGATCCGAAAAAGGAATCTGAAAAACCAGCAATTAAGAATGTGAAAGAGAATAAATTATCAGATGAGGAAATTAGTCGCATGAATAGACCTATTAAAGGAATATATAACATGGACCAATCGAATCTTACTAATATAGAAAAGAATGACCTGGTGAAAAATCCCAATGCAACAAAACAAGATGTAATAGTTGAGAATAGATATCATCATCATGGCCCGTACATTTATGGTGGTGTTGGCTTGATTCTGGTTATTATCGTGATAATTCTTTTAGTGAGATAAATTACAGGTAATTCTGTTTGTGCGGTTAATAAATAGTATAAATTTAAAAGCTTTATTTTCTGTTTGACAGACCATAATGCTAGTAATAAGGGCATTGTATTTATATATCATAAAATCCATCAACAATAAATTTAAAGACCCCTGCAAGTTATTGACTTACAGGGGTCTTCATTTTGAGGTTGTGGTGCCGCGTGCACCAATGAATAGTTTTTGCTTCTCTGAGAGCCCGATGAATATGGCATTTGCGCATTTTTATCATTAAGCCATAAATATCTCAAACTCTGTAATTTATTTTAATCATACTAAATTTTATGTGATTGATCCCGATCCAAAGCATATTAAAAATATATTTTAGTATTAGTTGTATATACCAACTAATATATTTTATCTTTGCATCGGTTAAAATGTTGAAAAATGGAAAAGCAGAATTCACCTTTAGATATGGCATTTGGAAATAAAATACCTGATATGTTCCGTGCTATAAAAAAATGTCTTAAAGATCGGGCAGAAACAAAGTTAAGAATTACCCGTGAACAATTTCAACTGTTGAAAGCTATAAGTGAAAAAGGAGAAGATGTAATACAAAAAGATATGGCTGATTTGATGGGAAAGGACAAATCAACAATATTGAGGTTGATCAACTCGTTGGAAGCAAAAGAATTAGTTAGGAGAGCTATTGATACAAAAGACAGGCGCAAAAATTATCTTATGGTCACCAAAAAAGGTGAAGGAGTAATAAAACAATATATGAAAATCTATTCGGAATTTATTAATGAAATTCAACAGGGTCTTACTGAAGCTGAATTGAAAACATTTTATAAAGTAGTTAATCATTTTAAAAACAAGGCTGAAAAATATTAATATTTCTTAAACACATGGGTCTTATTAACAATAGTTGTTATTAACAACATTAATAAGGGAGATAAAAAGACTTGATGATCTTAAACATTTATTAAACGATTGATTTTATACTAAAAATAGGCTAAATGACTTGAAAAAATTAAACAAAGTTCTTTAATAGATAAAACAACTTGTATATTTCTTATTTATAACTAAAAGATATAAAAATGAAAATAAGCGAAAATGTGTATTTATTTGAAAAGATAAAAGGAGCTAACTCATATCTTTACATTTCTGATAATAGTGAAATTTCTATAATAGACACAGGGCTGCCTGACAACGCGTTTAAAATTCTAAGTCAGATTTCTGAAATGAAAATATCTCTGGAAAAGATTAAATATATAATCCTTACTCATTCGGATCTTGACCATACAGGAAGTGTCGCTGATTTAAAAAATGCAACGGGAGCACGAGTTGCAATCTATGAAAAAGAAATTCCTTATCTTCTGGGGGAAAAGAAAAAAAAACTAAAAGGAATGATTGGAGGAGTGATGGGTTTAATCTTCGGGATATTATTAAAAATGATGAAGACTCAAAACATAGTCCCTGATATTACATTAAAAGAAGGTGATTTTATTGGTGGGTTAAAAGTAATTTCTTGTCCGGGACATACAGATGGAAGCATTTCTTTATATAATGCTGAAACTGTTTTATTTTCAGGTGATGCAATTATAACCGATAAACATTCAAATATTATAGGGTTTAATAATATAGCTACTTCCGATACATTAGAAGCCACAAAAACAATAAATAAAATTAAAAATTTAAAATTTGAATTTTTACTTCCTGGACATGGCAGCCCGGTTTTAAAAAATGCCTCAGACAAACTTAGAGAATATAACAAAGTATGAGTTTCGATTTTACTACATCCTTTTTATTTTTACCATTATTCGGTTTGGTAATAGGCATTTTGGTATCCATGTTTGGTGGTGGCGGTGGTGGTCTCTACGTCCCTTTGCTTACTATATTTTTTAATGTGCCTATTCAGGTTGCTGTTGCAACTTCACTGGCATCCATTATACCAACAACAATATTTGGGGCTTATGCTCATCATAAACAGGGTAATGTAAATGTTCCGATAGGTTTGATTTTC